>MDTC01171908.1_pt1 | contig 14841 bp, 9 predicted proteins | sample 811181 | NCBI WGS metagenome assembly MDTC01 (sample SAMN05326644, study PRJNA326480) | marine metagenome | isolation source: seawater | place: Pacific Ocean: North | collected 2011 | reverse complement strand
TGTTCAAATTTCAAATATACATTTAAGCTTTCAGCATTACGGCGCCACCGGCGATGATTATGACGCGTCGGCCGGCCCCCCGGGCTTCGAGTCGCAACCATTAGAAAGTATAGAAAAGTTCTTTTTTGTGGGGTTTGTAGGTTCTACCCCGCTCTCAGGTGATTCTCCAGACTTTAGCGAATTATTGTATAATTCTCATTTTGGAAACATTACCTATTACCATATGCTGAGTAAGGGAAAGTTAGCCAGCAGATTTTATAGAGCATATGCGTCAGCTAATAACGATCCTTATTATGGAATTGTTTTACAAAGTATTAATGGTAAATTTTACTCTACTGAAAACTATACATTTGAAGACATAAAAAACACTTTTTTGTCCACTATCGATGAATATCAGGATGCAAGAGAAGGCGATATCAAGTTAAATAAAGACATATCTGATTTAGAAGCTATCATAATGGCTCAGCAAAATAAAACAAATATATTGGGTGAGATTGCCAACTACCAGTCTGTATATCCAAACAAAGATCAGGCCACAGCCTCCGGGCAATTTTATAATGCATTTGTAGTAGCGTTTAGTGATGTCTTGAATAATCTCAGCGCCCAGCCGCAAGTTTTTCAAAAACTTTATCTTGACTCTTTGATTACAGATTCCAGAGGCACAATATTAAGTGGAGTATACACTCCACCTTTAATTCCCGAGGACTATAACGCTGATTCACTGAGCGCTCCCGAAGTCCGCGGCCTTACTTCGGATGGTGAGTTACCAGAGTTCGGCTCATATTTGAGTAATAGTCTTTTTATTAATGAATCAAAATTTATGTGTAACCGCTTGGCAATTGCTGTAAAACCATTAACTGATTCTGCTGGCTATTACGCAGAAGGCGCCTTTGACGCTACCCTTGGATATGGTTTAGAACACTTTGTTGAAATGATGGTTGATGATTCAAAAAGATATCGCGCCGATTTGGGAGATGCAACCCCCGCCACCGATGGTTATGGTTATGGGGAATATTCTGATCTTTGGGCAGAGTTGTATAGAAAATATCTTTTCGGCCTTGATGAAGAAGGTCGTGTCCCTGGCGATGAATTGTACACGGGTACCGGCGGCCTAGCCGCAGAAGAAGCCGCAGCCTTAGCCACCAGTGAAGTCAACTACCTTCTCAGCTCCGGTGGATATGGATCCTATGCATTCCTTTACGGAGGTGAATCCGACGACCCCGCCGGCTCCGAATCCCGTTCAGTTCGTTTCGAGGGCGTCGAAGACACCACCACTATAACAACGCTAGGTGAGGTTGCCAGACAATTAAATTACATAGTTATGATGGAAGGAGTGTTCTTTTTTGATTATGAAGCAGCATTACGAACCCAAACTGCAATTGCAAAAGTATTAAATATAAATAAATTACAACAATATTTTAGATTAAACATTCCTTATAGTCAATTTTATTTTGAAGAAGCTTCGATCATGCGAGATGAATTGATGTTACACAAGGACGGCGGAGTCGGCGCCCCCGGCGGAGTGACGTCAATTCAGTGTAAAATTTACGCTGATTTTACTGAACAAACCGGCCCCGAAGCGGGTAACTATAAGGTGAATACAAATTTACCCGGTGAATATCCCTACGTAGAATACGATTCAGAACCTACTTTACCGACGCAATCTTCAACCGGTCTGGAGTGGCAAGCAGATTGGATCGGTGGCACCGCTGGTGATCGAATTGATATGGATTACCACAGATATAAATATTTAAGACCATATGCGACCACCGCCGGCGGAGACAATTACTATCCGCAATTAAAATTTAAAAATTTTGATTTACCAGCTAACGCTGATAGCTCAAACCAACTAAAATTCTATAACACTCTTCGAAATTATCCAGACTCCTATCCAACCGGTATCAAAACTCTCGACGGATATAGATTATCTTGTTTTGAATTTCGGGATCTGCTTGATGACGACGTCGCATATTACAATACAGATGCGGATTATCTCCACTCCAATTCCACCCGGAAAGCGAGTATTCGCTCGCTTAGTATGACGAATACCAACAACACTGTATATCAGATTAAAATTAAACTTATCGACAACACTAGTAGAACATTAAGACAATTAAAAAGCTACTGCCAATCAATTCTTGAGGAATACAAAAATTATGTTGACGAAGCCCGAGAAATTTGTTCTTTTAATAACATTACTAATACCTATAACGATTTTTTTGTTCAAGCGTTGAGCGAAAAATACTACGTTAATAAGCCATGGATTAAAGCGGCATATATAGCAGTAGCACTAAGTGACATGTATTTTAACTCAGCTGATTTGCCCAAAGACGAATTTGACGCCGCGACCATAAGAGAAGTTTTAAAGATTAGCCCCGGGACAGGTAACTTGTTGTCCACTATGCAGTTTGAGACTACGTTGCAGGCGCTGATAAATTATCTAGGTGTCTCCGCAGACCCGGCCACTTTTAGTCCTGGCAACGCAATAGTGGGTGGCACTGGTGAGCCTATATACTTTGGTTCTGAAATTGACTTTGTGCGCAATTCTCCGATTACTGGACAATACTTCCCAAGCAAAGTCGACGCTGACGGCGATCTTCTTGATGGCGCCCGTGAAGTAGCACCAGCGATAGTACTTCCAGATATAGTCTTCTTTGGTGGCACTTCCTCAGAATATGACCCGGCCGATGACGATGATCCGCGAACCGAAGCATATGCCGGCTATGTTGGGTTGATCGGAGATCGCGAAATTGTTGGAGCCGCCGGCGCAGAAATCTACAAAGAAGCGTCGTTGGCGTCCGGTGGCGGCTATGTCGATGCAGTCGGCTTCGTTGGAGACACCGCTTTCGAAGTAGTTACGCCCGGGTTCACAACAAGAGAGGCCGCCGACTATGCCCCAATCAGGGATCCGAATGAATTCGGCTTAGTGAAAATTGCCTATGATGAAATTTTTCTGCCACTCAATAAGAATGATTGGAGAAGTCTGCTCTTTGCTGTTAAAGAAAGTACTACAGCGATTTCCAGCCCCACCGGTGGCACCTTCACATCCGGAACATTTGTCGATTTCGAAGGCGGAATCTTTTTCCCCATCTTCGAAAGTTCCGATCGGGACATCTTCACCCTTACCGCCCGGATGGGATTGAAACCGGGCCATCCATCCGACTCGACAAAGCCACGCCATGGTTTTTATGAAGGCACTCAGGATGCCCCCGATAAAGTATACACTATGGCGGCCAGACTTGCTCACGAAATATTAGCAAGATCAACAGTCGACGTTCGTATTCGTCCGGACTCTGGTTTAGTTGCTACGGCTTCTGATACTGGTTATGAAGGCCGCCGGCATGGCTATAGCGACAGGCCTGCTGGCCGTAGAAGCTACCGAAGTCTAAGTGAATTGCTGTATCTAGTTGACAATTACTATTTACCAGAAGCTAACAGAAGAATTGAGTCCGAAGATGCGTTTGTCTATTCTGATATTGTCTTCGGGAGACAAAATTATGAAGATTTTGGCTTCTTCGACTCAATGCTGGACCCATCGAGATTCACAAGCAAAGTTACAGACATCCATGTACAAATTCGCGAAGCTTTACTAATAATAAAAAATATATGTCTAAGTGAGATAGAAGCACCCACTCCCACCGGCGACGGCTCCATGTACGACAGCCGCTATCTGATAACCAAGGGAATAAACACGGTAGTTTCGAAGGAGAACGATACTTTGTATGCAGGAATTGGTCAAGACAGCTATCGTAGCTTCTTCGCCGGCGGCGCTGTTTCCTAAATTTTTTAATTTTAAACAAGGATACTATTTATTAAAGAGCAATATTATGTCTGATTATACAAGAAGAACCAACAACACTGACACCGATCAATCGCGACCTACGCGTCCATCGACTAAAGAACGAGTGCCAAAAGCAATTGCAGAGTCGGGCAGAAGGCCCATTGGCGGAACAAGAAATAGCTTAATTATTAGTTATTCTGATTTCAGTCCACAGAAAACAATACTCGATGCTTTAAGTGATTTATCGTCACAGGGCTATTCTTTGACCGAAGGTAACTATAGTTCAATGCTGCAAAATAGCGAAGATTTATTAAATAGCTTGGGGTTTGAGCCTGTAACTCAAGAAAAGTTAAACGGCAAAGACGGAGTTTCTACAAAGTTTACGAAAGACTTTTCTCTTGCAAAAACATTAAATGTAGACTCTTCAATTCAAAACAACAAAATTGTAGATCCAGATCTGTCAGACCTGACCCCCGAACCAATTGATTCTTCTGATAAATTTAAGTCTGAAACTGATGCTTTCTATGACTTAGACGACGAAAAGCCAGATAATATAAAAACAATTGAAAAGAAAACACGCGATCAGGACAATAAAAAACTTTTCATTATTTCAGAGTTGCTAACACAAACTAGCCGCGGCAGTAGGAATAAAATGATCAAAAAAACACCGAACAACGCAGCAATAAGGCAATAAAACTATGTCATGGAATCCTTATATCACAAGTCCTACCATTCTGGTCGGCGCCGATATTTTAATTGATTTAACAGGTGTAACAATATATACTTCTGCTCCCGACGCTTTGAAATATTCTTATAGAGCAATGTCTTCTGACCCGCCCGGTACTGAAGGCGGAGCTGTGCCAAATTACGAAATTGATAAATACGCATTTTATAGTCAGTACGGATATACCACGGCAATTGAAGGTAGCACACCTAGTTACTTAACTTCATCGCCGGGGTCGTTGCATAGAATGTATAGCGCTATCGTGCCAACACACTACCCTAGTATAGAATCGTCGGGAGAAACCGCCGGTCTCATGAAGTATGACAGACCATTTAAATATTCTTGGAGTAAAAGTATATATTCATATGGGCATGATGGCTTGCTAGACGAAGGCACTGGAGACGTAGACCCTGAAATTACAGGGTTTTATGGAAATTGGTCGATAGTGGATGACTACTACCTTAACTCTATTCTTAGTTCGCCGTATTACTTCCCAACACTGGTGGTCAATACACAAGCACACATTGCTGGCTTCGGCCTCTTCGAAATTATGAAATCATCAAGAGTTCGAAACAATGCACCAAGAACTCTAGATGGGGTTATAGTTTCGCCGACTCATTTCAGGGGCGATTATGGAGACCTTTACGACGGCGCAACTTTAACAGATGAACAAGCGTTATCCGCCACATGGCCGGAAATGTCGGTTCTTGAAGAGTCGGCAGATCATCATTCAAGAGATTACAGGAAAAATCATGTTGGAATCACAGTTAAATTCGATGTGTACCCCTCTGTACACCAAGACCTCTACGAAAGATACTATCATCGGAATTACAACAATCAAAAAAGAGATAACTATATCAACAATAGGATCTCTGCATTGGAAACCATGTTAGAAATAGCAGAAAATTTGCCTAAAGAATATAGAATTAGGACACAACCTCAAGTTAAAATGGAACTTTCGCAATTAAGTTACTTTCCAATAATGGGTGAAACATCGACACCTGAAACTACCCCAACGACATCAACATCAACAATGGGCTCTACGCGCGGTTCTGATGCTTATTAACCTTGGAGAAAAATAACAATGATAGATTATTCTGATATTAAAATTTTAGAAGTTATAGAAACTTCCGAAACAACAATAATTTCGACAGATTATTCAAGCCTTACTGGTACTTACTTGGATTTAATTTCTTCTAATTTAATTTACCAGCTTTCAACAGAAAACATGAGGAAAGCAATTGGTGGGTTTTTTTACATAAGGGACGAAACTGATGAATACAATAAACTAGTTTTTAGCGCTAATATTTTAGATGTTAACGAAGAGGACGATATCAGAGGGTTGGATATGAAGTATGTGTCTCCGTTATCAAATAAAGTTTCTAAAATCGAAGCGAATTCTGCAGCCGTTGTTAGCATCGATGATTCTTTTGCGTTACCAAATTTAAAAATACCCTTTAGAATGTATGCTGATCAAACAGAAGTGTCGGGTGATGTGTATTGGAGAGAATATTTTACTGGTGGAAGCTACGGGTCTGCTAATTTTAAAAATCTATACGATGTTGAAAAAATTTATTATGATATTGCAATAAGTCTAAAAACACCTATTGATTATAAAGTTTTAAGAGCCTACGAATATTTGAATATTGACCCCGGGGAAGACTTGTCCATATATGAAATAAAAAGCCAATATAAAGATTATAACCACCTTGTACAGAACTACCAAGATTGGTCCAGTGACTTAGAAAGTGAATTATTAATCCCGAATTACAATATTATTGTTGATAAATTTGTTTCATTAGCCAGAGCATTAGACGTAACCGCAGATGAGGTTGATGAAATTAACCGCGAATATCGTATTGGTCAAACTGATGGTTACGATAGCGTCATGGCGTACAATATGATCCCGGGAGTCAACATCATAGAAACAGAAAAAGACCAATATTATGGCTCGTTTTTTGTTAATTATCCGCACTCAAATGAATCGAAACAGAATGTAATCAGAAATCAACAAAACATAATGTTTTCTAGTGAATATTTTCGACATTATTATACAGATTTTGGTGAAGATACCGAAATTGAGTCAGCAGACACTTTGAGCGAAAAACTTAGTCTTGCTGGTATAGAGATAGATAAACACGCATCGACTTTTTACAATGCTCAAATTAATTTTACAAGACATAAGCTAGCCGCCGGCGGCGCTGACGCTGTGGAAAAAGTAAGATACGATAAATTAAAGTTAGATTCTATTGCCCAGCCAACAATGAGGAGCCTTGGCTCTCTTTTAACACCGGAACCGGCCGCCCCCGGCGGAACGGGCTCCGGTGGGACCAACGACATATCTGCATTGAGCGCTAAGCTGCTAGAAATATTAAAAGATATAGATGAAGGTGCTATTACTGATGTACCAATTAGAAATCAATCATTTGGCTACGCAAACAATTTTATGTCTGTTGTTTCTGAGAGTGGTTTACCGAGTTCAATACAAAATGGTGCTGATTTACCAATTGACACAATTGCACTAAAATCAATTAATTACCTTCAGTTATTAACATATATTTATAATAATTACGATGTTGCTATAAACGATAACTATATTTTCATGGGACCACAAAAGCCAGAATATGCCAGCACAATAGCCAAAGATACTCTTTATAAAAATAAAATTAGCCAAGATGTCTTAACGAACATAGGATATAGTGTTAAGCGTCTAGAAGATTACTTTAAAGATTTGATGGCCACTATCAGCTCCGAAGGCATCGTATCAGTAGGCGACGTCACCTTTCGACAAGAACAGATTTTCAAAAAAATATTATCTCCTACTAAGAAGCTTTACGAAGTTATGGCTTATAAGATTGAAAAAATTGGTGGTGCAGCCACGGGTGATAGTAGCACACAAAATGTAATTCAAAAATTTTGGGTTTACAATGATGGCAACGCGCCGGATACAATCAACATTACTGATTCTCAGGTTAAATATGGAGAAGCATATACTTATAGAATTAGTGCATATGCATTAGTAATGTCGCATAAATATAAATACGCAGATTACAGACTCACAAAACAAATCGGATCCGGACAAAAGTTTAATCCCGATGATGTAACTGAGGACCCAAAATTTTGTTTACAATTTTACAATCCTGCAACCAACGAAAGGGCATCGCAAATTTTTACGAAGACATCTCCTGATGATGACACATACGCTGCATTCGTAGATTACGCAACATCAGCCTTTGCTGAAAGCGAATTTGCTGTTGATCAGATAGATGTAAGTTTGAGTCCACAAGTAGCTGATTTTAATTTATACATAGAGCCATGTCTTGAGCTTATAGAAATACCTTTCGCCAAAAAAATAATAAATATTATGGATAGTCCACCTAATGCGATCAATATCACCCCCTTCCATTTTATCGATAATACAGACAGACTAGGCTTCAAAATTGGCCAAGATAGTTTTGTCAAAAGACCATATCCAGAATTAATAACTGATGCAGATCAGTTAACAAAAGCAAAATATCTCAGATCCAGAGAGATGGCAAGCTATCAAAACATATTTGAACCATCACAATCTCCGGCAAGATATGTTGAAATGTTTAGAATCAACAAAAAACCCAATGCGTTTACCGATTTTAGAAATGGTTTAGTTTCTACAATAGACTTGAGGATAGAAGATAGTACATATAATTACTTAGACTATATCACAGCAGACCAAGTTATACCTAATAAGAAATATTACTATGTCTTTAGGCTTTTAAATGAAAATATGGTCCCTGGCCCTCTTTCACAAATTATCGAAGCGCAATTAACTAGTGATGGCGGCTATGTTTACTCAACATTTGACAATATAGATTCTTCTGAATTTAATCCAAACAAAATTGAAACTAAAACCAAAAATGCTAAAAAAATATTCCAACTTGAGCCACACGTTCTACAGATGATGTTCAACACAGATGGAGCTGACTTTGGCAATACTGCTTCTGAAGAAATCGACAATATTAAAGTTGGGGTTGCTGAACAAAGAATCTGGGACAGCAAAAGGTTTAAAATCAGATTAACCTCCACAAAAACCGGCCGAAAGCTGGATTTGAACACAGGGTTTAACTTAAGAAAAAAAGACATAACTCACTCGTCGGAAAAAATTATAATCCCCGACTCCGTCGACGACAAGTTCCCAGCGCCACCCCTTGACCCACCACCGTCTGAAGACGACATTAGCCGTCCACCGGCCCCTACGCTGCCGCCGCCTACTATATCGCTTATCGCATCTGAGTATGCAATACAAGCAGAAAGTGGAAATGTACTTTATAGGTCACAGGTGAATTTTATAAACAACGGCGGCGCCGGCGGCAAATCGATCTGGTTCACCATCAATAGAATTATGAGTTCTATGGGATATTCAGAGCCAGCCTCAAGCTTCGATCGCAAAGATATTAAGAAACTCATGCACGAATTAGCAAAATATATATTTGTGTACAAAGACGTGCCATCTGCACCTATGGATAATCTTATGTTTGTTGAACACTTGGCCATGTTACTGACCGAGCAAAACGATGCAGGTGAGCGCAGCGCTTGGGTCGGGCCGTTTTTTAAACTCGAAGGCGCCGTAAGACCAAAGTACCTGAGATACCTTGATCCGAGCCTTCTTGGGGAAGCCTCGTCTGCTGACGCAATAAACTCATTGCTCATAGAAGGCCTGGAGATGGCCGGCGCTACGCTTCTATAAGCACCACTAAGTAAAAGTAAACAACAAATAACTTAAAAATTTATATAATTTAAGGTAAACTATTTAAAACATGGCATTCACAAAAACTAGCGATTCAATTATAATCAAAGCTACACTAACTGAGAAAGGAAAAAAACTTCTTTCTCGTGGTAAATTTAAGATTGCAAAGTTCACCTTAGGTGACGATGAAGTAGACTATAGGCTATTCAATGCATCTTATAGAGATGAAGAAGACTACACTCCGGGCCTTACAAAAACTTTGCAATTTGAAGCTTTAAAAGATACGAGTAAGAATATACAATTTGGTTTAAATTCGTACGATGCAGGAATTTTGTACTTAACAAACGACGAAATTAATTTTATTGAGCCGTATTTTCATGCATACATAGAGTATTTGCCGGCACTAAAGGTTAATAATTCTCTAAGCTATTCTCCTACTAAAAGAAACGATAGGTATTATGTTTCTGTGAACGACGAAACCACTAAAATAATAAACGATGGTATTACCAGCTTTAAATTTTTACAAACCAACAATTTGGACATTACCAAAATAATAGTTGAATCTGGAATTGACAATAGCGGCGGTGGCCCGGACAGGCTTATACCAACATTAGAGAACAGAAACCAATTAATACTTAAAAAGTTCTTACTTGATAAGGACTACTTAATTTTAGCTGACAATCGGTTTGTCTCTACGGTAGCTGGAATTAAAAAAACATCTAGGTTTGAAAACTTTGCTAGCGGAGAAGCCATCATTAATTTTCACACTGCTCAAGAATCAATCGCAATATCTTTAGAAAATGAGTTTGAGTATTTTGCAACATATCCGGTCCCAACAATACCAAATTTAATTGCAACACACACATTAGCAGTTACCGATGCAACACCAACGCAATATTCCGCTCTTGATGGTCCACGTGGTTCTATAGCCGCTTTAAATATATTAGTCGACAATCAACTTAAGGTAAATTCAACTGGTGAAAGAGACGATAGATTTACACAATTTGGAACTTTAAACAATATTACTTTTAGTGAATTGCCAACTAGAAAGTTTGATTATATAGATACGACTATTTATGTTATGGGAGCAACAACTAATTCAAGAGTTCAAATTCCAATAAGAATTATAAGATACACGGGTACATAAATTTTTTAAAATAATAATTATTTATGGTAAACTCATACAAAAAACAACTAATTATTTAGTTAAAGAGGATAATAAATGGCTTTTTTAGACAATTCAGGTGACATCATACTTGACGCGGTCCTGACGGAAATCGGTCGCAAAAGAATGGCAAATGGTAATTTTAGTATTTCAAAATTCGCACTCGGCGACGATGAAATCAATTACGAGCTTTATAACAAAAATCATGCTTCAGGCTCAGCATACTATGATCTAGAAATCATGCAGACTCCAGTTTTTGAATCGAGCACTGGTGTGAACGCATCGATTAACTATGGACTTCAGAGCATGAATAACAGAAGCTTGTTATATATGCCGGCTATAAAAAGAAATACAAAAGTGGATCGCTCAGCGTTACCAGTAACAAACATATTTTACTTAGCTGTTTCTGATGGCGTTACTTACGATGCACTTGTAACTGCTTTTGGTGGAGTTGCAGGCGGCGGAACTAGAAAAGTCTTATTATCGGGCAAGCGCGATTCTTCGGCAATTCTCTTAGAGACAGGAATTGATAATTCTGAAATTGCTGGTACCGCTTCCAACAGAACCAACTTGTTGGTATCAAACAACTTAGTTGAAAGTTTTTTCGACATCTCAATCGATACTAGGTTCTTAAGTGCGGTTATGGGCCCGGGTGGCGCCACAACCTTCAGCAACAATGGACCCTCGGGAGACTCGCAAGTTTCGATCGCACTGGCTGCTAGGACTCAGAGCCGGAACGATCCGTCAATCGCCAATAACGGATTAGTTAGAATTGCATCTATTGCCAACAATGTGGTCAAGAGGCAAACGGATAAAAAAGCAGATACTGCAACGTCAGTCATTGCCGGCCCACGTGCCTCAATGACTGCTATGAATTTTACCACAACTATTTTAGCTCCTGATGACTTCTCGCGCTATGGTAAAACGGGTCAGACAATCTCCGGAGCGTCTGGAACGTACAAATATATTGATACAATGGTTAAAGTTGTCGGAAGCACAGGGCTTGTCGAACAATTGCCAATTAGAATTACACAAAAGGAATAACGGAGTTTATAAATGCCAGTAAAAAGTTTTGAGCCGATCAACCCGGCCACAGATATAACCACAACAAGAACATTCTTGCACGAAGTCGTGCCAGTTACAGGTTCTATTATTAGTGGCACATATGGAACATATGGAGCAGAGAGAAACATTAAAAATTACTCACACGGAATGTTTCAGAGTGTATATGACTATCCATTTTTAAGTTCGTCAGCGAACCATATTTTTGATTTAACAGCGGGATACGCCAGTGCTAACTCACTTTCTTCCAGCGCCAATGTGCAAAATGCTAAGAAAATCAACATGTATAACCAGCACGCTCAGACACTTTTAGGTTTTACAGGATCGACCAACAATATTCGTGTATTTGAGTCTGATCTAATTTTAGATAATATTAATGCAATGAGAGAGTGCTTTTTTATTGACTTTTCCAGATTGTTAACAAAAGATGAAATTAAGAAAAATACTTTTAGCATTACCTTGGGAACCGCATCGTTTAATCTCCCTTTTAAACCGGGAGCGAGCCCTGCAGCCAATCCAGGCACATTAACACTGCAAGATGCAAAAGCTAGAATTAATGGCGATAATGTTAATAACGCAGATGGCGGCGATTACGGAGTGTTGTTTTCCAATTCTGTTGGATCAGGCGATGGTCTAGGTGTAGTCTTCTACCAAGCTGGAATTGCTGTTATTACCGCATCGGCGTTTGATGCAGGAGTTGGCGGTACAATAGCCGACTTTAGCAAGCACCCTACTCATGGGTTTCAATCGATTAAACAAACATTAACAGGTTCTTCCATCTCCGGTACTATGAATGCTCTGAGACATCGAATTCAGAACATTGCATTCAATAACACAACAGAGATTAACTCTACTATTTATTTCTGCCGAGCACCATCGAACAAGTTCAACTATAGCTCAAACCCCACATATGTAAATGGTAGCAAGATTAGAGTTAAAAATATAGCATCTGATAACCCAGTTGCATATGTAACGACGGTTGGTCTATATAATTCACAAAACGAGTTATTGGCAGTTGCAAAACTTTCCGAACCACTTAAGAAAAGTGTTGATAATGAGCTTACAATCAGAGTAAGATTGGACTACTAAAATGTCGCACCGCAAGTTCGGTAAAAACGATGTTTTAATCAATACGTTGAAAGCTAATCCACGTAGTGAATTTCACATCTATAGTAGTAGTATATTTTACAACAATCGCGGTACACAACAGGGCGCCTACGCAAGCAACGCCATAATGACCGAAACCGGGTTTATCAACTTATACGAGTACAATATTGATAAGGGCACTAAGAGTCCCACTTCCGGACCACAAAATGATAAATTAATACATCCATACTTATCGAAAGACAGCTCCAGAGTTAGCTTAAGTATGGTAACGGGCGCCCTCACTCTTACAGAATGGGAAACCGAATTTGCTTATGGCGATAGGATGACAGGTGTGTATCCACAGGTCGCTAGCATAAAAAGAGAATTTATCTTAACCCCCTCAGCATCAGACGCCGTCGGTTCTACACGTTGTGGAGAAGCTCGTGATACTTGTACTCATAATTATTCATATATGTCATTGAGGAACATGTTAGATCACTATGGTGTTTTAAGCGACCACTACAAGGTTACCTCGTCCTATGGAAACAAAGATGTACAAGAACTAAATTTAATACATGTCCCGTCAATATTTTACGGAAATAAAATCAAACCCGGCACAGTGTCTTTGCAGTGGTATGTAACAGGCACCCTTATTTCTGAAGTTGCAGATACAAAACAAAATGGTGAATTAATTGAAACCGGCCGCGGCGTTCATTCTTCAACAATTTCTGGTAGTGTTCAGGGTGTTGTAATGTATAACGAAGGATTTCTTCTCTTAACCGGGTCTGAGGTGATTACTACCTTAAATCCCATATTGGGCATGCGCGCCGGTTCTAACACATCATATAATCCAGAATGGATTTACTGGGGCGCTGGCGCCAGAGACGACGTTGCTGGTGCTTTGGTAGGTGGTGGTAACGACAAGGGATTGTCTTTCCGATCAGCATCTTTTGGCCTAAAGTTTGAAGGCGAAACCACAACAGAAACAATGACCCTCTATGCGAGGGCACATCGCGGCGAGGTTAATTTTTCAAATAATCCAACTTTTATTAAATACAACCAAGAACTTATGGAGTTTACATCTTCACATGTTTACGAAGAAAACAAAGAAAGGCTTATAGAGAATATTGTTACTTCCAGCTTTGCTAATCACCAAGAAGATTTTAGAAGACAAGTGTATATTTCTAAAATTGGAGTATATGACGAACAAAAAAACTTAATTGGAATAGCCACTCTTGCGGACCCGGTTCTTAAAGACGAGAATGAAGACTATGTGTTTAAGCTTAAATTGGATATGTAATGCCGATTATCATAACTTCAAAGTTTTTAACTAAACTATTCTCTATAGTCATAAGCGTGTATGCAATCACGCTCTTTCCTTTTATTATCTTATCAGAAGAAGTCGATGAATACACCATGAACCATGAACTCATACATTTTGAACAACAGAGAGAAATGTTTGTCGTGGGATTTTATGCCTTATATGCTTATGATTTTATAAAAGGTATGATAAAATACAAAGACAAGCATTTAGCATATTTCTTAATTCGTTTTGAGCAAGAGTGCTATAACCACCAAAACGATCTTGGGTATATTGCCGATCGTGAAAAACATGCTTGGAAACAATACGAGGTTTAAATGATTTTAGGTGTAGATGTATCAACCAGCATTACCGGTTTTGCGATAGTGGCGGACGGACAACTTGTGTATTACGATTCGATTGATTTAAGAAAGCATAAAAATGTGTTTGATAAGACAATCGCAATAAAAGAAAAGATATTGGATCTTTATGAAATGTATCAACTCAACAACGATGATAGTACATCTGCGGGTTGGGGTGATTCTACGTACCCAATTCAATACATATACGTAGAACAACCATTTACTTTCTTTAATTCTGGAGGTTCGTCAGGAAAAACAATGGCCGCCTTGCAAAGATTTAATGGGATTGTGTCGTGGTTGTTGTTTGAAATGTTTGAAATACGTCCTGAGTACATCGGAGCAACGTCAGCGAGAAAACAAGTGGGCATTAAAGTTCCTCGCGGCAAAAAAGCAAAACAAGTTGTTATAGAGCATTTATTAGAAACAGAGCCGGCATTTAAAATAGAGTATACTCGCCATGGTAATCCTAAACCGGAAAGTTATGACCGGGCAGACGCAATTATAATTGCCAAAGCCGGCTGGGATATTGAGAATTAAAACTTGACACAACCCCGCAGCTGTGTTATTATATGAGAGTATTTTTGTTAACTAATAGGAGATGTAATGAAAGTAAAAAATGGATTTAATGTAAAGGTACA
>MDTC01268641.1_pt1 | contig 14845 bp, 13 predicted proteins | sample 811181 | NCBI WGS metagenome assembly MDTC01 (sample SAMN05326644, study PRJNA326480) | marine metagenome | isolation source: seawater | place: Pacific Ocean: North | collected 2011 | reverse complement strand
GAGGGAGTGGAGGGGCGGTCTCTGGTCGCTGGTCTCTGGGGCCCTCTGCGAACGGGGGCTTGAACCACAGGTCTCGTGACTCCGTGCGCCGCGATTCGCACCTGCGCGGCAAGTCGGAGAACGGGTGTCTGCGCGGAACACGACGACTCCCCGCCTTCGCCGCCCCGTTGGAGTCAGGCCCCAGGGACCAGGGACCAGAGACCGCCCCGCCACCGAACTGCCCGTAGCACCACGACTTCCCGCGAGACCCCTTACGCCCCGCCACCGAACTGCCCGTAGCACCACGACTTCCCGCGAGACCTCGGACGCCCCTCCACAGCACTGCCTGCAGCAACGCGACTTCGACCCCGTCACCTCCCGTCATCCGTCGTCACGCTCACACTCCCTGCGCCCACGACTCGCAACGCGCCGCTCCGTGCGGCATCACTGCACCCAGGAGGCTCGGATGAATCGACGACAGCTGCTCGCGCTGATGGGTGCGGCCGGGGTGTTGGTGGCCTGCGGAGACACCGGCTGGGCCGGGAGTCCCAAGGAGGGGGAAGCGCGGGACGACTCCGACCTGAAGCGCAAGGACAAGGTCGTGCTGGACGAGGCCGGCTGGCGCAAGCACCTGACGCCTGCCGAGTACCACATCCTCCGCCAGGCGGGCACCGAGCGCGCGTTCACCTCGCCGCTGCTCAACAACAAGCAGGCTGGCGTCTACACCTGCGCCGGGTGCGGCCTGGGGCTGTTCGCCAGCGAGACCAAGTTCAAGAGCGGCACCGGCTGGCCCTCGTTCTACCAGCCCATCGCCAAGGATCGCGTGGTGGACCGGATCGACCGCAAGTTCGGCATGATCCGCACCGAGAACGTGTGCGCCCGCTGCGGCGGTCACCTGGGCCACGTCTTCAACGACGGTCCCGCGCCCACCGGACTCCGCTACTGCATGAACGGCGTGTCCCTGGACTTCGTGCCCAAGGCCGAGCTGAAGAAGCTCGAGGGCGAGCCGGTGAAGCTCGGCGGCTGGGACGATGGCGACAACAAGGAAACTTCTGACGAAGGAGGCTCGAAGTGAAGCTCTCTGCCTGGATGTCTGGAGCGGCGCTGGTCGTCGTCGCGTGTGCCGGAGTCGCCGGCGGCGGCAAGAGCGAGGACGCACCCAAGGCCGCGGAGCCCGTCAAGAAGGGCCAGGCGGAGGCGATCTTCGCGTCTGGCTGCTTCTGGTGCTCCGAGTCCGACTTCGAGAAGCTGCCCGGCGTCATCGACGCGGTCAGCGGCTACGCGGGCGGCAGCACCCAGAATCCGACCTACCACCAGGTCGGCACCGGCGTGACCGGCCACACCGAGGCCCTGCGGGTCATCTACGACCCCAAAAAGGTCAGCTACGACGAGCTGCTCGACTACTACTGGCACCACGTCGACCCGTTCGACGGCAACGGCCAGTTCTGCGACCGCGGCAACCAGTACCGCCCGGCCATCCTCCCGGTCAGCGCCGAGCAGCGGCAGAAGGCCGAGGCCAGCCTGGTCCACATCGGTGAGGTCCTGGGCAAGCCCATCGCCGTGAAGATCGAGGATCCGGGTACCTTCTGGGTGGCCGAGGAGTACCATCAGGACTTCTACAAGAAGAACCCGGCACACTACGGCCGCTATCGGCTGGGCTGCGGGCGGGACCGCCGGGTCCAGGAGATCTGGAAGGGCGTGAAGGAACAGGCGAGCGCCGGGCACTAGCGTCGGGAGCGGTCGGCGGGCGGAGGAGCTCGGTGGCTCGGTGCGGGACTTCGGACTTCGGGGTCAGGACGTGAGAGGTCACATCGCCTCGCTCGACGATCGAGCTGCCAGCGGAAGCACCCCCGCAACCCAGGTCTCACGGGGTCAGGACGTGAGGGGTTGGACTTCCACGCGGCAAGATGCAACCCCTCTCGTCCTGACCCCACGCAAGGCGGGTTGCCGCGTCTGCGCGAGCTCGGTGCAACCCCTCTCGTCCTGACCCCGCCCACGAGCCGCCGAGCCATCGGCACCTACACGAACGTCGCGCTCACCGTCGCCATCAGCGCCTCCTTCGCCCCGCCCATCAGCGGCTTGCCGTGCCCGCCGACGAGGTGCCGGAACGGCAGCTGACACATTCGCTCGAAGTCCTCTTTCAAGCTTCCCCCTGGCGGAGTCATGCCCTTTCGCCACGGCGGGCCGATCTGCGCCGGTCGGGCGTTGAAGCCCATGATCGAGGTCAACGGCTTCGCCAGCAGGCTGCACTGCTCGGTGTCGGGCCAGTTCTGCACGCTGTCGCAGGTGATGAGCACGCCGCCGTCGCGGTCGGCGAGCAGCGCGCCCTCGGGCTGGACCGTGTGCTCGAAGGAGAACAGCGAGACCCACGGAACCGGGAGGTTGTCCACCGACAGTCGCTCGACCGGCTCCGGGAGGTCCACCCCGGGGAGCGCCCAGCGGGTGGCACCGCAGGCCTCGGCGTAGAACGCGTCGTCCATGCCGTGAATGCCGATCTTGACGACGTGGGCAACCCGACCCAGCGCCTCCAGCGGCCCGAGGTCCTGCAGGCGGATGGCGTTGACCAGGGTCAGCTCGCCCTCGTGCACGAGCACCGTCATGGTGCGTCCGATCCGGACCCCGGGCCCCATGCGCACCGAGCCGACCAGGTAGTGCACGTCGTCGACCAGCGGGAGCAGGGCGCCATGGGGGAACGGGGCAGGGTGGGTCATCGGCCGCCTCCTGGGTGGGCGGAGCCTAGCAGGTGGACCGGAGGGCACCTCCGCCCGCTCCACCGCCCCGCCGACGCGCTCCTGCGCGAGCAGAACCGCACGTGTGGGCCGTCCTCGTCACGCTGCGGGATCGTGCCGCTCGGAACGGCACCGCGACGGTTCCGACGTGCACGGTGCTCGTCACCTGCGTCAAGCACATGTCATACTGCGCGCCGAGTGATGTGGAGGCGAGATGCGCGTTCAGGCCCTGCTGCCCGTTCCGACCCTGGCGGTCGCCCTGGCGGCGATCATCAGCGTGGCAGGCTGCTATCCGGACCCCGTCATCAACGAGCGGCCCGACGCCGTCGATGAGGACGGAGACGGGTTCGACACGCTCGTCGACTGTGACGACGACAACGGCGCGGTCAACCCGGAGGCAGCGGAGGTCTGCGACGGCGTCGACAACGACTGCGACGCGCTCATCGACGAGCTGGGCGCCACCGACGCCCCCATCTGGTACGTCGACGGCGACGAGGATGGCTTCGGCGATCCCAACGTCACGCGCCAGGCCTGCGAGCAGCCGGCGTTCTACGTCGACAATGCCGAGGACTGCGATGATCGTCAGGGCACGGTCTACCCCGACGCGCCCGAGATCTGCGATGGCCTCGACAACGACTGCGACGGCGAGATCGACACCAACGCCCTCGACGCGGTCACCTACTACTGGGACTTCGACGGTGACGGCTACGGCGATCCCGATCGCCCGGAGCGCACCTGCGTCCAGGAGAGCTGGCTGGTCGAGAACAACGAGGACTGCGACGACTCGGTCTTCGCGGTCAACCCGAGCGTCCGCGAGGTGTGTGACACCATCGACAACGACTGCGACGGTCTCATCGACGACGAAGACGACACGGTCGACCCCGCCACCTACACCATCTGGTACATCGACGCGGACGGCGACGGCTACGGCATCCCCGACGAGGACAACCTCAAGCTCGCCTGTGACGGCGGTGAGGGCTACGCCGAGAACGCCGACGACTGCAACGACGGCGACGCGGACCTCACCACGGACTGCAGCGAGCTCTGAGGCGAGGGCGCTGGTTCGCGCTACGTGAGCGGCTCACGCGCCGAGCGTCTGGAGCCCCCGTGAAGATGATGACCCGCCTGCTGCTGCTCCCTGCCCTGCTGGGCGCGTGCACGGGCTCCCCTCCCCCGCCCGGTCCCGGCGCCGCCAACGCGCAGACCGACCCGGCCTACGTCACCGCGGTCGACCGCTGGCACCAGGAGCGGGTCAAGAGCCTGCAGAAGCCGACCGGCTGGCTGTCCCTGGTCGGCCTGGACTGGCTCGACGAGGACCGCAACTACACGATCGGTGGCGAGCCGGGAGATGACGTCACGCTCCCCCGCGCGCCGGCGGACGTGGGCGTGCTGCGCAAGCTCGGCGACGTCGTGCAGATCGAGCCCGCCTCCGGTGCCACGATCAAGGTCGACGGCACGACCATCGCCGGCAGCACCGACCTGCGGACCGACGCCCACGACAAGGGCGCGTCCGAGGTGACCGTCGGCGAGGTCACCTTCACCATCATCGACCGCGCGGGTCGCCTGGGCGTGCGCGTGCGCGACCCCAACGCCGCCACCCGCACCGCCTTCACCGGCGTGCCCCGCTTCAAGGTCGACGAGGCCTGGAAGGTCACCGCCCAGCTCGAGCGGCACAGCACCCCCACCCACCTCGCCATCCCGACCGTGCTCGGCACCACCCTGGACGAGCCCACCCCCGGCGTGCTCCAGTTCGAGGTCGCGGGCCAGAGCGTCGAGCTGCACCCCGTCGGCGATGAAGAGGGCTTGTTCCTCGTCTTTGGCGACGCGAGCAACGGGCTGCCTCCCGAGGAGGGCGGCACCTACGGCGGAGGGCGCTTCCTGTCCGTCGACTGGGATGGCAAGGCCGACACGGTCGTGCTCGACTTCAACAAGGCGATCAACCCGCCCTGTGCCTTCACCGAGTTCGCCACCTGTCCCCTGCCTCCCGCGAAGAACAAGGTCGCCATCGCGATCGCTGCCGGGGAGAAGGCCATGCCCGGGGCGCCCGGGCACTGAGCCCCGGGGCGCGCCGAGTCGCCTACAGGCCGAGCACCGCCAGCTCCAGCTGGGGATCGAGCATCATGCCCGTGTAGGACGTGACGACCTGTCCGTCCGCGTCCAGCAGGACCGTCGTCGGGAAGCTCTGCACGCCGTAGTCGACGAACACCTTCCGGTCGCCGCGGACGATGCGGTAGGTGATCCCGAGCTCCTCGCCCGACTTGCGCAGGGAACGGGCGTTGCCGTCGGCGGCGATCCCGAGCACGACGAGCTCATCGTGGCGGTCGGCGAAGCGGGAGAGGGCGGGGGCCTCGATCCGGCAGGGACCGCACCAGGTGGCCCAGAAGTTGAGCAGGACGGGCGTGCCGCGCAGGTCCGAGAGCACCACGCGCTCGCCGTCGATGTCGGGCAGGTCGAAGTCGGGGGCGGTCTCGGGCAGGCTCGGACCGCGCAGGAAGCCGACTGCGGTCATCGCGACGAGCACCGCCACGGCGATGCCCAGCCCCTTCAGCAGTCCCCTGCCCCACCGCCCGAACCAGCTGGAGCGGGCGGCCGGCGCCGCCTGCTCGGAGGTGTCCTCGTCGAGGTCCAGGCCGAGGTCGTCCTCGGTGTCCCCGTCGTTCGGGTCGCTCATGGCTTCTCCGCTACCAGTCGCGGACCTTGCCGCGCAGCTTCTTCTTGTTGCCACGCTTGCTCTTCTTGTCCATGCGGCGATTCCGCGCAGATCGACTGGGCCGGGTCTCCCGCCGCGGCGGCGTCACGATGAGCGCCTCGCGGACGAGCTCGCAGAAGCGCTCGACCGCCAGCTCCTTGTTCAGGTGCTGGCTGCGCGAGTCCTGGGCCGCCACCGCCAGGGTGCCGTCGGATGCGATGCGATTCGCCAGCTTCTCCTCGATCTTCCGCCGCTGCCAGGTGGACACCGACGGCGAGTTCCGCACGTCCCACACGAGCTCGACCCGGGTCTCGGTGGTGTTGACGTGCTGCCCCCCGGGTCCGCCGGAGCGGCTGGTGCGGAAGGAGAGCTCGTGGTCGGGGATCTCGAGGCGGTCGTTGATGCGTGGCATGGGGAGGGCGTAACGGGGTCGCCGGCAGGGACGCACGTGGCGGGGCAGGCAGGGGCGGCGGGGAGTCGCGTTGCTGCGAGCGGGGGAGTGGCGGGACGGGCATGCCGCAGCGCGAAGTCGTGTTGCTCCGGACAGGGGAGTGGCGGGTCGGCCGTGCGGTAGCGGGAAGTCGCGTTGCTCCGGACAGGGGAGTGGAGAGGCGGTCTCTGGTCGCTGGTCTCTGGGGCCTGACTCCAACGGGGCGGTGAGGGCGGAGAGTCGTCGTGTTTCGTACAGACACCCGTTCTCCGACTGGCCGCGACGGTGCGAATCACGGCGCACGGAGTCACGAGACCTGTGATTCAAGCCCCCGTTCGCAGAGGGCCCCAGCGACCAGCGACCAGAGACCGCCCCGCCACTCCCTCGCTCGCTGCAACGCGACTCCCGGCAGACTGCGAAGCCCCTCCCCGCTACCCGCGCCCCAGCATCTCCCGCGCAATGATCATCCGCTGGATCTGGCTGGTACCCTCGTAGATCTGGAAGATCTTGGAGTCGCGGAGCAGCTTCTCTACCGGGTACTCCTCGTTGTAGCCGTATCCACCGAAGATCTGCACCGCGTCCGTCGCTACCTTGTGGGCCATGTCTGCGCAGAACGCCTTGGCGATGGAGGCGTAGTACGTGTTGCGGCGGCCCTGGTCGATCTCGTAGGCGGCGCGCCACACCGTCAGGCGGCCCGCCTCGATGTTCATCGCCATCTCCGCGAGCATGAACTGCACCGCCTGGTGCGCGGCGATCGGCCTGCCGAAGGTCTTACGCTCCTGGGCGTACTGCAGCGCGTGCTCCATCGCCGCCTGCGCCAGACCGACCGCGCCCGCCGCCACCTGGGGCCGGGTGTGATCGAAGGCCTTCATCGCCAGGATCCAGCCGTCGCCCTCCGTGCCGACCATGTTCGCCGCCGGCACCTCGACGTCGGTGAAGGTGATGCCCCGGGTGTCCGAGCAGCGCTGGCCGAGGTTCATCTCCTTCTTGCCCACCTCGACGCCGGGCCAGTCCTTCTCGACGATGAAGGCGGTCATGCCGCGGTGCTTCTTGTCCTTGTCGGTGTAGGCCACGACGAAGAACCAGTCCGCGACGCCGGCGTTGGTGATCCACATCTTCGAGCCGTTGAGCACGTACACGTCGCCCTTCTTGACCGCGGTCGTGCGCATGCCGGCGACGTCGCTTCCCGCCCCCGGCTCGGTGACCGCGTAGGCGGCCATCTTCAGCTCCTCCATCATGGGAGCCACGTACTTCTGCTTGAGCGCGTCCGACGCACCCATGATGACCGGCTGCAGGGCCAGCCCGTTCGCTTCGATGGCCGTCGAGATGCCGGTGCAGCCCCAGGCCAGCGCCTCGGCGACCAGCGCGCCATCCATGCTGCCCAGCTCCATGCCGCCGAAGCGCTCCTCCACGTGGGTGTTCATCAGCCCCAGCTCGTGAGCCTTCTTCAGGACCTCCCACGGGTACTCGGTGGTCTTGTCGTGGTGGGCCGAGACCGGGCGGATCTCGTTCTTGGCGAAGTCCTTGGCCATCTCGAAGATGGACTGCTGCTCTTCTGACAGCTCGAAGCCGAACATGGGGTGCTCCTGGGCGAGGGAAGGAGGCACCGTAATGAGGCGCGGTTCAGTGAGCATTCCGAGCCGGACAAGCAGGTTGGCGCGGCACAGACTGTTCCCAGACAAGAACGACATTGTGTCCTATGTTCACGTTGAACCCAGGACAGGAGGTCCCCCATGGGACAGATCGCCACCAAGGACGCCCAGCTCAACGCAGCCCTGCTCAACGGCACCGTGCTCGAGGTGTTCGGAGACATCTACCACCCCGACGTCGTGATGATCGAGGGTGATGGTACGGAGTGCGCCGGCCTCGCCGCCAACACCACCCGCGAGCAGCAGTTCTTCGGCAGCATCACCGAGTTCAAGGCGGGCAACGTCACCGACGCCGTCGTGGACGAGGAGAACGGCGTCTCCTACAACACCCAGTTCATGCACGTCATGATGGGCGAGCACGAACTCAAGCTGGACCAGGTCGCCGTCCGCCACTGGAAGGACGGCAAGATCATCCGCGAGCGCTTCTACTACAACGCCTGATCTCGGGCGCTGCAGGGTTGGCGCGGTGTCGATAGGCTGCCGACTGGAGGCGCCTTGAGACCCCACGCTGTCCTGCTCGCCGTGCTCGCGCTCACGACCGCCTGCCGCCGCCCTCCCGAGGTGGTGGTGGAGCGGTCGCTCGCCGTCGACGAGGCCGCCTACGCGCCCATCACGGGCGACTCGCCCCTGGCGACCGACTTCTTCTTCGTGCCGAAGTCCCAGGCCCAGCTCGACACCTACCTGGCGACCGGGCCCGTCGACCGACCGGTGCGCCTCATCGTCGTCGAGAGCGCCATCAACGTCGAGGGTGCCGGCGACCTGGACTCGGCGGTCTCCCTGGCGAAGGCCTACATCGACGCGGCCGAGCCCGGCCTGCGCACCCTGCTCGACGGCCATGACCACCTGGTCTTCACCGTCGTGAAGACCCCGCTGTGGCTGTCGTCCTCCTCCAACGGCGCGCCCCTGCCCGCCGACCCGGGCTGGACCATGGCCCACACCGCTCCACCCGGCGATCTCGACGTCTGGGCCCAGCTCGTCCGCGAGACGGTCACCCACCTCGACAGCAAGATCGGCGACGAGGTCGAGCTCTCCTTCGAGATCTGGAACGAGCCGGACCTGTACTGGAGCGGCACCGAAGAAGAGCTGCTCGCGCTCTACGCGACCACGGCGGGCGCCATCCGCGAGGCCGTGCCTGACGCGAAGATCGGAGGGTTCGGCAGCAACCAGTGGGACGGCAGGGTCAGCGGCAGCGAGGGCCCGGTGCTCGACGCGCTGGTGGAGCGGGCGGAGAGGGACGACCTGCCGCTCGACTTTGTCGCGTTCCACGCCTTCGTCGATCACCCCTTCGCCCTCGACACCGCGACCGACGGGGTGCAGGCCATCCTCGCCGCCCACGGCCGGCAGGACACGCCCGTGTGGGTGACCGAGTGGAACAACACGTCCGCCGTACGCGGCTCGGCCTTCCAGCCCGCCAGCTTCGCGACCCTGTCGACCCGCTTCCGGGAGCGCGGCCTCGACATGCGCTTCTGCGCCACCTGGGCCGACTACTCCGAGCGCCGGGACGGCTCCGGCTACGGCCTGCTCGACCATGACGCCGAGGACAAGCCCGTCGCCCGGGTCCACCGGCGCCTGCTGCAGCTGCACGGGACGCAGGCGCAGCTGGTCCGGGACGACGAGATCTCCGCCTGGATCGCCCAGGATGGCGACTGTCGGAACGTGCTGATCTGGCGCGACCTGCCCCCGCCCGACGTCGCGGCCCTGCTGGTGCTCACCGAGGAGCTCACCGCCGATGACCTCGCCGAGCACTACACCGAGCTGACCGCGCTGCTGGCCGACATCCGCAACGGCTCCCCCCCGGTGAGCGCCTGGCAGGAGGTCTTCGATCGCGCCCGGGACGCTCTCGTCAGCCGGGAGGCCGAGCTCACGACGGTCGCGGACGTGACGCTGGACCTGGGGGTCGAGGGTGGGGTCGTGCGGGCCATCCGCATGGACGAGGCACGCGAGGACGACCTCGTCGTGGACGTCACCGAAGGACTCGTGGTGCGCCTCGACGCCAACGCCGTCGGCTGGCTCGAGGTCTGCCCCTGATCAGTTCCCCTCGGCCGCCCTCGCCGCGGCCTCGGCGGCCTGCTGTGCGGCTTCTGCCGCTTCCTTCGCGGCCTTGGCGCGATCGCGGGCCGTGTCGGGGCCGACGGTCGGCGTCGTGCCGGGCACGTCGAAGCCATGGCAGCCACCGGAGTTGATGAGGATCCGCGCGTCCTGGACGGAGCCGCCCGGCGCGACGTGGATCTGCCCGCTGCACGCCCAGCCCACGTCGTACGTTCCGTCGTAGGTGAACACCACGGTGTGCTCCCCCGCCGTCAGGTTGAGCGCGCGCACGGCCCAGGCCTCTCGCACCTCGCCCACCGTCACGTTCGGCGAGAAGGACTCGTCGCCCTCGATGACCACCAGCCGGTCCTTGCGCACGGTGGTCCACGGCGGCTCGGCCACCGGATCGAGCACCTTGCGCGCCTTGTGCAGCGTCTTGAGGGTCACGCCGGCAGACGGCACGGCGACAACGCCCAGGGCGCGCAGGGCGACCCCATCCGGATCCGCGGCGATGGCGACCTCGTGCACCCCGACCGCGACGTCCGCTTCCACCGGCTCCCCGCGGCTGTGCTGGCCGACGTACACCCCGTCGACAAAGACGTGGCTCTTCGCCAGCCGCCGGCCCAGCGACAGGGTCGTGCGCGGCCCACCCTGTGGCGGCTGCGGGCGCTTGATCCGGGCGACCGGGTCCCCGCCGGCAAAGTAGGCGACGTCGTCCGAGTCCAGCTCGGCCTCCAGGTGGGTGAGCAGCCGCTGGGCCAGGGTGCGCTCCAGCTGGAAGAACGCGTCGGCGTCCCCCTCGGCCTGCTCGCCGAGCACGCGCTCGCCGGTGGCGACGTCGACCAGGCGGGCGTCGAGGCGCACCCGACCGTCCTTCACGGTCACGCTGCCGAGCACCAGCGCCGTCGCGCCGAGGCCATGACCCAGCCGCTGGGCGCTCGCCGGGTCCACCAGGTCGGTCTGCTGCAGGGCCAGCTCGTCGAGGATCTCCTCGATGCGGGAGCGCTCGACCAGGCGCACCCCCTCCCCTCGGGCCAGGTCGGTGACCATCATGTCCGCCGCACCCGAGCCCATCTCCTGCCAGCTGGCGTCGTCGGCGTGCACCTCGAAGGGAAGCACAGCCAGCACGTCGTCGTCCGCGGCAGACGCTGCGGTCAGGGCGAGCAGGAGCGGCAACATCGAACCTCCAGTCGGTCGCCCCCTATCCGTTTGCAGGCCGAGACCCGTAGCGGCGTGCGACGTCAGAGGGTGACGCCGGAGCGGTCGAGCTCGGTCCCGCGCACGACGCGTCGTACGGTCTCATGGTCAGCGGGATCGTCGGACGCGCTGAGCGCCGCGAGCTCCTTGAGCCGGTCGAACGGAGCCTCGTCGGGCAGGCGGCCCTGGACCTCGGCCAGCAGTGCACGCTCCCCCCGCTGGATGCGACAGAGCGAGGTGTAGGCGAACACCAGCAGCACGGAGCGCTCCGCCGGCTGATCCCCCAGCGCCCCCATGCACGCCTCGAAGGCGTCCACGGCCTCGTCGAGCCTGCCCTGGCCGAAGTGCAGCCGGCCGAGCATGCCGTGGGCGGCAGCGACCCCCCGGTAGGAGCCGCTGGCGCGGAAGCCGGCCAGGGCGTCGCGGAAGTGGGCCTCCGCCTGCTCGTCCTCGCCCCGCTTGAAGTAGACGCCGCCGAGGTTGTGGCGAACGTACGGATCGTAGGAGATGAGCCCGAAGCGACGAAAGATGGCGCCCGCCTCGCGCAGGCAGCGCACGACCTCGGCCTCGGCGCCCTCCTGGGAGTAGAGCACCGCCGCGACCGTCTGGTTCAGCAGGGCGGCCTGCTCGAGTTCTCCCGCCTGTAACGCCAGGTCTCGGGCACTCCTCGCCAGTCCGGAGGCGCGCACCAGATCGCCTCGGTCGAGGCTCACCGAGGCCCGCACCCCGATGGCGAGGGCGCGGTGGAGGTCGTCCCTGGCCAGCTCGCAGTCGGCCTCGAGCTGGTCGAGGGTGCGGTCCGCCGCGTCGAAGGCCCCGGCGATCCGCTCCATGCGGGCCAGCACGTAGCGGGCGCGGCGGGCGGAGAGGCCCCGCGGCTGCAGCTCCAGCGCCCGGATCAGCTCGGCGCGGGCCTTGTCGTGGTCGCCCGCATGGAAGCGCGCCTCCCCGTGGGCCTGGTGCCACGCGGCCTGGAGCGCCAGGGGCGTGCGGTCCGGATCGGGCGGGGTCCCGAGCAGGGGCTCGAGCGGGTCCGCCCGCCTGCGGGTCGCGGCGCGGCTGCGGGCGATCGCCACCTCGACCCGCAGCTCTGGATCCTGCGTCCTACGTGCAATCTCGAAGAGCCAGGTGTCGAAGTCGGGCACCAGTCCCGGGCCGAGCATCGCGTCGGTCGCCCGCAGCACGGCCCGCTGCCAGGTGGAACCGTGGGGTGCCTTGCGCAGGATGGCGAGCAGGGCGTCCAGCTCGGGGGTCAGCTCACGGGCGGGCCGGGGCCCCTCACCGTCCGACCGGGTGCTCGCGGAGATGGCCCAGCGCAGCGCGCGCTCCGGGACGTCCGCGGGCACCGTCCCCTGCCGCAGCACGGCCGCCCGCACGGTCTCCAGGAGCAGCACCCGGGCGTCCTCGATCTGGACCAGGGACTCGTCGAACAGCTCGTCGATGACGTCGAGACCGTCGGGCAGCAGCGCGACGGCCAGCGACAGCGGGATGGGCGCGCCGACCCAGGCCAGCCGCAGGAGCGCGTCCTGTCCCCGGGGCGACGCGAGCGCCCAGCTGCGCAGCACGCACGCCTCGACCGAGGACAGGCCGGCGAGGTTGTCGAGTACGGCATCGACGCCGACGCGCTCGACCCACGGCGCGGCCAGTCGGAGCGCCAGGGGCAGGCCGTCGAGGCGAGCGAGCAGGGGCTGCAGGGCCTCGTCGGTGAGCGCGTCGAGATGGCCCGCATCGCGCAGCAGGGCGACAGCGGCCCAGGCGGGGAGCGGCTCGACCGGGATCGTGGGCACTCCGGGCAGCTGGTGGCGGCTGGTGACGAGCACCGCGCGCCCGGGACCGGCGTGCAGGGCCGTCACCACCTCCGCGGCGCGATCGCCCAGGTGGTCCACGTCGTCGAGCACCAGCAGCAGCGGCTCTCGGGCGGACAGTGCCATGCGGGTGGCCTCGGGGTCGGCGATCTGCACCCCCAGCGCCAGGCGGATCCGCTCCAGCGCCACGTCCACGCGATCGACGCCACCGAGCTCGACCCAGACGTGCTCGGCCACCCGGGACTGCACCGCCTGCACCGCGTCCCGCGCCAGGTGGGACTTGCCCACCCCGCCGGGCCCGTGCAGGGCGACGGCCCCTCCCTGCAGGACGTGGTCGACCAGAGCCTGCAGGTCCTCGTCCCGGCCGTGGGTCCCGTCGGGCGCCCGGATCCGATCGGACGCCACCACCAGCCGGTAGCCGTCCTCGTCCCGGAGCAGATGCACGGGTTCAGAAGGATCGACCTCGATCTTCTTCCGAAGCCGGTCCACGGTGGAGTACACCGTCCGCGACTGCACCCCGGGCTTGTAGCCCCACACCTCGGTCAGCAGCGTGTCCGGCGCCGCGGGCTCCGGGTGGGCGACCAGCCAGGTGACGAGCTTCAGCTCCATCGGCGAGAGCTTGATCGAGGTGCCTTCGATCTGTCCTGAGTCGAGGTGGAGGAGACCCCGCTGCAGTCGAACCGTCGCCATGCCGCTCCAAGCAGTCCCAAGTCAGGTGCCTCGAAAGGTGCCGGACTTCACGCCCATTGTGAACACGATGTGAACCACGCGCACGGCCGTTCGCCAGCTATGGACGGCCCGCCGACGTTTGGGGCCGACCGGCGAGGGTCGACATTCGGAGCCGGGTGGCGCAGACGCCGCTCTAGGGCGCCTTGACCCCGAGCACGTGCTCCGCCCGGCCGAGCTGCTCCGGAGGCACGAAGAGGCGGGCGACGCGGCGGGCGTCTGCGTAGCGCTGGAAGATGCGGGTCGCGTTGGCGAGGGCCGTGACGTCGGGCTCGGCGTCGAGTCCGGGCAGCTGCACCTGACGCCGGGGCGCGCTGGGAACCCGCTCCAGCACCATGATCCGCGGGGCCTTGCGCCGCTTCTGGCCGTAGGTCTCGTAGCGGGACAGGCGACCGGTGCTGCCCGCGGCGATGAAGTCGATGCCCTCGGCCTGCAGCCGCTCGGCCTCGGCGGACAGGTCGACCTCGTCCGGGGCGCCGTGCACCTCGAGGATCCGGGTGAACGGTCGCCGCTCCACCACCCGGCGAGCCCACTCGGAGTCCGACCGGCGCAGGTGGGCGATGAGGTCGGTGTCATCGCGGAAGAGGTAGTCGTCGAGGTCGCCCGACAGGGTCCAGGCGCAGCCCGGCTCGCGGACGAACCGCTTGAGGATCTCCTCGTACACGACGCTCTTGTGGTGGAAGTACACCATCAGGAACATGTGGTGGCGGGCGATCAGGAAGTCGTCGAAGGCGTAGAGCGCGCGGGCGTCCAGGCCCAGGGTGACGTGCCCCTCGACCGGGTGGGCCTGCATGTGGCTGATCAGCCAGTCCACGTCGACCTGGCCGTAGCGGGCCCCGCTGAAGACTGCGTCCCTGACGAGATAGTCGAGCCGATCGACGTCCAGCTCGCTGCTCACGATCTGCGACAGCACGCGGCGGTGATCGAGCCCACCGTCCACGAAGAAGTCGTCGTCCACGACGATGTCGCCGCTGATCAGCGCCGCCACGTGGCGCGCGCTGGAGGCCGTGCGCTGGTCGAGGGTCTCGCACAGGTCCGTGTTGGCGAGGATGGCCAGGGTGTAGTCCTCGTGGGTCGCCTTGCGGGACTCGGCCCGGGCCAGCCACGGGATCTGCAGGTCCGCGAGCGGGGGCATCGCGAACTCGGTGCAGTGGGAGAACGGGCTGTGGCCGAGGTCGTGGCACAGGGCGGCCAGGCGCACGGTCTCGCGCAGACGGTGGCGGGCGTCAGCCGAGGTGAAGGGCCAGTCCTGGTATGCGCTGTCGAACGCGCGACCCGCGAGGTGCATCACCCCCAGGCAGTGGCCGTAGCGGGTGTGAGTGGCGCTCGGGAAGGCCATGGCAGCGAAGCCCGTGGCGCGGATGCCGCGGAGCCGCTGCACGAAGGGATGATCGACGACGTCGCGCTCCGATCCGCTGACCCTGATGGCCCCGTGGATCGGGTCCCTGACCTCCATCCGACCGTCTCCTTCACGCCCCCCCGCGACAGCACGGGGGCCGGCGGTATAACGTCGCCACCGCATGCGACCCATTCAAGACATCGCCGAGCTCCGCGAGGGGCACGTGCTCTACCATTCGGCCTTCGGCTTCGCCCGTGTCGACGAGATCGGCGAG
>MDTC01265663.1_pt1 | contig 14845 bp, 13 predicted proteins | sample 811181 | NCBI WGS metagenome assembly MDTC01 (sample SAMN05326644, study PRJNA326480) | marine metagenome | isolation source: seawater | place: Pacific Ocean: North | collected 2011 | reverse complement strand
TAAAAGTATCAAGAAAAGTATCATCTTGGACACTAAAGAACAGACCATTTTTTTTATGTTGTATTATTTCTTCCACATTTCTATTTTTATTTATAAGTACAATACATCCAGAAGACATTGCCTCTAAGACTACTTTTGGGTTGCCTTCATAAAGACTTGAAGAAACAAAGTACATGTATTTGTCGTATAAGACTAACAATTTAGAGTTAGGCATTTTTCCTAAAAACCTTACATCTACTTTATTATCGTTAGCCAGTGTTTCTAGTTTTTCTCTAAGAGAACCGTCACCAACTATATCTAAACCAATATCAGTACTTTTTAATGCATTAATTAGATATTCATAATTTTTTTGTTTTTCTAGTCGACCCACTGAAAGGAGTCTGTTTTTTATTTTTATGGATGAATCAGTAGTTTTATTTGTATCCACCCAATTAGGACGTACTGCAATTTTATTGGTTGAAATAAATCTTTTTGAAAGATACTTTTTGTCTGAAAAAGATGATACTGTATAAAAATCAGCACATAAAAGTCCTATCTGTGTCATAAGATATATAAGTATAAGTTTAAAAGTGGACTTTTTTTGATTTCTGGAGAATTGATAAAGATCAAAACCTGTTCTTATTATTAGTTTTTTTCTAATTATTATCTTATATATGATTGGAATCCAACAGCCATTTAATTGATTGGTTTTAATTATGTCAGGTTTATTAATAATTTTCCTCAACTTAAATGGGATTATAAAACTTTTTAGAAATCTCAAAGATTTATTATTCGAATATTTTATATGTTCATACATAGGTAGAATGGAAATATTTTTCGGTAAGTTTTTAACAGATGAATCTGAAATATTCCCATAGGTCACAAAGGTAAACTTACAGTCAGTATTTGACAATTTATCATATAATTTTACTTCTCTGTCTAAAAGACCACTATTTTCCCAGTCTTTTAAAGAAATATCAAATGTGAAAAAAAGAACTATATGCATTAGTTATTATTAATTTAGTATCTATTTTGAATTATTGTAAGGTTTATAGATTCATTATGAAAAAAATATTAATTATTCACACAAATTATCAAAATCTTGGTGGAGAAGACACAGCTGTCGAGAATGAAAAATATTTCTTATCACAGTACTATGACGTAAAAACTTTATATTTTCAGAATGATGTAGACTCCTTTTTTAGTCAAGCAGCAGCTTTCTTAACTAATAGAAACAGACAAAGCATGAGGGCACTTCAAGATGAGATTGATAAATTTAATCCAGACTTAGCGTATGTTCACAATACATGGTTTAAGGGCTCCTTAGGTATATTCAAAGTTCTTAAAAAAAATAACACAAAGACTTTTCTAAAGCTCCACAATTTTAGATATCATTGCACAAAATCATTTTTTTCATCAAATCATTTAGGTAGTAAAAATCTAACTTCGCCAAAATTAGGTCAAAACAAAATATATTGTTTAGCATGTGGAGCAAATAGTGAGTCTTTAGGTTTTTTTAATAAGTACTATTCTAATTCCTATTTTAAATCTTTTTTAGTTAACTTATATGGAAGGAAATATTTTGAGTATCTAAAAAAAGGTAATATAAAAATATTTGTCCTTACTAATTTTCATAGAAAATTTTTACTTGAAATTGGGGTTGAAGAAAAAAGAGTAGTAGTTTTTCCCAATTACCTGCCCAAAACACAAAAAAGTGATGAAACTAGTTCTAAAACTGATAACTATTTAGTTTATGCAGGAAGAGTATCAGAAGAGAAAGGTGTAAAAGAATTAATTGAATCATTTTTAGATGCTGAAAATAAAAATGTTGATTTAAAGATAATTGGTAATGGACCAATACTTAAGATGTTGAAAGAAAAATATAAAAATCTTGAGAACTCTAGAATCGAATTTCTTGGAGAAATAGAAAATCATAAAGTTCTTGATATTATTAAAAATTCAAAAGGAGTTGTAACAAGCACTAAGTTATTAGAGGGACAGCCAATGTTATTATGTGAGGCATCAATACTAGGCGTCCCATCTATTTTTCCTAAATCTGGAGGAATATCAGAGTTTTTTCCGAAAAATTATAGTCTTTCTTTTGATCAATTTGACTACAACCAACTTAAATCTAAAATAAACTATCTCACGAGTGGTGAAAATTTTTCCAATCAAAAAGTAGTAGATATTAAAAGTCAAAAAAGTTTAGGTGCCAAAAACAAAGAGTATATCGAAAAATACCTTGATAAAAAGAAATTACAAACCTCGTTTGAGGAGTATTTAAATGAATAGTAAAAAGTTAGTATCAGTGTTGATGAGTGCCTTTAACTCAGAAGAGTCAATATCGAATGCAATTGAAAGTATTATTAGACAAGAATATAGAGAGCTTGAACTCTTAATCATGGATGATGGATCCAAAGATAATACTTTTAAAATATGTAAAGAATACTCTCAAAAATACGAAAATATTAGATTATTTCAAAACAAAAAAAACATTGGTCTTACAAAGTCTTTAAACTTACTACTTGAAAATTCTAGAGGTGAATTTATTGCAAGGCAGGATTCAGATGATATAAGTTTTAGCTCAAGACTTAAGAAACAAGAAATATTCTTGAGTGACAATAATTTAGATGCATGTTTTACTAGAGCGCTTATTAAAAATAAAAATAAAAAAATACCCGGCTTTTCATTACATCTCCCTAATAAAGTCTCAATCTTGTACAAGAATCCTTTTATTCATGGAACATTGTTTATAAAAAAATCCGTGATTAATAAACTTGGAAACTATAACGAAAAATTTATTTACGCACAAGACTATAAACTCTTTAAAGACTTAATAGTCCAGAAATATAAAATCGGCGTAATCAAGAAGCCTCTTTATGAGTTAAATATGCAAAATAATATTTCTACAAATTATAAAAAAGAACAAGATTATTACGCTCAATGTGTCAGAAAAAATAAATTACCTGAAAATTAATTCAAACCTAATTTATAAGAAATACATTTTTCCAAAAAACTCTCAAGAGAAGTCGAAGTTTCCCAACCAGTATCACTCTTTATTTTTTTTGGATTAGCAACAATTTTTCTTGGGTCTCCTTTTCGAAGTAAACCTTCATCTACATCCACATGCTCTTCCCAGTCAATTCCCAGGTAGTTAAATACAAAAATAATAATATCTTTTATAGTTTTTTCATTTCCTGAACCTAGTACATAATTTGAATTTAAATCTTTGTTAACCATTAATCTCATTGCTTCTACAATATCACCTGCATAGCTCCAATCTCTAACCAATTCCAGACTTCCAACTGTCAGTCTCTGAGAAGAATCTTTCTTTATCTCCAACGCTTTTATAATAATTTTCATTATTAAGTAGTTATCTCCTCTAAATTCTGATTCATGATTAAACAAAATTCCGTTTGAAAATTTCCAATCATATTTTTCTCTTAAAATGTCTATAAACTTATGAATATAAAGTTTTGAAAGAGCATAGGATGAAGTTGGGTTAAGTTCTGATTTTTCATCAAGCGGTAAGGATGTATTTTGATTAAACATTTCAGAACTTGATGGATGAAAAAAATTACAATAATTTTCATTTTCTATGAGTGAATTTACCAAATTCATGAAATTACCTATCATGATTTTCGATGTTTCAACTGGCTTATGTAATGAATCATATACCGAACTGGGCCCGGTTAAGTTATAAACACACGAGGGTTGAAAGCTTTCAATGAAACTATTAAGTTCACTGTAATCTTTTTGATTTATGTTGAGTAAATTTATTCTTTCTAAATCACTATTTTTGTTAAGGTAATTAAGTTTCTTATAAAAAGTATCTTCATTTTTATTTCTAGAAAACCCGGCTACTACAACAGATTCATCATCTTTCAAAATTTTATTTGTTAAAAAAATGCCATCTTGACCAGTTATCCCTGTAATTAATATTTTTTTACTACTCATATGCTATTATTTGCTCCAAAAGTTAATATTACACCTTATATACAACTTCATTCATACTTTATTATTTGTGCAAAAGTAATCAATGTTTTCAACTTATAATTAAATTTAACAATGAAAATATATTTAAACACAATTAAAGAATCTTGGGTTATTGATAGATTTAAGAGAGAATGGTTTGAATACAATTATGAAGTTTCTACTTCAAAAATTAATAAATCGGATATCATTTGGTTAATTGCTCCATGGACATGGAAAACAATTCCTAAAAGACATTTAAAAAAGAAAAAAGTTGTATGCTCAATTTATCATATTGATGAAGAAAAATTTAGCTCTAAAGAAAAAGAAGAATTTTACAAAAGAGATAAGTATGTTGACAACTATCATGTCATATCTAATAGAACTAAGAACCAAGTTGAAAAGTTAACTAATAAAAATATTACAGTAGTCCCGTTTTGGGTTAATCAAAATATATGGTTTGAAATTGAACAAGACAAAATAAGAGAAAAATACGGGTTTAAAAAAGATAAATTTCTTATAGGTTCATTTCAACGCGACACAGAGGGGTCAGATCTGAAAACTCCAAAACTTTCAAAAGGACCAGATATATTTGTTAATGTTGTTTCAAAAATGTATCAACAAAACAAAAATATCGAAGTTATTCTTACTGGGAAGAGAAGAAATTATATAATTTCAGAATTAGAAAAAATTGGTATCAATTTTCATTATTTTGAAATGGGAGAATTTTCAGTAATAAACGAACTTTATAATTGTTTAGATTTGTATATAGTTTCTTCAAGATATGAGGGAGGGCCACAGTCTGTACTTGAATGTGGAATAACAAGAACTCCTATAATCTCTACTAGAGTTGGAATTGCTGATGAGATATTATCTTCTGAATCTTTGTATAGTATTAATAATTTTGAAAATCCAAAGCCCAATTCTCAAATTGCATACGAAAATTCTGCAAAATACACAATACCTCAAGGATTTGTTGGATACCTAAAATTATTTAAAGGAATTTATGAAAATTAGCATCGGTACAAATATTAAAGAAGGACCATGGGGTGGAGGAAATCTTTTTGCCCTGAATCTCATAGGGTATCTTAAAAGGAACGGACATAGAGTTATTAATCATTTATTAGATGATGATATTGACCTAATCCTTATAACCGAACCTAGGCGCACTTCAGAGTCGTCAGCATTTACCCATTTGGATGTTATAGATTATTTAAAATATATCAACAAAAATGCTTTAGTAGTTCACAGAATAAATGAATGTGATGAAAGAAAAAATACAAATTATGTAAATAAGTATTTAATTGAAGCAAATAAAGTAGCCGATCAAACAATATATGTTAGTACTTGGCTTATGAATCTTTATTTAGATCAGGGGATTAATGATAAAAACAATAAAGTAATTTTAGCCGGAGCAGACAAACAAATTTTTAATAATAGAGACTTCATGCCTTGGGATAAGAAAGGAAAATTAAAAATAGTTACTCATCACTGGGGAGCAAATTGGAATAAAGGATTCGAAATTTATTCACAAATTGACAATATGTTAGAGAGTGATTTGTGGAAAGAAAAAATTGAATTTACCTACATTGGAAATTTACCAAGAAAATTTACTTTTAAAAATGCAAAATGTGTTGAGCCATTATCTGGAATTGAGTTATCAAAAGAAATCAAAAAAAATAATTTATACATTACAGGTTCGTTAAATGAACCATCTGGAAATCACCATATAGAGGGCGCTCAATGTGGACTTCCATTGTTATATATAGATAGTGGTGGTATGTCAGAATATTGTAAAGATTATGGAATTGCTTTCGAAAAAAATAACCTTGAAATAAAAATAAATGAGATGATTATAAATTATGACAAATATGTTGAAAAATTAAAAAGTTACAGATTTGATGCAGAATTAATGTGTAGTGAATTTGAAAGCTTATTTGTAAAAATGCATAACAATAAAAATTATTATCTCGAAAATAGATTTGTAGACATGAAAAAAAATATCTTGCAGGAAAAATTTTTTAACATTAAAAGGAGTATGAAAAAATAATTGGGATAATTATATTAACTGTTCTAGATTTCTGTTAAAACTTTCTAAATCATTATTTCTTACAACAGTATCGCGAGCATTGTTTGCTATATAATTTAGTAATTTAGAATCACTCATTATATTATTTATCTTTTCTTCCCATTCTCTAACACTGTTTGTATTTGTAAAAAATATATTTTCTGAATCTTTAAAAACTTCTGGTTCCCAGAAACCATCTGTCTTGGTAATTATCACAGGAGTTCCACTAGACATAGATTGAAGAGCCACACTTTGTCCAGATGGCTGGAGCGTGTTTTTAATTGGAATTATTGTTACAGATGATTTAGTGTATAAATCAAGAATAAACTTATCAGAGTAACTTTCACTATCCCAAGATCCGTTAATCAATTCAATATTATCTGATTTCAGGTTGTCTTTAAAAATCTGATTTGAAACTATTGTAAATTTATATTTTGGAAGTGCTTTTGCCAATTCAATGACAAAAGAGTAGTCCCTTTGCCCATCATTTCCTATAAATAATATATTATTTGTAATTTTCTCCTTCTTTTTAAACTTCCAAAAATCCGTATCGATAGCAAAAGGTAGGAAAATAAATTTTTTACTAAAAAAAGGCATTTTTTTTAGTGCATACTCAAACTCGCCTTTACTTAAAAATATTAATTTTGAACTACTAAGTACAAAAAGGCCAATAAACATAGATCTAAAAATCGATTTGATTTTGTAGTTTGTAGATTTATTAAAAAGGCCCATTATGAAAATGTTGATTTTAGTTTTTCTAATAATCTTAAGTGGCAAATTAATGAACATCATTGAAAATCCAACACGCTGATTTGTTAAAAAAAGTGATGTAGTTTTCAAGAATATTTTAAAGTTATTCTTAGTCATTACTTTTGATGAATAAAAAGGCAAATCTGTCATTCTTCGTAAAATTTTATCAAGTAAAGAATCAGTAGAATTATTAAATTCAATAATTTCTAATTTATTTATTTTGAAATTATGTTCTGATTCTGAAGATAGAATGTCATTAAAGTGATGAAACCCGTAAAAAAATTCTTTTGCTCCACGGTTTTCTATTTCTAGTCTCTTTTTCCTTCCAGACAAGAAAATATATGTAATATTATTTTTGTTCAATTAAAAATCTCCTGAGCTTATTTTATTGTTGCTTGTTTTCTAAATCGATTTTAATAATTAATTTATTATTCAGAATATTGTGTATTCTAGGATTTATTGAGATATGAGTAATTTAGTAAAAAACATAAAAAATGTTTCAGGATTTGCATATTTTGTTTTAATTGGTTTAATTTTAGTTTTTGACAGATCCGCAGTGGGTTTGTACATCCGAGGAATCCAACTAGGCAAAATAATAATCGGTATTTCTTTGTTTGCTTCATTCATTTTTGTACTATTCAAACTTTTTAAAAATAATTATTTTGAGTTAGATGACTTTGGGAACAGTTTAAATATATTTTCGCTAATAATTTTTAGTTTTTTTATTAGTTTATTCATTCACAGTACCGCAGTATTTTCTGAGTATTCTTATAAATCTAGTTCATACATATGGACTGTAGGGATATTCTATGCTTCTTTGTATATATTTTCTGATTCAAAAAGATATATAAAAACTATAGAATATTTAATTTATCCCGCATTGCTTATCCCATTTGTACACTATATTTTTTCTACGGGTTATTATCCAAATTTCGTCATGGATATTTTTATTAAATACTCTGATAAATTTTCTTTTAACAAAGCATCTGACATAATGCTTACCTTAATATCACTTAACTTTATTAATTATCGAATTAATCGAAACAAAACATTCACGATATTTTATCTTGTAGTTTCTACTTCACTATTACTGCCACTGTTATTACTTATGAGCAGGGGCTCTTTCTTATCTGCCTTCTTATTTCTAGCTGGGGCACTTTTATTTGATTGGAAATATATTATTTCCAATCTTAAAAAAACTATACCCATCATTTTATTTGGTATTTTTGTATTTGGTATATCAACATATAATGTTAGTGATGTCGATTTTAGTTTTAATTTTAATTTTGGCGAAAACGTAGAAGAAGATACTGTTGTTGACAATATTCAAAAAATAGCTAAAAAAAATAACACTCGTAAAGCATTTCTTTCTTTTTACTTCAAGGATGGAAGAGTATTTTCTATCGATAATACAACTAATTGGAGATTAGATATATGGCAAGATGTAATCGAAGATATGAATAAAAAAGATATCATGTTAAAAGGTTATGGCTACAACGAAATTATACCTGTCATGTTAGATCCTTCAGCCCCAGGACGGCTTGGAAGAGATGGTTTAAATGAAAATGTTCATAATTACTTCATAAACATATTTGCAAGGGGTGGAATGATACAATTATTATTTTTTATACTATTTCATATTTCTTATATTCGAGTCTGGTACAAAAGAAATAAAAATTATGAAATATTAATTTTTGTAATTCCAGCAATACTGAACTCTTCATTAGATATAACCATGGAAGGGGTACAGTTTCCTTTCGTATATTATTCCATGTTGGGTATATTTTATAATTTAGAAAAATTAGTAAAAAATAAATCCATCTAATTTAAATTAATAAGATATATAATGTTATAACAATGTCAACTGCTTTAATAACTGGAATTACGGGTCAAGATGGATATTACCTGAGCAAGCTTTTGCTTGAAAAGGGATATGAAGTTCATGGGACCATAAGAAGATCTTCAAGTTTTAACACTTCTAGAATTGAGGGACTCATATCAAAATATGGTGAAAGTGAAAAATTGCAACTCCACTATTCAGATTTACTTGACTCTACTTCCTTAAACACCCTAATCAACACAATTCAACCTGATGAAGTTTACAATTTGGCTGCTCAGTCCCACGTTGCTGTCTCTTTTAAAAATCCAGTTTTTACAACACAAACAGGAACATTGGGATCTATTGCTTTATTAGAAGCAATTAGGTATTGCGAGAAACCAATTAAGTTTTATCAGGCATCCTCATCAGAGATGTATGGTGGAAAATTGAGAGAAATGTTAAACGAAGAATCTCCATTTGAACCAAAAAGCCCCTATGCTGCCTCTAAAGTTTTCGCACACGATCTAACAAAAATTTATAGAGAGTCGTATGGAATTTATAGTGTCAATGGAATTTTATTTAATCACGAATCTCCTATGAGGGGAGAAACATTTGTAACTAGAAAAATTACAAGAGCAGTTGGAAGAATAGCTAACAATATACAATCAAACCTTACATTAGGAAATCTTGAAGCCTATCGTGATTGGGGGTTCTCTGGAGATTATGTTGAAGGCATGTGGTTAATGATGCAACATGATATTCCAGATGATTGGGTCTTAGCTACTGGCGAAACTCATTCAGTACAAGAGTTTGCCTCATTGGCATTTGAGGCTGTAGGTTTAAATTGGGAAGATTATGTTTTAACTTCTGAAAAGTATTTTAGACCTAATGAAGTTGAACATTTACTTGGAGACCCTTCAAAGGCAAAAGATAAACTTGGATGGGACCCTAAAACAAGTTTTAGTGAATTGGTAAAAATGATGGTTGACCACGATCTCCATGAAGCAAAAAGAGAACAAGTTTTAATCTCTGAAAATCTTTTAAAACCAACATGGGAATATCCAACGTCTTAAATCTTATTATTAAGAAACCATTCATAGCTTTTCTCAAGGCCTTCATCTAGAGATATAGAGCTTTCCCACCCTAGATTATTTATTGCGCTTGAGTCAAGAAGCTTACGAGGATTACCGTCAGGTTTTGTACTATCAAAGTCAAGACTTCCTTCGTAGCCAATTATTTTCTTTATTTTCATTGCTAAATCTTTTATTGAAATCTCTTGTCCACTACCAATATTCAACAAATCTTGAGATATTTTATTATCTAATATGAACTTTATAGCCAAGGCCAAATCATCAACATACAAAAATTCTCTTAAAGGACTTCCTGTACCCCATATATAAAAAGCATTCTCTCTTTTTATTTTTGCATTATGCATCCTATAAATTAGTCCAGGTATAACATGACTATCAGTTTTTGAATAAAAATCATTTGGCCCATATAAATTTGTTGGCATTAGGTTTATAACATTATGCCCGTATTGTCCACTTATAGACCTTCCAATTTCTATTGAGGCAATCTTTGCCATGGCATAAGGAGAATTAGTCGGCTCAAGTTTCCCAGTCATAAAACTATCTTCAATTATTGGATTTAGAGCCTCTAAAGGATATATACAACTACTACCAAGGTTTATGATTTTAATATTCGGATATGGGATGCATGACTCTAAAAGATTCATATTTATTTTTAAATTTTCAAGTATAAACTCTGTTCTTTTTGTATTATTTGCAACAATACCGCCTACTCTTGCCGCAGCAATAATAAGAGCATCGGGTTGACATTTTTCTATCAATTTTTTGGTTTCTTCAAATTCGAACAAATTTGTATCAGAACGATTTGAAGAGATGACATCATAGGAGTCTTTTTGGCTACTAAGAGTACGCACCACTGAAGAACCAACCAGTCCTTTACTACCTACAACTAAAACTTTAATTTTGTTACCTAATTCCTATATTTAAATATATTAACAATTGAAATATAAGCATAACGGAGTTTATAAAATTTAGAATATAACTACTATATTCTTAAGAATGAGTAATTCATCTAATAACAATTTAATTAATCTCCCACCAGTTTATCTGAGGGGTAAAAACTTAAGTAGCATGAATTTTGTAGTAAAAATAGTTTATATATTTTTAGGTAAAATTCTTGGATACTTAACTTTATGGACAAACAAAGGTTTATTTTGCTCCATAATTAACTTAGTTTATAAAAATGATGGAAAAATTTTCTATAGAGATAAAAACTACATAAAAAAAACAATTTCAGGTAAAGAGATTGCTTTTCCAAACAAAAGAGTTTTAAGGTTAGTTAATAAATTTGATGTACAAATTCAAAAATTTCGAGATGCTTATTTATTAGATTTAGTACCAATTTCAAATAATGATACCGTTATCGATTGTGGGGCAAATATAGGAGAATTAAATTTGGCGCTTAAAGAAAAAGATCTATCTATCAAATATATTGCTTTTGAACCTGAAAAAAGTGTTTTCAATTGTTTAGAGATGAATAATAAAGAAGATAAAAATGAGCTATTTAATATTGGTTTATCTAATGAAAGAGGTGTTAAAAAATTTTATATAGATACCGAAGGGGGGAATTCGTCGTTTGTGGATTTTGGTAGTGAAAATTATAAGGAAATTGAAGTTATACAGCTAGATAAAATAATACCCAAAGATCGAAAAATAAAGTTACTGAAAATTGATGCGGAAGGATATGAACCTGAAGTACTAGAAGGTGCAAAAAATATTATAAATAATATAGATTATATTTCTGTAGATTTCGGCGGAGAAAGAGGCGTTAATGAAGATACAACAATCATTGAGGTGAACAATTTTCTTTATGAGAATAATTATAGAATGATTGCAATTAGCAATATAAGAATGGTCGGACTCTACAAAAGAAATAATATTTGAGAGAAGAATAGAACATGAATCAAAAATTTCAAGATGATTTGTTTAATAATATTCATGACTATCTTATATCTCTAGAGAGTTCAGACTCTAAATTTCACTTTTATCCAGCTAAGGAAGGACTTTTAAAAAATGGGGAAAAATTATCGCTTGGCTTCAGTTGTTTAGCTTTAAAAAGTTATTACATGACTGGATTGTGGGAAAAGCAAAGCACTCCATTTCAAAATAATTGGATAGAATTTATTAATTCATTCCAAAAAAACCATACAAATTTTCCAATAAATTCGTATGTAGATAGTGAATATTTAAATGGGTTTTCAGATGCTGGTATAAATCGTCAATTTAAAAATATAACTAAAACTTTATTAAACCTAACAACTAATTTTGACTTTGATACTGATGAAAAGAAAAAACAAGATGGTGTTAGAGCAGAAACTAAGCAAGCAATCTCGACTCTTTTTCAAGTTGGCAGTAAAAATAAATTAGCATTTTTAGACTTTCCATACAAACAACAAAAAGCAGAAAATTTTTTAACTAATTTAAATTGGCAGAAGCCTTGGTCTGCAGGAGCACAGTATTCAGCTTTATGTGTATTTTCAGCCACTCAACTTGGTAAAAACGATAGAGAAGAGAGCATTGATTTTCTTAAAAATTTTATTAAATCTTTATCAAATAAAGATACAGGCGGCTATTACAAGTCAAGTATGCCGAGTAGTAAAGAATTTATTAATGGAGCAATGAAAGTACTAACAGGTCTTGATTGGATAGAACAAGAGATACATTATCCAGAAAAGCTAATAGATTATTGTTTAATGAATAAACCTTCACATGAAGGTTGTGATATCGTAGATATCATTTATGTATTATATAGGTGCAATAAAGAGACAAGTTATAAAAGATTACAAGTTGAAGAATACCTAGAAAATCAATTAGATTTCATAGAAAAACATTACTTCTATGGAACGGGAGGTTTCTCATACTTTATCAATAAAAGTCAGAATACTTATTATGGATTAGACATCACAAAGGGACTTAGAGCGCCAGACCTTCATGGAACAACATTATTGCTATGGGCTTTATCGATGATTTATGAGATTGTTTTTCCAGATAAAGATTATTTAAAAGTAATTAAACCCTAGTTTATTTATTACCCTGATTTTTATAAATCTCCAATAAGAAACCAGTAAAGGCCAGCTGCATACCAACAATAATCAATAGTATTAAAATATCGTCTGTGATTATTGTTTGTTTGTCCCCAGTTATCCAATTTATTACATTGATTACTAAAAGTATAATTCCACTTAATAAAGTTATTAATCCTGGAGCAATAAGGTAACGCATAGTTCTTCTGAAAAGTAAAAGTGCAATAATATTTGAAATAACAATCACTGGATACCTGATACCTATAAATGAATTTCCTACAGATCTATTTTCTATAGTTATATCTACCTCGGCGATTTGTAGATTTCTAAGCTTGGCGTCAATCAATATTTGTTGAGCAGCATTATAAGATCCTACAATTTTATAATCATTTAAATATTTTTTACTCAGATAAACAAAGCCATTTGTTGGATCAGATATATTAATGCCAAACACTTTAAGTAGATATCTAAAAAATACGCTACCTAATTTTCTTAATTTTGGCATTGTGTATTTTAGATTTGAGTTAAAACGATTTCCATAAATGACATCATTTGATAAAAAGTCATCATGATTTAAGAAATTGCTTATTTCATCAATTTTCATCTGATTGTCTCCATCAATCTTAAAAACACCATCAACATTTGTAGAGACAGAATAGTTAAGCAGTGCTTTTATTGAGTGGCCCAACCCTTTATTCTCAACACCTTCAATTACAAATATATCTTCATACTTATCCAATATCTTTAATGTATTATCTGTTGAGCCATCATCATAGAAAACTATATTAAATGTATTTTTGGCAGGTTTACGTTTAACAAAATTACGTAAATTCTCTATAAGTGCGTCAAGGTTTTCTTCTTCATTAAAAACAGGTATACAGATATTATATGTACGTTTCCCCATAGGTTAAATATAATTGCTTGATGAGGAATAAATTAGATAAAAAAAATTTAATTATTTATCTTAAATATCAGCTTAATTCCGCACTCAGCGTATCTTTAAGATCAATATCAATTTATATATTTACTGACTTGATGAGTTACAGTTACTCATTCGTTTTTTGGCTTTCTTTTTTCATAGTATCTTTAAATAGTTTTTTTATTCAAAAAAAATTTGTGTTTAAAAGTAGTAACAAAAAATCTCTTGATAAATTTATTTTTGTGGCAATGTTTTTGGGAACTCTGGAATATTTTTTTTCAATATTACTCCTAGATTACTTTCAACTAAATGTCATCCCTTTTTTAATTGTTGGATTCCTAATTTATGTAGTCCGATTCTTGTTGAACAGAAATTACGTATTTAAAAATGATTAGCCCAAATAAAAAATATTTAACTTTATTTTTTTTATTATTCTTTCTCATTCTTCTTAGAACTGATTACAGATTTATCGAAAAGCCATTATGTTGTGGGGATGATCATGACTATTTCTCTCATGCAGAGACTCTTGTTATTGACTTCGATTTAGATTACAGCAATCAATTAGCTGGTTTTGAAAATAAGCGTTATAACAATTTAGGAAGAATAGCTCCTAAAGGCTTTATAGGCACCGGATTGCTAGCTGCACCATTTTTATTTCTGGGAAGTATGATAGATAACTTACTATTAAGATTTATGGACTTTGATCCAAATAAGGTATTTAATTATAAAATACTTTTGTACTCTCTTTCATCTATTTTTTACTTTTTTGTATCAATATTTTTAATACATAAGACTCTTTATAAACTAAAAATAGAATCAAAAATTAATCATATTTTATTGATATTTTTGGGCTCAGGTTTGCCCTATTTTGCATTTGAGAGATACAGTATGACTCATGTTTATGAAATTTTTTCAATTTCTTTGTTATTTTATCTTTCTTATAAGTTTTACTCATTTGAAGAAAAAAATAATAAAATCTATGCTTTCCTAATCCCAGCTGTTATGGTTCTTTCTCTTCTTGTCAGGTGGACTAACTATTATGTTTTACTTCTGCCAATTATTTTCAAACTGTTATTTATAAGCAAACTTGATAAAAGTGCATCACTCTTAAAAATGTTATCGACATATATATCTCTAGTTTTATCGTTTGTATCTTATTTATTTATAAATTATTCTATTTATGGATTTGTAGGAATAAACCCAAATAAAATATATAGTGATGCCGGT
>MDTC01161136.1_pt1 | contig 14846 bp, 24 predicted proteins | sample 811181 | NCBI WGS metagenome assembly MDTC01 (sample SAMN05326644, study PRJNA326480) | marine metagenome | isolation source: seawater | place: Pacific Ocean: North | collected 2011 | reverse complement strand
TCTATAGTTGCATAATAATTACTAGGGAATCTATGATAATTTCCTGATCCAGTATACGCTGTTGTTAATCCATTTGTTGTAAATAATCTAGTAGTATTACCTAGAGATCCACTATAATATACTGTAGTGTTTAATGTTAGTCCACACGCAGTACTTGCATTTGCATTATTTGTAGATGATATTGTTGTACTTACTGTACCTGATCCAGTTGCTGCTACTGTTTCTTTACCATTTAATAATTCTAATGAAGATTCTCCAGTTTGTAAATTAGTTGTTATTGTATTTATTCTATATGTAAGATCATTTATTTGTACTTCATCTGCTAGACTATAATTCTGTAAAAACTTTAAAGGTAATTTTGCTTTAATTTTTGTTAATCTTTCATTAGATCGAAACACGTTAACAATATATGATTTGTAATATTTCTCGAATAATGAATCTGTCCAAGTAGTATCAGGAGCATTCCATTCATTTACCTCTAATCCAAAATGTATTGTTTCAGGATATCCAGTATCGTTATTTAATAATGCAGGAGTATTGCTAGGAATCCAGTATGCAGATTGTGTAGATTCTGCAGGACTAGATCCTGCGTCATATCCACTTATTTCTGTTACTAAATTAAATGATGTTGGTGACGGTATTTCTGTTGTATGTATAGGGTAAAACAATAATGGTTTTCCTAAATATGCTTCTTGCTTGTCATCTAACAAATGTCCTACTTGTATATTTTTTATTGTAGATCCGTCATATAACCTTTCAAACTTCATATGTTGAAATGGTGCAATTATTTCATAAGTATTATTATTGCTATCTAATGTTCCATCATCATCATAACTAACGCTACCCCAATCTGACTGGAATTGTTCGTTGTGTTGTTTAGCTAATATGTTACCAGTATCTTCATATTTAAAATTAATTGATCTATAGGGTAATGCTTTGTCTACTGTCTTTGTTGTGTTGTCTACAAATTCTGTTATATCTCTTAATGTTCCACCAGTATAAAAACTATTTAATGTATCTATTGTAGTAAGACCATTTTTAGTTGTAGCTGTAAGATTAAACATTTTAAATAACCCACTTAGAAAATCTAAAACTTTCATATCAGGTATACTGTTTTGTACTGTAAATGCTCCACTAGGAATAATAAAACCTGCATCTAAATCTCCAGTAGCTATACTTGTAGTGCTGTTTGTGTCAAAAGTGTCTATTAAATTAATACTAAAACTTGTAACGGTTTGTTGTGCATTACTTCTAAAAACAAGTTTATAAGCACCGTTACCGATTTGATAACTTCTTGTTCCACCAGTTTGACTAGTTGTATATGTAAATGTTGTTTCAAGTCTGTTAGAATTTACTTCATATAGATCTACAAAAATTGAATCGCTTATTGTACCAAAGTTTACTGTAAGTGTAAATTGAAATAATTGTCCTGTAGTTAATCCTGTAGGATTTATAGTTGTGTTTGTTAGTGTAAGTATTTCTTCGTGATCTGCTGCGATAGTTGCATTAACGTAACCTTTGTTTAATTGTTGATTAGGTGTGTATGAATCGCCAAAACCCTCTAACACTTTACCTGCGTTTCTTTGACATAGCATATACAAATTATAAAAACCTACATTTGTTGTATTAAAAAAATCGTCACTAAACTTTATTAAACCTCCAGTGATATCTGAATTTTCTATTGCTTTAATTATTACATATAGTCTAATGCTAAATGTTAAGTCTTTCCAATAATAACCAGAGTAAGCAGTACCCTGACTAGGATTTAAATTACCACCTGCTTTATTTATTTCTTGTTTTGTATTATCCCAATATGCAGGAGTAGTATTACTACTGTAATATCCACGCATAGAATTTCCTATAAGTGCAGTAACTAGTGGTGCAGGATAAGCTACGCTGTCAACTGTAACCGATCCTGTACCATCACTCGATAAACCATCAATAATTTTAGTTGATGTATAACTTGTATCAAAATTAGAAAGCCAGTCTAAATCTTTTAATTTAAGTTCTCCTAATATACCTTTAAGGTTTTGCTCCCCAAAGAACGTAATTTTATATTCATTAGCTGTACCATTTTTAAGATCTACCCCTTCTAATCTAACTGTTCCTTTTTGAAACGGCAAACTGTTTAATTCTATTTTAGCACTTACTCTTTTTCTTGCGTCAAAAGAATAGGTTGAGCTTTGCGTAAAATTTTCATAATGCTTAAAAAATTTATTATTTACTTTACTTGCAGGAATACTAAATGTTTTACTAAAATCAGCAAATACTTTAGCAGGATCTTTTACATCTTGTATTACTCTTGTAAGTGATATTGTTTCATCACCATAAAGATCTAACCTAGTAAAATTTAAATCGTTAGGTAGTTTAGTATATAACTCAATATTGTTCATTATCTAATATTACTTATATAATCAAAAGCATATTCTGCTGTTATTGTATATTGTATTACTTTATCATTTAATCCTGTCTTTATTGTTTGTTGATTACTTGTTATAATAATTGGTACTGTTTGTTCTGATCCACCCATTACTTTTCTAATCCACACCTGTTCGCTAACTAGTAGTTGTTTCATACTTTCATTTACACTATCGAAACTCATAGGTGGCGTATTCAATATAAGACCTTCGTTTGCTAATGTGTTAAATTGTTTTATACTATGTTTTTGTTTGTCATACTCGAAACTTGTATTATTAATGTTTCTTTTAAACTTTGTTGTGTTTACTTTAATATTTTCTGTAGTCTTTCCGTCAAAGTAAAAATCTTGTAATGCTCCGTACTTGTTTACAAATGTAACCTTATAAGCTGTATGTTTATTACAAACTCTGTTAATAACAAATACTGTACTAATAACAGTAGCTGTTGTAGCACTTGCAGAAAAAGAACTATATATTATTGTTGTTCCATTCCAATACGGTATCTGTCCTGCTGTGTTAACAGGATAATATAACTGTACAGTATTTCCTGTAGGTGGATTAATACGTGATGTAGACAAAGTTGTGTCTATTAGTAAATCATTTGTTGCTATAGTTTTTGCACTATTCTGTCCAGTTCCTGTACCTTCCATAAATTCATAGTAACCATCTAGTCCAGTATGTGTAATTGCTACAGAACTACCTACATTTGCAACACCACTTGCACCTGTATTAATTTCATCTACTGTTTTATTTTTAAAAACAAGTGTACCAGTTATTGCTATTGTTTGTGCTGTGTAAGAATTGTTAAAAGTTATGTCTAAATAATCTCTACATAGATCTGCTATCTCAAAACTTATTGTTCCAGTTTCCTGATTTGTTGTACCTGTTAGCACAGTATCTTTGCTCATTTCACTAATTTGTGTTCCGTTGACAGATAGGGTTAGGATTGCACTTTTCGCTACATTAGGACTTGCGTATGCTTGACTGTGTGTTTCGTAATAAGGTGATCTTAATAATATTGTTGCCATTAGTTCCCTTTTTTAATTATACCTGCTTCTATCATACTATCTATCATTAAGATTATCATATCGTCTGCAAATATGTTTTGTAAATCATTTGGTAATTTTTTATATTCATTTATAAATGGTATTGTAAAAAAGTTGTTTGCTCTAATACCTTTTTCAAATATTGACTTTGCAATTACATATCCAATAGAATTATAATTTCCTTTTTTAAACTTACCTTCTGCATCTCTAAATCTTATGTTTTTTGCTTGTGCCCATTTACCTATTGCTTTAAAAGGTGGTAGTTTAGTAGAATATTTAAATGGTGTATTCTTGTTTACCCTATAATTACTTTTAGTACCTTTTACACCTTGATCAATAAAATCACCATAATCTTCCATTAACAAACCGTAAGCTATGGTCTTTTCATTTTGTATTAACTTTTCATATTTTATACTATTGTAAAGTCTTTTAGTGTTATTTATAGGTCGCTTCTTTCTTTGTAGTTTAGTACCCTTGCTTAAGTTCTGTCTAGCTTGTTTTTTAATAGCTAAAAAAAATTCTTCTAATCTTGCATTAAATGTATCTGAAAATATTAACATATATTTTGATCATTTGGCATTTCAATATTTAAATCTGCATTCCAACCTGCTAAATTATTTTCAAACCTATCTACAAATGGTTCACAGCTAGGATCATTAGTTAACTTATATCCTTGTGTAGATAAATCTCCAAACCTTAGTTTTTGTATTAATAAATTTAAAACTCCTAATTGTGTGTTAAGTATATCTTGTTCGTCTGTATTCTTTCTGAACTTATCAACTTCTTTGTATTTACTTGTGTCTTTAATATCCATAACTAATACAGTTATATTATATACAAGTGTCTGTTGTGTTGATACTACGCTGTTTACAATAAAGTGTGCTAAGGGAAATATAGTTTGTTTACCTAGATCTACTTCTGTTACATCACCTATTGTTACTGTCTTTGTAATATTGTTACTTAATAATGAACTTTCTAATAATTCACTTATTTTGTAATACGATCTAATTGCTATGTTTCCTTGCATTTGATTTTAATTCTGCTTTTTCTACTTCACCTTTTTCTTTAATGTATAATAATACAGTTAATGCTTTTGTTAATTTCTCCCTAGTGATATTCTCGAATTCTGTAATACTTCCTTTAGCGAGTTCGTAAATTGCTGAATACCACCCCCACCTTTTATGGAATTGAGCTGTTCTGTCGAAAGATTCTCCATCTCCTGATCCGTTAAATAATCCATCATATTGCTCGACAATTCGATTCCTAAATTGTAAAAAAAAACCACTGAACTAAAACAAACATCTAATGGCATATCTTTCATAGTATCACTTTCTAATCCTTCGTAGTCAACTATGTTATACTTCTCCTTATGTTTTTGTGCTATTGGTCTATAGAGCACGTTCATAGCTTTGTGCATTTCGTCCCAATTTTGCATAAAGGTTTCTATGTCTACGTATTCTCCTAATGATATATCTTCTAACACTGGTATAAAACCATACTCTAAGTTGTTTAGTTTAAACTTATGTATTAAGTCAGGTTTAATTTCTAGGATCTCATTTAGTATTGCTACTATCTGATTTATATCTGTGATCTTAATTTTAAAAGTATCTTTCAGATCTATACCACAAAATATTTCAATCATTTTCTGTGCTACAAACATTCCGTCACCATTATCCTTTTGCACCTTTAAGAACTTCTGATACTGACCAAGTGTCAATTCACTTAATTCTGTTGGTACGTTTACTGAAAGTTTCATAAGTATATAATACCAAATTAAGTATTTTTTACCAATAAAAAAAGAGGGACATCTACGAACCCTCTTTAACTCGACTAACTAATATGAAATGAACTTCTATGTAGATGTAATCTCTTGCTTTATTATTTCAAAATTAATCTTGTGTTTCTCTAATTGGTAACTTATATGTAAGTGTGGATCATTAAATGCGTCTTGAATAAACAGATCTTCTAATTGTGACACATCTAACAGCTTTAAGAAAGTAAGATCGTAATGACCAAATACATATTTTAATGCCATTACCGTTTGTGATATTGATTTTACTTGTTCTTTTTTTTTAGCTTCCATAATTTATAAAAAGGTGCTGCCCTTTCGACACGTTCTCTATGTGGGTTATCAGCACCTGTATTGTTTTAATTTAAATATTCTAATTATTACTTATGAAGCTAATATACAACAATTATTTTAATTATCAATTTTTTTTGATAACTTTTTTATCTTATTGCGTACTTACCATAGTTAGGTTTGCTCATTAGAGAATAGGTTGCGTACCGAGTTGCGTCAGGTAAGTGATCAGCACCATCATTAGGTATGTTTGTTAATCTATTTGCTTTATCTTTTTTCCATCTATAATCTCTAAACTCTTTTATAGCATTTACAGATGTTTCTGTTATGTGTAGTTTGTATCGCTTTAATAAATCAATACCTGCCATAATACTATTCTGACCTTTTACACTTGGTCTAATATTATTACCCATTCTTTTAAGCTCATCTATTAAACGTACTTCTGCTGAATCACCAAAGCATAGCTTATTGTCTTTATTATGCTCTAGAAAGAATCTATGTATGTCTGCTGTAGTCATCATAGTTCTATAAAGTAATTCATTAATATATAAGTTGTGATCTTTCTGATATACCTCTACTGCACAAGTAGGATCGTTTGTATAACCAAAGTCCATACCTATAGATAAGAACTTAGCATCCTCTGGTATTTTATTTATTGTACTAAAACTAAATATTTGTGTTCTTGATAATGCTCTTTCACCTAAACCAAATACCTGCCAATATTCATCATCAGTTTCTTTTAGTCTTTCTAGTTCGTGTATTATGTTTTTATCTATGAACGGATTGTCTTTATATGTCGTCTTATAAAATACAGCATCATCTCTAGTTTCTACTTTATCATATATCCAGTGATTGGATTCACTAGGATTGTAATCTAAAATTATTTGCCCTTCTGTTCTAAATATTAATTGCTGCCAACTATCCCAATCTATTTCATTACACTCATTAATAAATAATAAGTTTCTCTTTCTACCACGTATCTTAGCAGGTTGATCTAATGATATAAACTCTATAGTGTTGTTGTTTAGATAGTATTCGCTGTTACTCTTATTATGCTCTTTCTCACTATATAATTCATAGTTTTTTAATATATCTAAAAAGTCACGCATAACTGTACCACGTAAACTTGGGAATGTTTTACGACATATAGTTATAATATGATTTTGATTTTGAAAGCAGTAATCAAATATTATCCAAAGTAATATATTAAAAGTTTTACCAGATCGACTTCCTCCTCTTTCTATTAGTATCTTATTATCAGATCTATAAAATTTGTAAGCGTGATTAAATACAACATTAGTCTGTACTTGGTTCATTATCTTTCACAACTACTTCGAATAAAGGTGTGTCTTGGTTTAGTGTTATGTCTTGTGTTTCTCTAGGTTTACCATAAAAGTAATTTGCATATAGTTGTGCAAACTTATAATCACCATTCTTTAAACCATTGTGTAGTACTTGTATAAATAAATCTTCCATAGGTGATAGCTTGTCTAATAACTTAAACTCATCAGCTTTAGACTTTCTACCAGAACCATCTCTTTTACCTCCCCAACTCATAATTAATTTCTTTTACCTTGTCCTCTATATTTCTTCTTGTAACCTGTTTGTCCTTTACTTGCATTCTTACTGTGTACACCTTTTCGTCTTACTTTTGATTTCCTTATATAGGTGTAAATTGCATTTCTAGCCACTTGAAAAAACTTGATTAATCAAAGATATAATAAAAAAACAATACTTTTTTAACACTAAAACTCAAATATAATGTTTTCATATTCTTCTTCTTTTAACATAGTTTGTATTTGTGCTGCCATTTTAAATACTGCTTCATCAGGTAAATAATTTAACTTCATTCTTATATATGCTTTTGCATTAGCTTGATTTTTAAAGTCAGGTATGTCGAATAATGCACCAAACCAATCGTCCATTCTTTGATTTTTATCCTGATATATTTCAAACATCTTTAGCGAATGACATAAAGTTGCACTATCCATAGCAAAACCCATATCATTAAATATTACTATTATGTCTTTGTTTCGTAGTTTGTAATAATCTTTTAATATGTGTACAAAAAATGATCTTGCTTCTACATATTCTATTGCTCGTTTCTTTTTAAAGAAATTTATTCCAGTAATTTTTTTTACGTCTTTTGTTATCTTGTGTGTAAACATAGTATAAAGTTAATGATTATAAATTAATTTCAATGTAGTAATCGTCTAATTCTACTTCTTCTGTTTCAAAGTATTGTTCGTATATATTTAGTGCATACGCTACCTTATCTCTACCACTTTGTATAAAATCTTTAGATACTGGTGGACTAATACCTATATCTCTTGATCCTTTATCTACCACAATAAATCTAAAATTAGGTTGATTAAATAATTCTGTATATATATATGCTTGTACGTCATAGTGAAAATTATAGGAGCTATGCTCAAAGTTCTTTATATTGTTTGTGGTCTTTATATCACATATATAATCTTTATGTAATAGATCTGCTTTAGCACGAAATGGTTTACCTTGTATTAATCCTACCTCAGGTGTTTCATTCTTACAGTTTTTCATCATTTGCATAGCAGGTTCATTTCTGTAAAAAGCGTCTGCTAATCTTTCTGCGTCATTCTTTTCTTTTAGTGTGTATACTTCTCCGTGTTCTTCTTTTGCTAATTTATATTTCTTAGTATTTTTGCTTTGTACATCTACAAAAATTTTTTTATCAAACTGCTCAGGTTCTAGTATCATTAAATGAAATAGAAGCCCATCACGCATAGCTTGACTAGTTGATGATCCATACTTCATAACATTATAGTATGTCTTAGGTGATTCTAATAGTAATTTCGTTGATGAACTACTAAATGCAAAAGTATTCATAAAGCCATAGTAAAACTCATCATCTAACATTTTAGATAACAGTTCTGTTTTATCATAGTATTTTCCGTCTAATAGTTTTATTTGTTTATTCATAAGCATATCTAGTATTATTAAGTCCAAAGTTGTTTTTGTGATGTATGGTTGTTAAATCTTTTCATAGTTTCTTCATAGTATTCTTTGTCTATCTCATAAGCATCTAAATCATATTTTAAATTATGACAAGCTATTGCTATACTACCTGAACCTAAATGAGTGTCTAATATCTTATCACCCTCTTTAGCATAGTTCATTAAAAGCCATTCATATAATGCTATTGGTTTTTGTGTTGGATGAACTTTGTTTTTATTATCATTATCTTTTCCTCTTGCTCTTTGAAAAATTTTTAAATTACTGTTAAAAGAAGTCCAAGCTAACTCACCATCAGCAAAATCACTATTATAATCTTTTTTATCCCAAACTATTATACATCTTGTATTGTTTAAATAATTCAAAAAATAATTACCACCCCAAATAATTTGGTTTTTTGAAACTCTTTGAAGTTGTGTAAAATATTCTTTATTAGGGATTGATAAGTCCCAATCTTTCTTTGTATTATGTTTACCAACATCATTACCACTTCCTTTGCCCATAGTCATTTTAGTTACATCTATTCCATAAGGTGGATCAACAATAGCTAAATCATATTGATTGTCTGCCATATCTTTCATAGCTTCCATACAATCTTTATTATATAAATTTATCATTATTTAGTTAAGTGTGTGTCTTTGTATTCTTGTAAAGCTGCTAATATTCTCCACGCTGCTTTTGCTAAATGTAACATACCATCCTCATCTATAGGGTTGTTACTATGATCTATTATATGCCTTACACCTGCGTCTAAATGATCTTTGCTTTTTGATTTGTCCCAATGCAATTCTTTATCAGGATGATGTTGTTTATTGCCTAATTGACTTACCTTACTTATTTCAAATATTGCTGTAGGAAAATATTTAAGTACTCCAGTATAAACTGGCATTTGTTTTCTTTGTTCGTGTTTAGTCATATTCTTCATATATCATTCTATATATTAATGTTACGTGCAAATTGTCATTATCTATTAATTGATATTTTTTGTTCTCCATTTGTAACCTAAATATAAAAGTATATAGTTCTATCTCTACATAACTATTAACTTCAGGTACTGTGTCTAATCTCATCCACAATGTATTCACAGTATCTAATAACTTGTCCTCTACTTCTTCACTAGGTTGTTGTCCTACAATATCAGTTAAAATGTGAATCCTCATATTTCTTTAATTGTTTCTTTGCTTCGTTTCTTTCGTTCACTGCATTATCTCTTTGGAACTTATATTGCATTACTGCTTTAAGTGCAAGATCTCTATCTCTTTTTAATTCTATTATATGCCATTGTATATCTAAGAAAGATTCGATTACTAATTTTAATTCTTTATTATCTTCAGCTTTACCTTTCCATTTAGATAATAGTTCTAATACTGTTTGAATATTATTATCGCACTCAAACTCTTTTATTGCGTCTAGCTTTTTATAAGCATTTATCAAATCCTGATTCATTGTTTATGTAACTTGCTTGTGATTCTTCTAGTAAATATACTTCTTTTTGTTTTTTCTTTTTAGTCCATAAAGTTGTATCAGGACAATTCATTTTCTCTAATGATGGCAGATCTAAATTGTTTAACCAAAATATGTACATAGCTTTTGGATCAAAAACTAAATACAGTTTGTGCACATCTTCATTTATTAACATTAATTTATCATACTTTAATTTTTCAAGCATTTTGGTTTCATAATATGTATGTCTAAATTTCATTTCAATAACACACTTATTATTTTTTGGTGTTAAACCTCTTGCGTCAAAATGTTCGTATGATCCTCCACTCCATTCAAGATCCCAACCGTCTATGTTTAATATTTTTACTACTGTTTGTTCCCATTTATGTACTTCCTTTATACCCATTTTTATAAATAACATTTAGCTCATTTACAAACAACTGTATCTGTCCCTTAATATGCTCTCCTCTACAAGTGCATAAACTTTCTAATGCGTGGTTAAAATACTTTGCGTGTAAATTTTCGATTAATCTTAGTTCGCTTTCTGCTATTGTGTTGTTTTTTACTCCCTTAAATTTTGACCATTGATCGTAGTCAATCTTTATCATTTGTACTTTTTGTGTCATCTTTTAATCTGTATTTTATTTAGATCATCTTTTCGTTTATCGCAACCACAATCTTTATATCCAAAAAACTTTGATATAGCTGTTGCAATTCTTTTACCATACCCAAAAGTTACAAAATTAATTATTCTTTCTACTATGTCCCCTAGTCCAATCGTATTTTTCATATTCTTTTTTTATAAAATCCTTTACTTTAATGTATGTATTTCTTAATGACACATAACTAATATTAGTATCTCTACTTAGTTCTGATATTTTTCTACCATCAGATATTAATTCAAAGATTGCAATATCATACCATACTAATTTGTTTTCATAACTATCAGTAAATTCTTCAAGTTTGTAATCTATAATATTATCATCTATTGTGCTTTTAATTCCATACTGTGCTAATGCTTCACTTAGTGCGAATGTTTCTGTATCGCTAGTGATTATAATATCTTTACGTTTTTTGTTTATTTGCTTAGTTCTTAGACAAGCGTGAAATATCATCTTATATAAATAATAATAGTTTATATCATTATCTCCATATTTTAAATCTTTACCTTTCTTTGTTAGTTCATCTATCTTGATATACATTTCAGATATGATATCTTGACAATCATCATTCTGACAACCAAAAGATCTACAGATTCTTAACCAGTCTTTATGCTTTTTATATGCTATTTCAAGAATCACGCTTTTTTACTAAATGTAATAAATTTCTGCCATTTAAACTAAACCCTACGTTATTAGCTAGTGATATAAAATGTATGGGATTATCTAATGGTGTAGGTCTACCACCACTATCAATCTCTTTGATCTTAATTATAGCTATAAAAGTATGTGTCCATAATTCAGGATGATTTGTCATTCTATGTAATATCATAAAATTGTCAGATTTGTTCAAAAACTTCCCACCACCTTCAGCAGATCCTGCACTGGGTGGTTGTATATATCCTTCAAATTTATGTCCGTTAGGGTGTTTGTGTCTCAAACTCTCGGTAATCGCGTGAGTCACTAAATAGATTGAGCATTTGTTTCGTCTTGTAAACAATCTCATATCACTCATAATAGCGTAATCGTATTCGTGTGATCCATAAGACCTCATTAATTCTTTATCTCTTATCAATGAATTGTACGGATCTATCACAAAACCGTGAAAGTCGAACTCTTTTTTTATTACCTCTGCTTTAGCTAGTAATTCACTAGATGTAAAAGTTTCATCTATATCTATGTACCTAAAATGATCGTGTACCCATTCAATTTTTTCTTTCCAAACATTGTCTGCAATTTTATTAAATGGTAATCCTACAAGAAATTCACATAGTTTTTTACTTATACTTGTTGCTTCATTTTCTGCACTATAGACCAAAAATTTAAGATCATACTTACGTGCATAAAGCAAGAGCATATAAAGTAATGTTGTAGTCTTTCCAGTGGAAGCGTGTCCAAGTACCACATTAAAGCTGTTAAACTTAAATCTCCAGTACTCATCTATTTCATTAATCCCAAGTCGTAAACCTTCCTTTATTTTTCCATTACGAATATCATTTAGTCTACTGACTTGAGATCTTAGTGAAACTGTATTAGAACGGTAGTCCGTCATCATCTTCAGTGTTGCGATCGGGACTGTGTTCCTTACTTGTTACTTCCTTATAATTATTGTTCTCTAGTTTGCTATAAGGTTTACCTGCTTTACTAAGCATTGTAATAAACTTTAAGTAACCTTCATTCTCCTTAATGTGTTTTATTACATCAGGATCTTTTAACTGTTCTAAAAACTTTTCTACGTTTAAGCTGTTCTTAGATACTATAAAACTTTTTTCGTTTGTGTATGTATAAAGTCCGTTTATAAATACTGTATCAGATTTTTGTGCCATTTTATTGTGGTTTTGTCGTTAATAAATTATAGTATGCAATACTTATCTGTGCAATAGATGTCAGAATTGTTTGCTGTGCTTCTGCTTGTAATCTTTTAGAAGCAACTTCAACTGTTTCGTTTTCTAATATCTGATCTTTCTTAGCTTTTATCTTTAATGTTTCTTGCCAAGGTGCAGATGTAACAGTTTCAAACCCTAATTTACTAGCAACAGATAATGCAATACTTTGTTGTTGCGTTAAAGTTACATTATTTTGTGGACTTGATGTCTGTGCAGGTTGTTGATCTTCTACTTTTTTCATTTGTTTACCGTTTTGTTGGATTTTTTTTGTTACTGGATTTAATCTCTCACTTAATAAATATGTGACAACATCACCTTTAGCAAATGGATAAACTTTATTTGCAGGATAATTAAATACTGGAATCTCACCATTCTTGAAAGCAACTTTATGTTCTTTCATTTCTGTTCCGTCTTTACCTGACCAAACCTTACCTTCTTCTACCCAATCTATAGTAGCTTTTCTTTCTTCGTTTATTGCTAGTGCCATATCTATAAATTTTCTTGGTTAAAGTTATGTCTTGCTAAATGTTTTTTTAATGTATCTGTTACTTTAAAATCAAGATCATTGTCTTTTTCTATAAGTTTTAACAAAGGTAAAAATTGTGATACTACATCTAACTCGTTTTCGTATAGCTTTTTGTAATTATTAGCTAAGTCTTTGCTTTTTGCTAAATCTCTTGTTAAATCTTCTATACGTTCTCTACGCCATTTTAGTTGGTCGTTTACAAAACTGTCAGCGACTGTTTTTGTATTTGTAATCGTGTTTAAAATACTCATAATGTTTTTGTTTTTGTGTTATTTATTTGATAAAGTTAATAAATCTTTTTTAACTGTGCAAAATATTTCATCTAATTCGTAATTTTCAATCTTAATTGTTTTCTTAGACAATATCATTAATTTATCTGCAGTACCTTCTCCGTGTATGTTATCAATAGCTTTACCAAACATATACTGATTACCTGCTAACCAATTATTACAGTACGCACACTGTGGGTAAACGTTGCGTTCATCAAACCTAGTCACTAAAAATCTTCTTGATACAAAATGACCTGCGTGTATTTGACCACTATCCCATATGTGTTTTTTACCACACGTAATACAAGTACAGTAACCCTTATGATCTGCGTTTTTTAATCTAACATACTTGCTAAATATTCTATCTATTTTTTTTATAAGTTTTCTACGCATAAACCTATATAATTATATATATACAATATAGTATATAGTACAATATAGTATAATACAATATAATACAATACAATATAGTACTAAAGTTTTCTTATTTTTTCTAAACCACGAGATCCAAAATACGCACCATATACCAAGAGCATTAGTTGGTTAATTATATTTAGATCGTATTCCATAAAAAAACCAGTTGCATATACTAAAGTTAGGAATACTAGTGATATTGGTCTTACGTTTTTACTAAGCCAAGAATCCGACATAAGATCAGCTTCCCATCTACGAGTAACTGAATCCATCTCCTCTAACTCAATTTGAAGCATTTTCAATGCAGTTTCTTTATCTTCTGGAGGTAAACCCTTATCTTCTACTAAAAGACGCTTAACGAGCCCCAGAACACCTGCATCAGGAATCGTTTCTGCTAGTGTCTGAAACACCCCTGATTTCCCTAGTAGGAATTGACCTAGTTTCGTTTCTTTGAACTTTTTTCGGTTTTTGCTCATATTTTACTTTTTTAGGTTGCACAGCTTTTGGTTCTGTATACATTTGCATACCTTCTTCTAGTGAATTTCTGTATACTTGTTTTCTGTTTAAACCTTCTACATAAGTACAGTGTACCCAGTTAGGTGTGTCAGTACCGTATTCCCATATCAATACATCAAAATCTAAATTGTCTTTTATGTAATTAAATATGTCTTTGTTAGAAACATCTGTATTATCATTGTCTATATCTATAGCTTGTCCAGTAATGTGTTTACTGTGTGATACGCCACCTACCATACTATTTAATCTTTCGCAACGATACATACTAGATACGTATATTGGTTTCTTAAAATGATCTCGTATAGGTTGAAATAGTTTATCTGCAGTAAGTTTTAAATTATCTAGTATTATTCCACTAGGTGTATTATTTAGATTTTTACGCTTTGCAGTTTCAGATCTACACGCTTCTGCTAATGTTAAGTTATTAGATAATTTCATTATAGAGGGTAATATTTGTTCATAAACCACTTTAAGAATACCGTTGCCCAAAACATAGTTAATAATAACCATACTGTTGAGTAAATAATATAAGGTACTTGAAGCCAAAACGCTTCTTTAATACCTTCCCAAATTTTATTTAAAAAGTTTTTCATAAT
>MDTC01210100.1_pt1 | contig 14848 bp, 13 predicted proteins | sample 811181 | NCBI WGS metagenome assembly MDTC01 (sample SAMN05326644, study PRJNA326480) | marine metagenome | isolation source: seawater | place: Pacific Ocean: North | collected 2011 | reverse complement strand
ATTGCCCTATGACTAATTTTATTTTTTATTTCAGTATCTATTTCAGCCATCGTTTTTGCATATTTATCTAAAAAAAATATAGGATCATACCCAAAACCATTAGATCCTTTCGACTTATTTATTATTGATCCCGTACACTCTCCTTCAAAACTACTAACCCATTCCTTATTATTGCAAAGTGTTAATACACATTTAAATTTTGCCTTAACATTATTAAAATCAGAAATTTCATCTAATAAGAATAAATTCCGTTCATGGTCTGACAAATTCTCTCCTCCATATCTTGCGCTTAATACTCCAGGCTTTCCATTTAAACATTCAACTTCCAATCCTGAATCATCTGCTAACACTAACATTCCTGAAATTGAAGAATAATAATCAGCTTTATGGAAAGAATTTTGTTGAAAAGTATCAAATGGTTCACTAACACTTTCATGAATACCAAGTGATTTAAGATCAAAAAAATTTAAACTAAAATGTTCAAAATACTTTTTAATCTCAAGTATTTTTCCATGGTTATGCGATGCTATCAGTATGTCCATTTATTTAAGATAATACGCCATTTCTAGCTTCTGAAACCATCTTGCATCTATTTATAAATTCTTTTTGTGCAATTAAAAGATTATCTGAATTTCCCTTCCATTTATTCAAGGTTGATGATTGCAAACCTCTTCCATAAGAAAAACTTAACTCCCATGGTATGTCGCCTGTTTGTTTTGCCAATTTATTTATAGCATCAAGGTTATCTATAGATTCAATTTCAGATTGCCCTCCAGACAAGAAAATAATACCTGGAACATTTTCAGGTACTATGTCTTTAAAACATTTAAGTGTCATTTCTGCTACCTTGTTTTTATCAGCTCTATTTAGAGATTCTTTTCCTGACAAAATCATATTTGGTTTAAGCAATATTCCAGATAAATTAACTTTATGTTTATCTAATTGGTTGAAAACTTCATTTAATGTCTTGTTTGTAACTTCATAACAAGAATTTATACTATGATCTCCGTCCATCAATACCTCAGGCTCCACTATGGGAACCAATCCTGCTTCTTGACTTGTAACAGCGTATCTAGCCAGTAAAACAGCATTTAATTCTATGCATTGAGCAGAAGGTATTTGATCACCAATTGTTATTACAGCTCTCCACTTACTAAATCGAGCTCCATCATCATGAAAATTTTTCATCCGATCATACAATCCATCTAATCCTTCAGTAATCTTTTCTCCAGGAAATCCAATAAAATCTTTTGCACTTTTATCAACTTTTATTCCAGGAATCACATCTTTGCTTTGCAACAATTCAGACAACAACTGCCCTTTAAAACTTTTTTGATACAAAGTTTCTTCATATAGAATTATTCCACTAATGTAATCTTCAATACCATTGGTAGAAAAAAGTAATTCCCTATAATCTCTTCTATTGTTTTCAGTCGATTCTAAATCAATAGAATCAAATCTCTTTTCAATAGTAGGATTACTTTCATCTGCTGCCAATATTCCCTTATAAGGAGCTACTAATTTTTTAGCAATATTTGATAATTTATCTTTATCCATAATATATCCTTTTATTCTACATTTTTTGCCAAATTTGCATTTCCAATAATTAATGAAACTGTTTGATGTATTCCTTCTGGTTCCAACTCTAATGTATCCATGCCTTTTGAAAAAGATTCTCCTCCTACAATATTAATTATATAAGCCAATGGATTTGCTTCATACATTAGCCTTAGCTTTGACTTACGAGTATTAATATTCATAGGATTTAAATGAATTCCACCTTTTAAAAGGTTTCTATGAAAATCTGCAACCAATGAACCAACATATCTTTGTGTCAAAGATTTATCACCCCTCAAATTATCAATATATTTTTGTACCTCATTTGACCAATTGCGATAATTACTTTCATTAACACTATAATACTGAGAATTTTTTGGTAATTTAATGTTTTGATCCAACAACACAAATTTAGATTCAGAATCCAAAATAAATGAAACAACTTTAGAGTCATACCCAATGACTAAAACTGTATTAGGGCCATAAATAGCATACATAGCCATTTTTTGATTAGATCCTTTATAAGATTTGAAATCAGAATAATCAAAACTGTTTTCCCAAACTCCAAAAATAGAACCTATACTAACTGAAACATCGACATTAGATGAACCATCAAGAGGATCCATCATAATCACATAAGAAGTAGAAGTAGAAGAATTTTGAAGCTGCTTGATATCGTCCAACTCTTCACATCCTATAGCTGAAATATATTCTGACTGAACAAAATTTCTAAGAAATACATCTGTAGCGATCAAATCTAATTTTTCGACCTGTTCACCATGAATATTTTCTCCACCGTGCTTACCAAATAAATCTTTTGACTCAGGGCCATAAAGAAGTTTTGATATTTCAATCACACCATCCGATATTTTAAATATTATTTCAAATATGGCTTTATTCTCTGGAGAATTATCAGAGTTTTGAATTATATAATCATCTAAAGAAATCATAATTAATAGTTAAACTATTTAAATAAGTTTATAACAATCATAATCTTTATACACCTTAGAAATCAAAGCATTTTGATTTATAATATAAATAATGAAATTTAAACAAGGCAAAGAAAAAAACAGGCAAGTAAATCTAGATGTAGATTTAGATGAAAAAGATTTAGAACCTTATTATAAAATTGGTTATAAAAAACTTGTAAAAAAAATTACTATCCCTGGCTTTAGAAAAGGGAAAGCTCCTTATCATATTATAGAATCTCAATATGGTAAGGAAAGTATATTATCTGAAGCTATAGATAATATACTTTCTGACAAAACAAGCGAAGTAATTAAAGAATCAGAAATTGAATCATACATGCCTCCAAAAATAGAATTAAAAAACTTCAACCCTATAAAGTTTACTGTTATTTTGCCTTTACAACCTAAAATTAAATTAGGTGAAATAAATAAAATTAAACTAAAAAAAATAGAAAATCCAGATTTCGAAATATTAATAGATGAACAAATAAATAATTTACAAAAACAATTCACTAATTGGATTCCTAGCAGTGGAAAATCACAGTCCGGAGAATTGATTTCTATTAATATTAAAATAGAAATAGATGGAGAAAACGTACTTGATCAACAAAATACTGATATTATTCTGGAAGAACAAAACGATGAATTTGCGCCGGGATTAATTAAAAACCTTATAGGATTAAAAGAAGGAGATTCAAAAAATATCAATTTGAAAATCTCAAAAAGCCATCCATCACAAGAAATGGCTAACAAAAAAGCAAAATTTGACATAACAGTAAATTCAGTAAAAAAACCTGACTCACCTAAATTAGATGCCAATTTTGCAAAAATGGTTTCCAACAATGAAATTAAAACAATGAATACTTTAAGAAAAAAAATCAAAATAAGTGTTGAAGAAAATCATAAACAACAATCAGAATTTGAATACCAAAATAATGCAATTGCAGAATTAATTAAAATATCTGATATTGAGCTCCCGCCTATCATGATTGAAAGAGAAACTCAAAATGAAATAGAACAACTGGAAAATTTAGCAAAAAGATTCAAAATGTCTCTTGAAGATTATCTTACTCAAAATAACCAGAATCCTGATGAAACTAAAAAAAATATAGAAGTTGAAACATTGCAAAAATTAAATAGAACTTTCACTCTATTGGAAGTATGTAAACAAAATAATATTATACCTACAGAACAAGAATTATCTGAGGCTGAAAAAAATTTAAAAACTCAGGAATCAAATAATACAAATAGTCCCAAATTATCCAAAGAAGGAATTCAAATGGAAGCAGAGTACAGATTAAAACTAGAAAAAGCTTCAAAATATTTATATCAAGAGACCTTGAAAAACATTGTATAGCGATTAAATTTATAAGACAATTGTAAGTCCCTTTAAAAAATAAGGAGTTTAAAATGATTAATAATCCTAAAAATATAATACCTATGGTAATAGAAAGTGGTACCAGGGGAGAAAGAGCGTTTGACATATATTCTCTATTATTAAAAGAAAGAATTATATTCCTAGGAACTCCAATAAATGATCAGGTAGCAAACTTATTAGTGGCACAACTTCTTTACCTCGATAGAGAAGACCCTGAAAGAGATATAAGTATATATATTAATTCACCTGGCGGTGTAATAAGCTCTGGTTTAGCAATTTTAGACACTATGAACTTAATTAGACCAGATGTTTCAACAATATGTGTTGGTTTAGCTGCAAGTATGGCTACAGTACTTTTATGTGCAGGAACAAAAGGAAAAAGATATGCTTTGCCTAATTCTACTGTTCATATGCACCAACCAATAGGTGGAGCTCAAGGTCAAGCATCTGATGTGGAAATTGCAGCAAGAGAAATGCTTAGACTTCAAGATAAAGTAAGGCAAATGATTTCTGAATCAACAGGACAACCATATGAAAAAATAGCTAAAGATACAGACAGAGATTATTATTTAACAGCCGGACAAGCTAAAGACTATGGTCTTATTGATGAAGTGCTTGATAAACAATAAATTTAAATTAAATGAGAAAAAACATTGAATACTTCAAATAACAATACAAAATATTTATGCTCTTTTTGCAAAAAACCTCAAACTCAGGTAAATAGACTAATAGCAGGCCCTGATCGAGTATTTATTTGTGATAACTGTGTAAATTTATGTTCAGACATGTTATCCAATACAAATGTTAAAAATAAGGATCTAAAAAAATATTCAGATGAAAGTAAATCTTCAATATCATACCCAATATCAATAAAATCCGAATTAGACAAATCAATTATCGGTCAAGAAATAGCAAAAAAGATTCTTAGTGTATCTGTCTATAATCATTATAAAAGAATTAATACACATAATGCAGAGCAATCCGATGTAACAATTGAAAAATCTAACATAGCTTTAATTGGTCCAGCGGGATCTGGAAAAACATTATTAGCCCAATCTTTAGCTAAAATTTTAGATGTTCCATTTGCAATTGTAGACGCAACATCATTAACAGAAGCAGGATATGTAGGTGAAGACGTTGAAAATATATTACTTAGGCTAATACAAGCAGCAGATTTTGATATTAATAAAGCTGAAACGGGGATAATTTATATAGATGAAATTGATAAAATCACTCGTAAATCAGCCAACCCTTCTTTAACAAGAGATGTGTCTGGAGAAGGAGTTCAGCAAGCATTATTAAAAATAATAGAAGGGACCACATCTAATGTACCTCCGCAAGGCGGCAGAAAGCATCCTCATCAAGAATTTCTACAAATTAATACTCATAATATTTTATTTATTGTCGGGGGAGCTTTTGAAGGTATAAAAGATATCATTAACAATAGAGTGCAAAAGAATTTCCATTCTATTGGATTTCAATCAGACAAAAATAATCCGAGTAACCAAGAACTAGAACACTATGCTACTACGGAAGATTTATTAGAATTTGGATTTATTCCTGAATTTATTGGCAGATTACCTGTTATTGCTCATCTTCATGAATTAAACAAAAATCATTTGTATGACATATTAACAAAACCCGTCAATTCACTTATAAAACAATATAAAACTTTATTTTCGATAGATAACCTTAAATTAGAGTTTGATGACAATGCTCTTAAAAAAATTGCAAAATTAGCAATAGAAAGAGGAACTGGGGCAAGAGGATTAAAATCTATATTAGAAGAAACTTTAATTGATATCATGTATGAGTTGCCAGGTAAAAACACATTGTCAAAAATTCATGTAACTGAACAATCAATAGATAATAAAAATAAATTTATCATTTATGATAAAAATAATACCCAAATAAATTATGATGATTTATTATCGGAATCAGCTTAATAATAATTTTTCTATTTGTAAACTAAAATCCACTGATTTAAAATCTTTGTTAAATTTTTTATTAAATAACTGCTCTAAAACTTCCTTATTATTAATCAAATAATTTATAGCGAATACTAACAAATATTTTTCCCTTAACAATATTTGTTTTCTAATAAGAGTAAACAAATCTAAATCTTCATAAATAATATTTCTATAATTAGTTTCCGATTCTAAGTAAAATTGTTTCCATGCATTATTATATAAATTAGATTTTATTGGGAATTTACAATATCCCAATGATTCGCCTGAATCAAGATTTTTAGTAACGATATGTACATTTAATCCTGAATAATCTTGATCATTATCAATAAGTTGAACAATTACTTGTTCCCATGTACCTTTAGGACCATCAGGGAGAGCAGGATGTAAATTAATAAATTTAAACTTTGTACATAAGTCTTCACTCAAAATAAGCATATAACCTGCAAGTACAATTATATCCACTTTATACTCAGATATTAATTTAAGAACTTCTTTATCATATAATTCTCTACAATCAGAAAATTTTTTATATTTGTTCTTTTTTTGAAAATTTTTAGAAGATAATGTAATTAAATTTATATTATTTTGAATAACATAATTTATATATTCATCACTACCCTCTGCCTCACCAAATTCTCTATTACAAAACACAAATTCTAAGGATATATTTATTGATTTTTTAGTGATCTGATTTAATAAAAAATCAATAAAACCTAAAGAACCTTTACCATTTCCTGTAGAAAACCATCCAATTTTTAACATTAGCTTTTAATTCAAATTATGTATTTATCAACAAAAATATCATATATCCCCATATAATAAAACTTAATATACTTATAATTAAATTAATATTATTTCTGACATTAAAATACAACAACATTGATGAACTAAACACTCCACCTAATAATCCTCCCAAATGAGCCCAATTATCAACTCTAGGATAAGTTAGTCCATAAAACAAATTTATTACTAATAAAATAACAATTCCAATTAAATTGTTTTTAGCATAGATAGGATTAAATTTTCTTATATAAAAGTAATAAATCATTAATGATCCAAGTAACCCAAAAACTGCACCACTAGATCCTACAGATATAGCATTATTATTTAATGCAACACTAAATGCACTTCCTGTAATTCCTGAACAAAGATATAAAATTAAAAAATTTCTTTTCCCAAATAATTGTTCAATTAAATTTCCAAAAGCTAATAATGCTATTGAATTAAATATCAAATGCGAAATACCTGAATGAAGAAAAATAGAAAATAAGAGTCTCCATGTTTCTCCTTTTTTTACATAAGGAGCATAATTTGCACCCATTGTAATTAAAATATTTGATGATCCGTCAAATATTAATTCGGATATTATCCAAAAAAATATATTGATGAATAAAACAATTAAGTAAATGGACTGAGTAGGCTTTCGTAAGGAAAAATTAAATCTTTTCATAATTAGTAATAATTAACTGAGCTTGTTCTAAAGCTTTATTACACTGTTTAACTAATAGCTGCCCTTTTTCATAAAATTTAATTGTTTCTGATAAAGATAAATCTTGGTTTTCTAATTCATTAACTATTTTCTGTAATAATAATAAATTCTCTTCAAAATCTTCAAAATCTTTATTTACTTCACTGTTAATTTCAGACATTAGTTACTCCTTAATTTTATTTTCTACTTTTGAATTTAATATTCCATCAGATAATAAGATTTTTAATTTTTCACCCTTTTCTACCTGATTAACCGACTTAATTATTCTTTTCTTTTGGTTTTCAACAAGAGCATATCCTTTTTTTGACATCTCAGTAATATTAAAAATACTTATAGAATGCTTTAAATATTCTAATTTATTTATTTTTGTATTTACATAATCAGATAATTTGCCATTCAAATTAAATTCTAATTGATCAATATTTCTAATTAAAACTTCTATTTTTCTTGGATAAATATTCTGTAATTTTATTTTTACTTTCTCTATTTCAGGGAATTTAAATTCTAAATTGTATTTAAATGCTTTTTGCATATTTAAAGAAAAACTACTAATTTCATTTCTCAAATCATTAATATCCGGTGTTATGATTTGAGCTGCCCCAGTTGGAGTTAATCCTCTTGTATCAGCTACATAATCTGAAAGTGTATTATCATCTTCATGTCCTATCCCAGTAACTACTGGAATTTTAGATGAAAATATATATCTTACTATTTCTTCTGAATTAAAAGGCATAAGATCTTCCTCTGAGCCGCCACCTCGAGACAATAAAATAATATCACCTAATGATTCTTTATTTGCTATATCAATAGAATTACATACATCCTCTATACAATTTTCTCCTTGCATTAATGTAGGAATTAATATTAAATTTACCAAAGGATATCTCATTGTAATTACTTTTTTAATATCTTCCCAAGCAGAGGAATTTTCTGATGTAATTACACAAATAGTTTGTGGAAATAAAGGTATTTCCCGCTTCCTATGTGTATCAAATAATCCTTCTTGTTCTAATCTTTGGCGTAATCTTTCAATTTCTATTGAAATATCACCTAATCCATGTTTTTTAACAGATCTTACTTTTAACTGTAAATTACCTGCAGGTGAATATATTTCTATTTCACCATTAATTAAAATTTTATCCCCATCTAAAAAATCATCTGAGCCAATATGAGCAAATTTGAAAAAAACACACTTTATCAAACTATTTTCATCTTTTATAGAAAAATATTTATGCCCAGAATAAGCTGGTCCTTTATAATCAGTGACTTCCCCTTGTATCCATATATCTTTTAAATAAATATTTTGATCTATCAAATTATTAAGATTAGCTAATAAACTAGATACTTCAAATATATTTTTCATTTTCAAGCTCTTCCTATATATTCCGATGTTCGTGTATCTATTTTAATTAAATCATCATTATTAACAAATAGCGGAACATTAATAATAATCCCTGTTTGCAAAGTAGCTTTTTTTGTTGCTCCTTGAGTAGTATCTCCTTTAACAGCATTATCAGTTAAGATAACTTTCATATCAACAAAATTTGGTAATTCAATAGATATTGGATTATTTTCAAAATACAATAAATCAATTTGCAATTGATCCACCAAATAATTAATACGATCCCCTAATATTTCTTTACTTAAATTTATTTGTTCATAGTTACTATTATTCATAAATACAAAATTATCCTGATCTGAATAAAGATAAATTGCACTAACTCTTTGTATATTTGCAGCTTCTATTTTAATATCATAGCCAGAATATGATTTAACTAAAACTTTTTCTGTACGAATTTCTTTATATCTAAGTCTAATTACCGGAGCTCCTCTATCTTTTTTTGATCTTGAATATTCAAGTAAAATACAAGGTTTGCCATCTATATCTAAAGCCATACCTTTTTTTAATTCGTTATAAGCTAGTGACATAGTATTTCTCCTTTTAGTTTATAAAATAGCCAACAGCTATTTTATATCCGCTTGATCCAAATCCAACTACCATTTTTGAACAAACATCTGAGATAACAGAATGGTTCCTAAATTTTTCTCTTATAAAAATATTTGAAAGATGAACTTCTACTGCTGGAATAGAAATTGATGAAATAGCATCTCGTATAGAAATACTATAATGACTTAAAGCTCCAGGGTTAATAATTAATCCCTGATAAAGATCATTGCTTTTTTGAATCATATCAACAATTTCACCTTCATGATTAGATTGAAATGCTTCAATATTGATATGATGTTTTTTTGAATATAAATAAACATCATCCAAAATATCTTGTAAAGTTTCTTTACCATATATTTTGGGCTCTCTTTGCCCTAATAAATTTAAATTTGGGCCATTAATAATCAATAAATTCATTTTAAGCTAACCCTAGGATGAGAATTAAAATAAGATCTTTTCATATCATTATTTGCAACTTGGGTATAAATTTGAGTAGTAGATACTTTAGAATGCCCTAACAATGTTTGAACAGTTCTTAAATCTGCCCCATTAGATAGCATATGAGTTGCAAAAGTATGCCTTAATAAATGAGGGTGTAATGAAATTCCTATCCCTGATTTATAACCATATTTTTTTACTAAATTCTGGATTGATCTGACAGATAATCTAGTACCAAATCTATTTAAAAACAAAGCATTGTTTTGAGGATTTTTAAATTCTTTTGAACATAATTTAACATATTGATCTATCCAATTCCTTGTTGTATCACTCATAAACACTACTCTTGGTTTAGCACCTTTACCTAACAATTTTATTTTATTTTTATCAATAATATCATCAATATTTAATGATGATATCTCTGATACTCTCATCCCAGTGGTATATAATGTTTCAATTAAAGCTCGATCTCTAACGCCTGATATATTAGTAACGTCAATACTCGATAATAATCTTTGTGTTTGCTCTGCTGAAATTATAGATGGTAATTTTTTTTCCATTTTAGATTTAGAAATCATAGAAATTGTAATTTCATCAAAATCAGAATTTGAAAAAACATAATTAAAAAAACTTCTTAGTACACTTAATTTTCTGTTAATACTTGATCTTTCATAACTCTGTGTATTCAGATAATGTACATATTCTCTAATTAAAGATTTATCTATATTGTCCAATAAAATATTTTTATCTAAATTAATAAAATCTTTAAAATTATTTAAATCATTTTTATAATTACGTACTGTAAATTTTGATAAATTTCGATAATTTATCAAATAAGCAATAAAATCTTCAATTAATTGAAGCAAATCTTTAATAATTGTTTTTTTCATAATAATATTTACTGACTAGCTTTCAAAGATTCTGGCATTTTTTGAAAAGATTTACACATTTCGCATCTCAAACTGCTTCCTCTAATAAATAAAGTTTCAGCTTTACATTCATCATTTAAACATTTACCTTCAGCAGGTTTATATCTAGAATTAAATTTACAATTTGGATAATCAGCGCATCCGTAATATACACTTCCTTTTGCCCCTTGCAACTCTCTCATTGTTCCATTTTTGCACTCAGGACACAAATGATTTGTTTCAGTGATAATTGGTTTTGCAGTTTTACATTTCGGGAATGCAGAACATCCTAAAAATTTAGTTCCATTTTTTTTAGTACTTCTTATGATCATTGGACTTTCACATTCAGGACAATGTTCATCTGAATATTCTTCAATTTCATCTTTTGGAACCCTGTCTTGTTCAAGGGCATTTTTTATACTAAGTTCTAGTTTTGTATATAAATCATTTAATAACAATTGCCAATCCATGTCCCCAGTAGCAATTTTATCTAACTTTTCTTCCATTTCAGTTGTATAAACAGGGCTAACTTCAGTAGAAAAATTATTTTTTAAAAACTTCGATATTGCTCTACCTAATTTAGTTGGGTGTAATCTAGATTCTTTTTTCTCAAGGTACAACTTCAAATTTGTTTTTATTGTGTTTGCATATGTACTTGGCCTTCCTATTCCTTCTTGTTCCATTTTTCTAACCAGCATTGCTTCAGTATATCTAGAAGGAGGTTTTGTTTGATCATATTTTGAATCCACATTATCAAAAATAACTTTTCCTCCTATTTCAAAATCCATAGATCCTCCACTTTCATCTTCAGACTTTTCTCGATCATCTCCGTACAAAATTGAATATCCCTGAAATTTCACTTTCCAATTCTCTATTCGAAATAGAAGCTCTTCGTCTAAATAATTTTTTTCACATTTGACTATTACTCTATTAACATCATATTTAGCTTTTTCCATCTGAGATGAAACAAACCTTTTCCATATAATATCGTAAAGTTTTATCAAACTATCTTTTCTATCTAACTTAGATGAAATTAACTTTTTTAACTTTTGAGGTGACATTTCTACATCCGTTGGTCTAATACACTCATGAGCTTCTTGAGATCTATTTTTATTTTTGTAGTAATTAGGCTTTTCTGGTAAATATTCGTCACCATATTCATTTTTGATATAAGATCTAACACTATTCAAAGCTGTCCCAGATACACTAAAAGAATCTGTTCTCATATATGTAATCAGTCCTACAGATCCTAATCCATCTAATTCTATTCCTTCAAATAATTGTTGAGCATAACTCATAGTTACGTCAGGAGAAATACTCAATCTTTGACTAGCTTCTTGTTGTAATGAACTAGTAATAAATGGAGGCCTAGGAGATCTAACACTCTCTGATGTTTTTATATCGTCTACTACACCAGGGTTGCTATTTAGTATCTTAATTATTTCATCTGTCTTATTTTTGTCAAAAATTCTATATCTAGCAAGTTTGGTTGATTTAGAATCATTCAAAAATAATAATAAATTATTATTTTTATATTTTAAATTTGATGATATATTCCAAAAATCTTCAGGATTGAATTTTTCAATTTCTTCTTCTCTTTCTATTACAAATTGTAAAACAGGTGATTGCACTCTTCCGGCAGATGTTTTCCCTTTAACTTTTTTCCATAAAACCGGGCTTACCTGAAAGCCATAAATCCTGTCTAATAATCTTCTTGCTTGTTGAGAATCATACAAATTTGAATCTAATTTTCTCGGATTTGATATCGATTCAAAAACAGCTTTTTTCGTAAATTCATTAAAAACTATTCTATTTTGCTGATTTTCATCAAGCTCTAAAAATTCTGCAATATGCCAGCCTATTGCTTCACCTTCTCTGTCAGGGTCAGTTGCAATATATATTTCAGATGCGTTATCTTTTCCTAGCTTTAATTCTTTTTTTACTTTTTGTACAGCCTTGCTTGTTGAGAGTTCATATTTGGGTATGAATTCATATCTTGTAGTTGCATTACCTTCGATTTCTTTAATTTCTATGCCTAAATCTTCCTTGGACAAATCCCTGAAATGCCCAACAGTTGCAATAGAATTAAATTCTTTACCCAATAATTTGGCAATTGTTTTTGCTTTTGTTGGAGATTCAACTATTACTAATTTTTTTTTGTTTGTCAATTTTATTCCTATTTTATATTATTAATTCGGAGAGGATGGGATTCGAACCCATGGAACTGTTGCCAGTTCACGCGCTTTCCAAGCGCGCCTATTCGACCACTCTAGCACCTCTCCATCTATTTTATAATTTCATACGGAGAGGGTGGGATTCGAACCCACGATCTGAAAATTCAGATACCGGTTTTCGAGACCAGCTCCTTAAACCACTCGGACACCTCTCCAATACAAGTAGTTACTGATCAAATAATTATTCTAGCAAAAAATTATAAACGATTTAAAACAGTATATTCAAATCAATAGTCAAAAAAAAACTAGTTAAATACCATTTAATTATTATTTTCTGATTTTATAACATCTAAACGAAGTTCATCTAATTGTTCTTTAGATAATACACTTGGAGATTCAAATAAAGGATCAAAACCACTTTGAGTTTTCGGAAAAGCTATTACATCTCTTATATTTTCAGTACCAGCCAATAGCATTACAATTCTATCAATTCCCGGAGCAATACCACCATGTGGTGGTGCTCCATATTCAAAAGAGTTTAATAACTGTGCGAATTGCTCATTAGTTTGTTCCTTAGAATACCCTAATACAGAAAAAATTTGCTCTTGTAATTCTTTTTTATGAACTCTAATACTTCCACTTGCTAATTCATATCCATTTGCAACCATATCATAACAATAAGCTCTAATTTCTCCCGGATTATCTGCAACATTACTCAAATACTTCTCATGGGGCATTGTAAATGGATGATGTGAAGAATCCCATTTTTGAGAATCTTCATTCCATTCAAATAATGGGAAATCTGTAATAAAGCAAAACTTTAACTCATTTTGATCATATAATTGCAAATCACGTCCCAATTTAGATCTTAAATTTCCTAATATTTCCAGAGTATTTTTATCTCTGCCTGCAACCATTAAAATCATGTCACCAGCTTGAGCCCCAGAAGATTGAGCAAGTTTTTTTACAAAATTTTTATCCAAATATTTTTTTACTATACTTCTAAACTCAAAATCTGATTCCAAAACTATCCAAATTAATCCCACACTACCTAATTCTTTAGAATAATTGACAATATCATCTATTTGACGCCTGGAAAATTCACTTCCTTTAGGCACTACCAATCCTTTTACAACTTCTCCTCTGGACACAGTGTCAGCAAGAACTTTAAATTGATTTCCTTTACACAAATCTGAAAAATCATTTATCTTCATTTCGTATCTTATATCAGGTTTATCAGTTCCATAAAGGTTCATTGATTCATCATATGTAAGCCTGACAAAGGGAGAATTATATTTTTTATTTGATCCTACTTTTTCCAACAAGCCTGTCATCATATGTTCAGTTAAAGAAAGTACATCATCTTGATTAACAAAACTCATTTCAAGATCCAATTGTGTAAATTCAGGCTGTCTATCGGCTCTTGGATCTTCGTCTCTAAAACATTTTACTATCTGAAAATATTTATCTACCCCGGCAACCATTAGTAACTGCTTTAATTGTTGGGGTGATTGAGGTAAAGCATAAAATTGCCCAGGGTTATTTCTACTAGGAACAACAAAATCACGAGCACCTTCAGGTGTGCTTTTAATTAATATTGGTGTTTCAATTTCTAAAAATCCTCTTTCATCCAAATAATCTCTGATAAATTTAATTACGTTATGCCTTAAATTTAAAACATTATATTTTTGCGGCCTTCTTAAATCTAAATATCTATATTTAAGTCTCAAAAATTCTTCAGTTTCTTCTTTAAAATCAGAAATTTCAAAAGGAAGAGTTTTGGATACATTAATAACTTCGTAAGATTTAGCAATCAATTCAATCTTTCCAGTATTTAAATTTAAATTCTGAGTACCTTCAGGACGTAACTTTACTAATCCTTTTATTTTTATTATCCATTCAGATCTAAATTGGTTCCAATGAATTTCTGAAGGTTTTAAATTTTCAGGATCAAAAACTACTTGAATTAAGCCAGTTCTATCCCTTAAGTCAATAAATAACAATCCTCCGTGATCTCT
>MDTC01035443.1_pt1 | contig 14848 bp, 7 predicted proteins | sample 811181 | NCBI WGS metagenome assembly MDTC01 (sample SAMN05326644, study PRJNA326480) | marine metagenome | isolation source: seawater | place: Pacific Ocean: North | collected 2011 | reverse complement strand
CCATTTATAGAAATGCCAGCTTTAATTTCTGAACAATTTAGGATTCATAATGCTCAACAGTTTGAGGAAGCATTTTCTGAGGCGGTAGCTACAAACATGTACTTCTTCATGGGTAGACCACAAAACTGGGACACCTCTGCTGTAGCTGGCGCAACTTCCTATGTTGGACAAGCAACAGGTAGTCAGCATAGTAATTCTTATCTGGCAACACCAGATGAGAACAATCCTCCAACACCAATTGACAGCTTCAATTACGAGAAGGAAATCTTTGATGATATGATTTCTCTCAAGAGAATCACTTCATCTGACGTAAGATTAGTTATCCCAAGACACAATTGGACTTCTGGAATTACATATTCCATGTATCGTTCCAATTATAGTAGCGATTATAAAGCAAACTCAGCAGGAGAAAATGCTCCTCACCTTTATAGCGCCAAATTCTATGTGGTCAATGACTACAAAGTTTATAAGTGTATCTTTAACGGTTCTTCTCCTTCAAACCCTAACGGTGTTGCTTCTACCGTTGCTCCTACTGGAACTGCTACAACTGTCTTTACTACCGCAGATGGTTATAGATGGAAATTCCTTTATAGCATTGGAACTGACGATGTAATTAAGTTCTTCACTAGTTCTTATATTCCTGTCCCATCAAGTTGGGGTGTTGGTGCTGCTGGTGATCCCACTAATGGAACAGATGTTAAAGCAGCAGCAGTTGATGGTTCCATTGATACTGTAGTCATCAAAAATGGTGGCACAGGATATGTTGATAACAATACTACTGGTTACACTAATGTTCCTGTTCGTGGTGACTGGGCACAAAATGGTGGAACTCAAGCACTTGCTACTGTAAAAGTCACTAGTGGTGCAGTTAGTGAAGTAACAATCACTAACGCTGGTGCTGGTTATACTTATGGTTATATCAATGTAAATAACACTGAAATCACTGGTATTGGTGCTCCTGGAACACAAGCTGTTCTTGAAGTTATCATTCCCCCTTCAGGTGGACATGGTGATAACATCTATAAAGAACTTGGCACCAAACGTGTCATGATTAACTCTAGAGTTCAGTATGACGAGAACCTTGAGTTCCCAGTTGACACTGACTTCAGAAGAATTGGTATTCTTCGCGATCCTCTGGAAGCAGGTGGTGGTGCTGCTAGTGGAACAACTTATAATGCTCTCACTGCAATCAAGTTTCCATCTGGTACTTCTGCATCATTTAATGTAGATGAGATGGTTACACAAACAGGAACTGGTGCTTCTGGTAAAGTTGTTTCTTGGGATTCTGGCACTAAGATTCTTAAAGTTTATCAAAGTAGCTACGAGCACATTGCTACTGGCAACCAGGGTGGAGATTTGACTCCTTTCTCTGGTGGCAACGCAGTTACGGGAGCAGGTTCTGGATCAGTTGAGACTCCAGACACAACATATAGCCTTACGACTTCTAATCTTACTTTTGCTAATGGTTATTCAACCCCAGAAGTTAAAAAGTATACTGGTGACATCATTTATGTTGAGAACAGAAGAACTGTTTCTCGTTCTATTGACCAAATTGAAGATGTAAAATTAGTCGTAGAATTCTGATATATATCATAGATCAAAAATACCCAGCTTAATAATATGCCCCAGAGTACGAATCTAAATAAAGCTCCATATTTTGATGATTTTGATCCCAACAGCGATTTTTACAGAGTTCTCTTTAGACCTGGATTTTCAATTCAGTCTAGAGAACTCACTACGCTGCAATCAATTTTACAAAATCAAGTAGAAAGTCTTGCGAAAGCAAACTTCAGACAAGGTTCTGTAGTAGTACCTGGGGAGTTAATTGTAGACCGACAATATAGTTACGTCAAAATTAGTTCTTTTACGAATAATTTACAAATTACCGATTATATCGGTAAAAAGATGACTGGGGCTTCTTCTGGTATGGTTGCTACAGTTTTAAATGCTACAGCATCAACTACAACTGATTCAGCAACATTATTTGTAAAATATGAAAGTGGTGGAACAAATAATGTTCAAACTCAATTTGTTGAAGGCGAGACTATCACCGCAAATTCACCAGGAGCACCTACAGCTATTGTTGGTGTTACTGGAAACGTAAAACCAACTGCTTCTCCAGCACTTGGATATGGTTCTGCAGTAACAGTACAAAGTGGCATTTATTTTATTAATGGTACTTTGGTTAAAAATGATTCTGAAACAATTATCCTAGAAAAATATTCAAACCAACCTTCCTGTAAGGTGGGTTTTGTGGTATCTGAACAACTTACAACTTCTGAAGAAGATTTTTCACTTCTTGATAATGCTCAAGGTTATTCAAACTTTGCAGCACCTGGAGCACACAGACTAAAAATGACTGTGACTCTAGTAAAACGACCTATTGATGCACCAGAACAAAAAGACTTTGTTCAATTATTAGAAATTATTGGAGGAGTATCCAGTCAAACAGTAGGAGTTGCTAATACTAATGCGTTATTAGAAGATATTCTTGCCAGAAGAACATTTGACGAATCTGGTGATTATGTCGTTAGAGACTTTTTATTGAGTATCAAAGAAAGTCTACAAACTGCAGATAATAATGGTGTCTCTCCACAAGGTTCAGAATCTAAGTTTGTATTACTTTTAGAACCTGGAAAAGCATATGTAAAAGGATATGAAATTGAAACTACTAGTGTTAGATATGTAGAAGTAGATAAAGCTAGAGAGACTGAAACTCAGGAAAATAACTCAATTACTCCATCTGATGGGTCAAATTATACTGTAACAAACTTACTTTCATATCCAGACGTAGAAAGTAAGTCTCAGAACTTAACTGGTGGTACTTTAGTAAGCACCAATGCTTTCCAAGAAGTTAAGTTATATGATAAGTATGGCGACATGTCTTTTGGTGACACAACCGCAAACCTTGATGAAACTGCACCAGAAGCAGAACAGTACCATGTGCTTACAGTTGAATATTCAACTGCAACTACAGCACCATCAATGCCTGCAAACTGGAGTAGCGGATCTCTTTCGGATCAGAATGGTGCTAGGTCTTTTGCACTAAGTGCAAATGCACTTGAGGCAGTAGTTATATTACACAAATCAAGTTCTGTTGGTTTCACTATTGGTGATTCTATTACAATTGGTGGTGTAAGTGGCACAATTAAGACTGTAGAGAGACTTACCACTCCATATGTAGGAATTGCTAAGACTAGATCATTCAACTTCCTTTCTGGGTCTTCTACAGCGGGTGTTTATGATAAAGATGCATTATTTAAGTTGGGATTATTTGGTGTAGAATATTTCACCAAAATTAAATGTAAAATTGCTGTAGGTGGATTTTCGGAGGGCAAGTTTATTACGGGTCAAACCAGTAATGCCAGAGGGATTGTAGAGCAAAAAATTGATGCTACCAGAGAATTAATTCTTTCTAGAGTGACTGGAGAATTTATTCCTGGCGAAACTCTTTTATCTGAACAAGATGGAACTACTACACCATATAACTTTGCTGAAAAAGAAGGAACTCTGTCGGAGTTAAAGATTGTATCTTTTGGTCAGAATTATGTTGATTCTGCGGATATCACAGCAATTAATATTAATGGTGTTAATAAACTTACTGAAATTGATGCAACGAATATTACCGTAGATGCAGGTAGTGGTCAGTTAAGAAGTATTGTTATTAGTGATAGTGCTAGAGAAGCATTAGGAACTTTTACCACTCCTCCTGTAGTTGAAATTACTGCATCAACTGGATATGGTTGTAGTGCCATTGCAGTATTAAATGTAAATAACGTAGTATCATACAACTCATCTTTTGCAAAGAGTTTCTTTAATTCAACAACTGGTAATAGTTTTGCTGGTGATATTGCATCAACTGATTCAAATTACTATGTTGATAGTGGAGCTACTTTTGATGGAGTAGAAGGAGAGTATTTCATTAAAGCTCATAACTTAGGATCAAGACCAGATCTTGATCTAATCAATGGAGATGTTATTAGAGTTGTTGATGATGCAGGTATTACCAGAAAATATATGGTAAGATTTGCGGTTCCCGATGGAACTCAGGACACTGCAAGAATTTATGTGTATGGATCAATTCTTTCTGCATTTACTACTAAAACACTTCTTAGAATTAGATCAAAATTAAGTGGTGGTGAGAGAAATGCTTTGATTTATCCTCTACCAAATAAGCATGTTAAAACCTTAGTATTAGATCCAAATAATACTAACATCAATTATACTGTTCAGAAGCAATTCCTCGGAAATCTTGATGCTGCTGGTGCAGTAACTGTAACTGTAGGTACTAATGAGCAATTCTTAGGATTTACAGCAGCTAATTATGTAGTTTCTAATCCTACTACTGGTGATTTGCTTGATGTTTCTGGTAGTGGAGCAGTAACTTTAACTAGTTCAAATCAGTCATTGAATTTGAACTTGGGTGCATCATTTGCCAATGTTCCATATAAGATTATTGCACCTGTAAGAAAAGTAGATACTGCACCCAAAACTAAGGTTCTGGTTGAAGATGCTGAATATAACGTCAATACTGGATTTAGTGACCCCATTATTCCAGCACAGTTTGCTGATGGATATCGTCTTAAGTCAGTTCATATGTCTGCAACAACCGCAGCTGCAACTAAATTAGACGTTGATATTACCGACAGATTTACCTTTGATGGTGGTCAAAGAGATACACATTACGATCTCGCTAGAATTGTTCTCAAACCAGGAGAAATTGCCCCAACAAATAAACTTCTGATTGTATTTGATTACTTCAAACATGTTGGTGGTGTTAATACTGGGGATTATTTCACTGTTGATTCATACACAAATATTGAATATAAAGATATTCCTTCATTTGAATCTTCAGTTTATGGGGACATTTCACTAAGAGATGCAGTTGATTTTAGACCCAGAGTATCAGATTATGATGGTCTTGACACTGCTACAGTTCTTCCTGGATATAGTGACAAGTTAACTATTAACTCTATGAAGTTTACTGGAACTGGATCTTCCGCAGGACCAGTTGCATTAGCAGGAACTACATTTGAATCTGGATATGAATTTTACTTGAATAGAATTGATTCAGTATATATTTCCAAAAACGGCAACTTTGTAGTATCTAAAGGAACTTCTTCACTCAATCCACAGATTCCAGCAGAAATTACTGATGCTATTCTTTTATATCATGTAAATGTTCCCGCATATACTTACAATATTTCTGATATTACAACTAAATCATTTGATAATCGTCGCTATACAATGCGCGATATTGGTAAGTTAGAGAAGAGAGTTGAAAAACTTGAATATTACACTGTACTGAGTCTTCTTGAGCAAGATACTTTCAACACTCAAATCAAAGATGAATTTGGTAATGATAGATTTAAGAATGGTATCATTGTAGATAATTTTGAGGGTCATGGAATAGGAAGTACTACATCACTTGATTATAGTTGTGCTGTTGATATGCAAAGTGGAGTTTTGAGACCTAGTTTTGCATCTTCTCAAACTTCATTGATTGAAGAAAATTTAAATGATTCTCAAAGATCTGCTAGTGGATATTCAAATAAGAACGGATTTATTACAGTTAAGTATACTGAGCAAATTCTTGTTCAAAATAAATTTGCAACAAAAACATCTTCCATCAACCCAAACAAATCAGCAAAGTATACTGGTATCTGTGTCTTAAAACCAAATATTGATGAGTGGAAAGATACTACAGTTGCTCCTGAGTTAATTGTAAATGAAAACTCTATTTTAGATAACATCAAAAACTCAGTTAATCCTTGGGGTGGAGTTTGGAATGAGTGGCAGATGAATTGGACTGGAACACCTAGTTACAGTCTTAATAATTCTACAAATTCAACTACATCTAGTCAGTTTGCTGATAGTAGTAGTCTTGTTCTTCACGGAAAAACTAGATCCAGAACTAGAAATGGCACACAGAATAGATTAACACCTTTTGGAACAGCAGCGATTGATAGAGGATCCAGAACTGTTGCAACACCATATAATCCATATATTAGATCTAAACTTATTCAATTTGTTGCGAAAGATCTTGAACCAGATACTAAGTTGTATGCTTATTTTGATGGTATTGATGTCTCCGCATGGGTAAATCCAGATGATGTTACAAGTATCACTACTCCATTTACAGGAATTGGTGGATATGCAGAAAAAGGATTTGGTGAAAGTATTGTCACTGATAGTGAAGGAAATATCAGCGGATATTTCTTAATTCCCAGTGGATATGCTCCAGTCAAAGGCAAAAAAACTACAGATTTTACTAATAACACTTCATCATTTTATGATGATGCCAGCACGAAGAAATCCTTTGTTGTTGGTAGCAAGTCCTTTAGATTGACATCAAGTTCTACTAATAGTGGAAATAGTGAAGAGGTAACTACTTTTGCCGAAACACCATATACTGTTTCTGGTCTGCCATTAACAAATACATCTACTATTGCATCTACCAGAACACCATATATTTCCAGAAGATCTCCATCCAATTCTGATAGTGTTCAGTATGTAAATAGTTCTTTGTCTGGATCTGATCAATCTGGATTGTTAGATCCTATGGCACAGACATTTACTGTATCTGGATTTGAGGATGGTGTTTTCCTTTCTAGCATTGAATTGTTCTTTGCAAAAAAAGATACTCCAACTGGAGAAGATACTACAAAACCAGTCTCAATCTATCTTACAGAAACTAATGGTGGAGTTCCTACTAGAACTGTAGTTCCATTTAGTGAAACTACACTTTCTTCAGATACTAGATTAAGAATCAAATTAGGATCTGATGTTCCTTCTGGTATTACTTTGATTGAGGGTGAAACAATTACTGGTAAAGTATCTGGTGCTACTGGTACAATTAAATCTGAGCTTGCGGTTACTTCTGCAAATACTAGATATAATTTGATTCTTAAGAATCATAATGGCAAGAATTTCGTGGCAGGAGAAGAATTCACTGTAAATAGATCTCCTGCTATTACAGAGACTACATTTAGTGTAGACTATGATGCTGGTGTCATTGATAGTATTGATGTAACTAATTTTGGATCAGGTTATTCAGATGCAACAACCGTCAATATTACTGGCGATGTCGGTGGTTCTTTCGGAACTCCAGCTACTGCATCAGTTAAAGTTTATGGTGGCAGAATTTACGGAGTTAACGTACTAACAAAAGGAAAAGGATATTATGTTGCACCTACTGTAACTATTGATGGAAATTCTAGTGGTGATGGATTGGCAACAGCTACAGCAAAGTTGAGAATTACAGATCCTGCTGTCATTATGGGTGTTGCTACATCAGATGATGCATCTATTGCATCTAAGTTTATTTTTGATGGTCCAATTTATTTGCAAAATGATATTAAATATGCAGTTATAGTAACATCTTCAAGTAAAGATTATGAGTTATACACTTCTGAGGTAGGAAAGACTATCCTCAATAGTGTTACCATTGCCACTGAATCACCTAATGTTGGATCTCTATTCAAATCTCAAAATTCTGGTGCTTGGTCTGAAGATAATTTACAAGACCTTAAATTTAACATCAACAGATGCAAGTTTGAAACAAACACTGTTGCAAGTATCAAATTAATTAATGAAGACTTGGGTTTTGTTTCTCTTCCAGAGAATGCCATTTTTGTTGATAATACCTTAGGCATTTCTCCAAAATTTGGCGCAAATCAAAAAGTTATTCGTGTTCTTCAACCCAATCATGGTATGAAGGAAGGAGATTTAGTTGTTCTCAGTGATGTTGCTGGAACTGGCGCTAATAATCAAATTTTTGGTGTCCCAGCATCTCTGATTAATGGATTGCATAGTGTACAAAATGTTGGTTTAGATGAATATTGCATTCAAATTGACGATGCTCTTTGGGCAGCAGAAAATGTATCAATGCTTGGCAGTGGTTCTGGAGGCGGAAAATCAGCTAAAGCTAGCACTAATAAACTGTTCCAAGTTGTGTCTCCGCAAGTCGCTACTATGGTCTTCCCATCTTCTAATGTTTCTGAAAACATTAGAACTGTATATGGAAAACCAGTTGATTCTCCTGATAATCTAAATGAATATACGTTAGCTCCAAATTCTTCAATCACAGCTAATGATAACTACTACTATGAAGAGAGTAGAGTTATTGCATCTAATGTCAATGAAATTCTCAGAGCAGGAACTTCATTTATGAATGGTGAGAAATCAGTAGAATACACATTATCAATGTCAACTACAAAAGATCATGTATCTCCTGTTTTAGATTTGGATAGAGCCAATATTATCACAGCTTCCAATAGAATGGACTATCCAACTGGTGATGAGGATCGTTTCGGCACTATCTCACAAACTTTGACAGTTCCTACAACATCAGACTTTACTGTTAATGCTATTACACCTGATGTTGTGGGAACTACAATCTTAAGTTTCCTCAATGCAACTGGTGGAACATTTATCAATACTGTTGATACTGCATCTAGATTAACACAAACAGGTTCTGGTGCTTCTGGACAAGTTGTTAATGTTGATGTGGTCAATGGTAAGTTGACTCTAATTGATGTCATTGGTAATTTTGTTCCTGGAAATCCAATTACTCAATCAGGAACTACAGCTAATTTGGATTCTCAGGTTATCAAATCTGGTATTGTTATTGGATGGGATGCGGGAACTGGATCATTGAAGGTAAAAATGACGACTCCAGATTTATTTGCTGTTGGTGATATTATTGATGATAGTGGAGCTGGCACATCTCCACAAACTTCCAGAACTATTTCTGCAGTAGAAAATTCAGGCGGATTCTTATTTGTTGGGGAAGATAAGTTTAATAGTTCTTCTGCGTCTAAGTATTTGACAAAAGAAATTACATTAGAAAATCCAGCAACAGGTTTAGATTGTAAACTTACTGCTAATCTGTTTAGTAATGATAATGTTAAAGTGATGTATAAGATTCGTCCTGATGGAAGTAATGAAAACTTTACTAACATTGCATGGGAATATTTTAATGGTACTGGTCTTTCTGATAAGAATGCGTCAATCGTACCAAGTAATTTGAAGTCACTTTCTCCTTCTGTTGAAGATTTGGAATCATATATTGAGTATTCTTATACTGCCAATAGTTTGAAACCATTCTCATCATTTGCTATCAAGATTGTATTTGTTGGAGACAACCCAGCACTTGCTCCAAGAATTGAAGACCTTCGTGTGATCGCTAATTCATAATGGATAAAATAAAAGTTGAAGGTCACAGCAATTTATATCGCGACCCCAAAACTGGTGCTGTGATCAATTCTAATAATAGTGATTATGAAAACTACATGAAAGCGAAAGCAAATAGAGAAGGGATGGTTTCGGAGATAAATACTTTGAAGCAAGAACTTGATGAAATCAAGCAGTTACTAAAGAAATTTACCAATGGCAATTAGAGAAGTCCTTCTTAGTTTTACATTTGAGCAACAGCGTCAGATGATTAACCTCATCGGCACTGATATTGGTGATGCATCAACTTTGCTGACACCAACTAATATTGTTGTTCCTGCAATTAATGAAATTGTAAATGGAGATGTTGATTTAATCAACCAGACCCATGGAATGGATGATGGCACACAAGCATCTCCAAGTTTGTATTGGGCTTCTGGACAAGGATTTTATAAAGTATCTGGGACTAAGTTAGGTTTAACCACTAGTCTTGCAGTAGAAGGAGATTTAGAAGTAGACGGAGATATTACATTTAGAGCAGGCGCAGGAAGTGGTGGTACGCTGACATTTGGTGATCTTGATACTGATAACATTGTTTTAAATGCTGATGTAAACTCAAATATTATTCCAGATCAAACTCAAGCATGGAATATAGGTAGTGCATCAAAAGAATGGAATGATCTTTATATCACTGGTACTGCAAATATTGATACTCTACAGATTGATGAGAATGCCACCGTAACTGGGCATTTGACAATGGAATCTGGAGACATCAGAGTTCCTAGCACTCAAACAACAGCAAGCATTTTTAATGCTTGGGCGACAACAGTTAATGCATTTGGATCTGGAACTACAATTACGATTGGTGCAGATGTTACTGACGGTGAGACAATATTTAGAAGTGGATATATCAAGTCTACAAGAGGAACACTTAATCTTTTTAATGGTGGTGTAACTACTCTCAATGCTTTTGGTGCAGCAACTACCATTAACATGGGCGTTGCTGGTGGTTCTGGTACAAACACCAACTTTAATGTTGCTAGTGATGACTTTGTTCTTTCTGGTGACTTATCAGTTAATGGCGGAGAAATTCTTTCATCTCAAAATACTGTTGACTTATTCATCACCCAAGGTGATGTAAGAATTGGTGCTGTCGGTGGAACTGGAACAACAACTATTCAAAACACATTGAAAGTTAGTGGTGATATTGATGTCACAAATTCTGCCACTGAGCTTCTTCTTAAAGATAATGAAGCAAGTGCATTAGAAATTAATGAGGGATCAAATACTTATCTTAGATTTACAACAACAAATGCTGCCGAAAGGATTATCGTTTACAAAGATCTTTATGTTGTAGGCAATCTTGATGTTTCTGGTAGTAATACAATCATTGATACAACTACTTTAACAGTAGAAGATAAGAATATTGAACTTGGCGCTAGTGCTGCTCCTTCTAATGCCACAGCCGACGGTGGTGGAATCACATTGAAGGGAACGACAGACAAGACGATTACTTATAATGATACTGATGGAGTTTGGGAAACTAATATTGGTCTGAAAGTTACTGGTGCTCTAACAGCAACTACTAGTGACACAAGCGCCTTTGTTGGAGGCGATGTCCTAAAGCAAACTTCTGGTGGATCCACTGTTGTTGCTCTTCGCGATGATTATTTGAGAGTCTATGACACACCTGTAAGTTATGACGATTACAAGATTACTCTAGAAAAAACAGGTGATGCCACGTTTACTGGTAATATAACCTCTAACGGAATAACTCAATATGCTCTGCCAACGATTGCAAATGGTGGACAACTTGGTTATGATGATGGCACAAAGAGTTTGAGATTGTATGCAAACTCTTCTACTAGTGCAGACGCTAAAATACAATTCCACTTTAATCAAAGTGCCACTGCAGGTATTACTTTTGATCAGACTAATTCTATTTCGTTCCCAAGTCAAGCATCTTCATCGGTTGCAAATGTAACTGAAACATCCTCAAGTTTTAACCATTACGAACAAGGAACTTTTGCACCATATTACACAAATGGACTTACTTCTCCATCCTATAGTTTTTCTGGTGGTGATTATATTAGAATTGGAAATATAGTACATTTTTATCTAACGATTAGTGCGACAGGAACAAATAATACAGATCCGATTGGGATCATGGGATTTCCGTACAATCCTGCTGGTAATGACGGTGGAAATGCCTCTTTCTCATACAACACAGGTTTAGTCAACAACGGTGACACCATGCCCAATATATACATTGGCAGCAATGGGCTACTTAGATTTTACGAAAGTGGATCTGGTAACTCTTGGCTTGGTAATTCTGCTAATGGACTGTCTGGCGCTCAGTTATATATTAGCGGACATTATCGGTGTGCTTGACGTACTAAATAAATCGTACTATAATTACACTGAACTTGAGTAATACCATGACTATTGAACCTGCCGCTTTGCGCGAGAACTTTACAGCACAGTTCAACGCTGCAGTTGAAGAGATTAAAACTTTAGAAGCACAAATTGTCACCAAGAAAGAACTGGCACTGAAACTCAAAGGTGCTCTTGAAGCATTGGATCTGATGGATCCACCCGAAGAGCGTCAAGAACCAGTTGAAGAACATGAGGTTGCAGCAGAAACCGAAGAATAATTAAAAAGACCTTCTTATAAATAAGAAAGAAGGTCTTTTTTAGTACATGTCTGCAATTACAATTAATTTAGTGATAGAACAAGGTACTGACTTTTCAGCAAGCTTTACTATCAAGAATTCAGATAGCAATCCTGTAAATCTTTTGGGGTTTACTGCAGAAGCTAAATTGAAGACGAGTTATTATACTTCAAGTGCAGCAACTCCGTTTGCTGTCACTTTCGTGGATAGAAGTAAAGGAATACTAATGATTAGTCTAACTGATACAGTTACCACAGCACTAAAACCAAGACGATATGTTTACGATATTGTTTTGACTTCTGCTAGTGGTGTGAAGACTAGATTTATTGAGGGTATTGCAACAGTAACTCCAGGAGTAACGGTCTAGTGTCAAATTATCAAATTAATACGACAAATTTTACTGTAACCCAAGGTGCTGATGCTGATTACAGTATTGGTCTTAATTACGAAGCGCCCTCAAAAGGTGTCCAGTATCAGAATTTAATTCTGGATGATTTTTCATCTCAGTTTGATGGAGCCCAGACAGTTTTTCAACTGGCAGTTTCTGGAGAAGCATATAATGCATTAAATGATCAACAATTGATCATTTCACTTGACAATACTATTCTTTCACCTGGGGTGGGTTATACAGTATCTGGAAACCAGATTACATTTGCGACTGCACCTGCGAGCACAAGTGTGCCATTTTTCGGAATTGCGTTAGCGAATACCGCTGACCTGACTAGAACCATTAACTACGTTGTAGATAATGGATCTAGACCAATGACAAACGGTAACAAAGGTTATTTAACCATTGATGTTACTGGTGTCATACAGTCATGGATTTTGATTGCTGATGCTATCGGAACATTAGAGGTTGATATCAGAAAATGTACATTTGCTGACTACCCTAATGCGACATCAATTTGTGGAGGAAACACTCCACAGTTGAATGGAACTTTGAAGAACTCCGACATTACATTAACTGGGTGGAATACTCAGTTGAATGCTGGAGACATTATTCAGTATGAAGTTATAAATACTACAGTATCACTCAAAAATTTTGCTATCGCTTTGAAAGTAAAATTATAAATATAAACAGATAAACATCAAACCCGTCCTTGGAGGATCATTTAAATGGCACTTTTAGTACCAAATATCGGTGAGTTAGAGTCGCTTCGTTATTTGCTGAACGCTACTCATCAGATTCCTAGAAACTTAGTTCTTAAGCTTTTCACATCAAACACAACCCCCGCTGAAGGTGATGTACCTTCACAAACCGCTTATTACGAGCCTTATGCTGACGGCAATACCAATGGATATGGTACTGCTGCCAACACTGGTTATCCTACAGCAACTGATAACCGTGCAGATCAGACCTATACTAACATGTATGGTATTCTTCTGAATGGTAACCGTTGGGCAATCTCCACCGCTGGTGATCCTATTGCTTCTGGTACTGGATCAGGTACTTCTGGAGAATACACCATCACTGTTTCTGGTGTAACTGGCACAATCAGCGTAGGTAACCTCGTCTCTGGTACTGGTATTGGCGCTGGCGCTAAAGTATCTAGAGTAGATGGTTCTACTATTGTTCTGACTGTTGCCAATGGTGGTGCTGTTTCAGGAACAATCAACTTTACTGGTGGAGTCACAACTGCTACATATCCTGAGCAAGTCTTCACATTCACCGCTGCTGCTGGTAACATTTATGGTTACTACCTGGCAAGAGCAAACAACATGCCTCTTTCCATTCACGGTGTTCTTGACGCTGCCGCTGCTTCTGCTGGAACAGCTCTGACAAAAGGAACTAACTCTGATCCTTGTGCTGGTGTTGTTGGTAACAACTTCATCACTCTGCCTAACGTTTCTGGTATCATGGATGATATTACAGTTGGGCAAGTTGTTGGTAACAACAACGCTGTTCCTGCTGGAACTAAGATCATTGGTATTGATCGTCTGCAGAGAATTATCTATCTTGATAACAACCTGACTGATAACATTCAGACTGCTACTGACGAAGAAATCCAACTCACCTACAGCAAAGTAAGTGCTACTTCTCATGGTCTGGTTGTTGGTGATGTTATTTACATCGCTCAAGGAACCACTGGAACTTCAACTGCTGGTACATATACCGTATTTGAAGTACCCGATGCTAACACTTTCCACACCACTCCTGCTCTTGATGGAACTGGCGACCTGACTCTCCACAGCAGCATCATGTTTGCTGAGAGATTCACAAATGGTCCATACCCAATTCAAAACAACGGTGACCAAATCAAGATCACATTGAACGTCAGCCTGGACTGATATATACTATATACTTCATTTGTTATTGTTTCTTTGTGGGGGGATATATGTCCCCCCTTTTCATGGACAGGAACTAGATGAACGTTTATAACTACGATTCAACTCAAATTCATTATTATGACACCATGGATTTGGGTAGCATTGGTGATGCTACCGTATCCACGGTGGATCATGGTCTGAATTTTTCTGAGTTAATTGTAGAACCTGGAGATGATTATATTGTCGCATTAGGTCAAGATTATATTCCAGATGAGATAACAGGATTTGAAGATTACGAAGTAATCACAATTACTGAAACAACATATCCTGTTACAGGTATTCTCAAACTTTCTAGTGTAGTAGAAAAAGAATCTGCTACTATCATATTCATCGCTCAACCAGATCCAATTATTCTCCGAGTAGAATCAATTGTCATAAGGAAACAAGCCTGGACGGGTTCTGGATCACTCTTTGAGATTGGAAATGGTCTTGAGAGGATGGTTGCGCCATACATTGGCGGTTCTGGTACTCTGCGTGTCTCTGGTGCTGCTCAGAGCAGCACTGCATCAACGTATACAGAAGATTCTGTAATAACCTATGGTAGTGATACTGACTATGGTCAGGTAACCTCTGCCGTAGGTTCTTCTATTGATAATGGACAGGTTGTTGAAACAACTTATGGTGGAGAAACTGACAATGGTGATGTCATTGATCAGTTTCTCCACCATAAGTTG
>MDTC01070028.1_pt1 | contig 14849 bp, 6 predicted proteins | sample 811181 | NCBI WGS metagenome assembly MDTC01 (sample SAMN05326644, study PRJNA326480) | marine metagenome | isolation source: seawater | place: Pacific Ocean: North | collected 2011 | reverse complement strand
TTCTCGATTTTTTCATTTTTCTAGATTTCTTATTTGATTTTCTCGATTTCTTCATTTTTCTAGATTTCTTATTTGATTTTCTTGATTTTTTTTTACCGCCGGTACTACATGATATCATCTGCATTAATTCTTGTTTTAACTGCTCTATTACAGTAGCATTATCAGACTTGTCATTTGAAATTTCATTAGATAATCTTTTTCGAAAGAATTCTAATGGAGTATTTTTTTGAAATTGTTGTGATAAATCAACATATACAATAAGACCCTTAAATTTTGGTGTAATAATTATTTCATCTGAATTAAATTCGAATCCGTTTGATAACTTTGCTTGACAATTTGCTTGAGTAATTCCATTATAAGTGGTATCGCTATATAACTGATTTATTGTATTTGTTTCTTTACTATTATCATCATCTCTTTCAGGTACGGGTTCTGGTTCATCAGGGGAAAAAAATATAAAAAAACTTTTAATGTTACCTCCTTCACCTAATTGGCTTTTAATACGTCTTATTACATTTGTTATTCCTGATTCTTGATTTAATCTTAAAGTAGGATATATTCCTTGATATTCACTCTTATTAAGTGGTTCATGTGGACCACGCACATTTGCACTCGTAGAATCAAAATCATAACAATTTGTAATATTTTGAATACTTTTTTTTCCACTTAATTGAGTTATTCGAAATTGTTGTTGAAAATCTTGTTTACTATTCGTATATGTATTACCGCGTATAAAAAGGTTACCACCTTTTTTAGAAAAAGAATTACATAATTCACTTGATGCAACGTCTTTTAAACTCTCTCCTGTACTATATAAAATAAAATTTGACATATATATATTATAAGTAAAAAATAATATATATAACATTAAATTGTATCTATACAATTTATAATTTTATTATATATTTACATATACATTCGTTTCCAATTATCGTTCTCTTGATTTTCTTTCTTCAGTAATTCTTCAACATTTTTTTTTGTTACTGTAAATGGAAATTCTAATTTAATTGATTTATCATTACCAAATAATAGAGAGTCTGGCTTTACTAGTCTGTATAAATTTAACTTAGTGTATATTGTTTCTAAACATCTTTTTAAATTACGTACACCTTGTTCTTTGTCAGTATAATTTTCAATTATATAATTGACTGTTTCCTCAGGAAAAACTATATTACCATCTTCAAAGTTTACTTGCTTACTTATATTTGGTAGTAAATAATCTTTTGAAATAGTATTTTTTTCTTTTAAATTATAACCTTTTGTACCTATCTTATACATTCTATCTAATAAAATCGGATTAATCTTACTCTCATCATTATAACTAAATATAAATAATGCTTTACTCAAATCAAAATCAATCTCAGAGAAATATTTATCATGAAAACATCCATTTTGAGTTGTATCAATTAAATGTGTTAATATACCAATAATTTCTTCTCCCTTTGGTGAATCACTTACTTTATCTAGTTCATCAAAATATATAATTGGATTAGAACATTTAGTATTAATAAGAATGTCAATTATTTTACCATATGTACTACCTTCATAAGTATAACCATGACCCTCTAAAGTACTTGCATCAGTTGCTCCTCCCAAAGCTATTAAAGCAAATGGACGATTTAAAATCTTACTTATTCCATTCTTAACCAAAGTTGTTTTACCTGTTCCCATGGGTCCTTTAATTGCAATTGCAGTTCCCATCGCATTTGGATTGACAATCCATTGCCCAATAAGTTGCATAATTTGCATTTTTGCATCCTGTAATCCAAAAACTGAATCATTTAATGTTTTTATTGATTTGTCCATGTAATCACTACATTTATCTATACCATCATTGTAATTAAATGGTAATTCACTAAATTTATTAAAAGGAATTCTCATAAATGTATCTATCCAATTTTTAAGTTTAAAATATTCACTAACACTTGGATCCATATTTTCTAACATTGTTATCTTTTTTAATGCAACTACTTTAAAATGCTGTGGTATTTGTAATTCTAATAAAATAATTCGATAAGGTTTATCTACTGTAAATAATTGATTAATTATTTTTAACTTGTCAATTATTTCTTGTTGATTTTCTAATTCGATTTCTGTTTTAAAATATTTTACATCATTCATATTATCTTTTTCTGAAAGAAGTTTTCTAAATTCATTAACATTATTAGTAATTTGTCTTTTTCTTTTGAGTTCTTTATTTTTTTCTAATTTCATTTTTCGTACTTCTTCTCTTTCTTTCTTTTTAATTATACCTTTACCTTTTTCTTTCCTATTATTAGCTATTCTTACTAATTCATTAATAATAGTATTTGCTTTATACTTATCATTTAATTTTTTAGCCAATATATCTAAACTTTTTGAATCATTAATTTTTAATTTCTTATTGTGTCTAGCTAATTCACTATGGTTATCATTTAATAGTTGTTCATAGACTTCTTCATCTTCTTCATCTTCTTCTTTTTCTTCTTCCGATTCTTCATCATCATCATCATCATCATCTTCATCATCATCTTCATCTTCTCCATTTTCATCATCATCTTCATCTTCTTCTTCTTCTTCATCTTCATCATCATCATCTTCATCTTCATCATCATCTTCATCACTATCTTCTTCATCATCTCCATCCAATTCATCATAATCTTCATCTTCTTCTAGATCTTCACTATCTTCATTATTATCATTATACAAATCAATTATATCTTTAATTTTTTTATTATTAATTTTAGGATAATTATTATTTTTATTATTACATTTGTAAATAATAATATTTCCTCTAGAGAAATCTGAAACATTTGAATTAGATTTTTGTTTTTTAGATTTTTTCATATTTTTCACTTTGTCCTTCATATATTTTGATGGAAATATTTCTGATAATAATTTTCTGTATTTATACAAATCAAAATTTTCATTATGATTATCTTTATCATTATCATTAATAATACTTTCTTTAGAAGTAATATTTGAAATATAACTATCAGATATATCTGAATCGGAAAAGTTACTATCTGAAAAATCGGTATTATATTCTTTGTAACATTTGCGTATTGTACTATTCTTGGAACGTGTATTATATTTATGTGAATTAAATGACGACGAATTATTATTTGAAGATTCCATATAATATCTATTACTAATATATTTTTAATATATTTTCATTATTTTTCTTCAATTTTTTAAAAATAAAAATTGAAGATAAAACAACCTAAATATTGTTTACGTAATATAAGGAGGATGTCGACCCAAGATGATATTCATAAAATTAATTCTTCAAAAATTATAGGTATTCAATTTAGTATATTATCACCGGAAGAGATTAGAAAAGGTTCGGTTGCACAAATTACAAATCGTGATACATATATTAATAATAGACCTGTTATTTCTGGATTATTTGACCCACGAATGGGTGTATTAGAACCAGGTTTAATATGTCCAACTGATGGACTAGACTATATGAAAACCCCTGGTTATTTTGGACATATCGATTTGGCTAAACCTGTCTTTTATATACAATATCTAAATACAATTATAAAAATATTGAGATGTACTTGTATAAAATGTAGTAAATTATTGATAAGTAAAGATAAACATAAAGAATTACTAAATTTATTACCAGATGAAAGATGGAATCAAATATTTAATATTGCTAGTAAGATTAAACGTTGCGGTGAATGTACTGATAATGGATGTGGTTGTAAACAACCTAACAAAATTAAAAAAGAAAATTTAGCAACATTAATCGCAGAATGGGATAATGTTGATAATATTCCAGATGAAGAAAACAATAAAATTTCAATTAAACTAACCCCAGAAAAAGTTATTAAGTTATTTAGAAGAATTTCTGATGATGATATTAAATTTATGGGATTCAGTCCTATATGGTCAAGGCCTGAATGGATGGTTTGTCAAGTATTAGCTGTTCCACCCCCTGCAGTTCGACCCTCAATTAAACATGATTCACAACAAAGAAGTGAAGATGATATTACACATATTATTGTAAATATTATAAAAGCTAATAAAACTTTACAAGAAAAAATAGAACAAAATGCTAATGCAAATGTAATAGATGATTGGAGTACTGTATTACAATATTATATTGCTACATTGGTTGATAATAAAATTCCGGGTGTTGCAGCAGTGGCTCAACGTTCTGGAAGACCACTAAAATCTATTAAAGAAAGATTAAACGGAAAACAAGGAAGAGTTAGAGGTAATTTAATGGGAAAACGTGTAGATTATAGTGCTAGGTCAGTGATTACACCGGACCCACAATTATCAATTCGAGAATTAGGAGTACCATTAAAAATTGCGAAAAATTTAACAAAACCTGTTGTTGTAAATAAAAAAAATATGAACTTTTTATTAAAATTAGTGAGAAATGGTCCGGATGTTTATCCAGGAGCTAAAATTTTAGAAAAAAGTTCAGGTGAAAACATTTCTTTAAGATATGTTGATAGAGAATCTATTAAACTTAAAATTGGATGGCGAGTACATCGACATATGTTAAATGGTGATAAAGTTTTATTTAATCGACAACCTACACTTCATAGAATGTCAATGATGTCACATATTACAAAAATTATGCCAGAGGGTGATACATTTAGAATGAATGTTGGTGATACTAAACCATATAATGCTGATTTTGATGGTGATGAAATGAATTTACATTTACCACAAGACGAAGAAGCAGAAACAGAACTATCTATTTTAGCATCTATTCCAACACAAATTATTAGTCCAGCTAACAATAAATCTATTATTGGTATTTTTCAAGACTCTTTATTGGGTTGTTATACATTTACTCAAAGTGATATTAAATATGACCCACGTACTGCAATGAATCTATTGATGGGAATTAATAATATAGATATAGATAAATTTAAAAATCTAGATATTATCAGTAATTTTGATATATTGACACAAATATTACCACCAATTTCTTTAGAATATAAAACAAAAAAATATAAAGATGATGAAAAATATGCTACATCTAATAATGTTTTAGAAATAAATAATGGAAAATATATTAGAGGTCAAATTGAAAAAGGTGTTCTAGGTGATGGCTCACGTGGATTAATTCAACGTATATATAATGATTATGGTAACTTAGCTTCATCTGAATTTATTGATAATCTTCAAAGTATTATTACAGAATATATGAAAATTAGCGCTTATAGTGTTGGTATTAGTGATTTAATAGCTGATAAGGTAACAAACGATTCAATTGCTCAAGTTATTTCAGATAAGAAAAAATCTGTTCATAATTTAATTGATGAAACCCATCTCGGAATATTTGAAAATAAAACTGGAAAAACAAATGAAAAAGAATTTGAAACTCAGGTTAACAATATTTTAAATAAAGCTTCATTAGAAGCTGGAAAAATTGGAAGATCTAGTTTGAGCAAAGATAATCGATTTGTAATTATGGTAAATGCCGGTTCAAAAGGAAGTGACCTAAATATTGCACAAATGATTTCATGTTTAGGACAACAAAATGTTGATGGTAAACGTATTCCATATGGTTTTGATAATAGAACATTACCACATTATAATAAATTCGATGATTCTCCAAATGCACGAGGATTTATAGAAAGTTCGTTTATTTCAGGCTTATCACCAACTGAATTATTCTTTCATGCAATTGGTGGTCGTGTTGGATTAATAGATACCGCTGTTAAAACTAGTCAAACGGGCTACATTTCAAGAAGATTAATTAAATCATTAGAGGACCTTATGGTTAATTATGATATGACTGTTAGAAATAATAAACACAAAATTATTCAATTTGTTTATGGAGATGATTGTTTCGACCCAATTAAAGTAGAAAGTCAAAATATACCATTAGTGCAGATGTCATTAGAAGAGATATATAATTATTTTCAAATATCAATTAATGAAAAAGATAATACTTTATTATCTGTATTTACAAAATCAACACAAAAAAAATATAAGCAAGAAAAATCTACATTGAATGAAAAAACTAAATATTATATTGAATATATGATTACTGAACGTGCAAAAATTATTTACAATATTTTTAAAAATATTTATAATAAACAGGTTCATTTACCAGTTGCATTTATGGCTACTATTCAAAATGTTATTGGTCAATATGAATTAAATATTAATTCTATGGTTGATATTACACCAATAGAAGCATATGAAATGATAGAAAATACATTTAAACAGTTAGAATCATCAGCATACATTAAACCAAATGATTTATTCAAAGTATTATATTATTTCTACCTTTGCCCAAAACAATTAATTCTTATTAAAAGATTTAATAAAAAAGCGCTAACATATTTACTAGATAAAATTAGTATATTGTATAAACAATCTATTATAAATCCTGGAGAAATGGTTGGTATTATTGCAGCGCAATCTATAGGTGAACCTACTACACAAATGACTCTTAATACATTTCATTTTGCAGGTGTTTCATCTAAATCAAATGTTACACGTGGTGTACCTAGAATTGAAGAAATATTATCATTGTCAGAAAATCCTAAAAACCCATCTTGCACTATCTACTTACCAAAAGAAATTTATCATGATCAAAAAGAAGCAACCAATTTAATTCACCAAATTGAATATACAAAATTAAAAGATGTTGTAAAAAATATTTCTATATATTTTGATCCAGATGACCTAAATACATTAATAAAAGATGATGTTACTTTAATACAACAATATAATGAATTTAGTGATATTCTAGAAGAATGTTTAGATAACAAAATTACCGATACAAAGCAAAAATCAAAATGGATTATTAGAATTGAAATGAATGAAAGTGTTATGTTAGATAAAAATATTACTATGGATGATATTAATTTTGCATTAAAATATGCATATCAAGATGAAATTAAATGTATTTATTCTGATTATAATTCTGAAAAATTAATTTTCAGAATAAGATTAAATAAAATTATTCAGAATAAAAAGAAAATTAATGTAGGTAATACTTTAGACCAATCAGATGAAATATATATATTAAATAATTTTCAAAATGAGTTACTTAACAATTTAATTTTAAGAGGAATAAAAAAAATATCAAATGTATCATTAAGAAAAATTTCAGACTACTTAGAAGAATCTGATGGAAATTATAGTAAAAAGGATATATGGGTACTAGATACCGTTGGAACTAATTTGCTATCACTCCTATCATTAGATAATATTGATGTTAATAATACAACAACAAATGATATACAAGAAATTTATAGAATATTAGGTATTGAAGCAGCTAGACAATCTATATATAATGAATTAACAGAAGTAATTGAGTTTGATAGCACATACATCAACTATCATCATTTATCTCTATTATGCGATCGCATGACTTGTAATTCAAATATGGTTTCAGTATTTAGACATGGTATAAATAATGATAATATTGGACCTATTGCAAAAGCATCATTTGAAGAAACTCCAGAACAATTCTTAAAAGCAGCACGTCATGCTGAGCTTGATAATATGCGAGGTATATCAGCAAATGTAATGTGTGGTCAGGATGGTTATTTTGGAACAAGTTGCTTTAAAGTATTATTAGATGTTAATCAAATAATTAAAAATAAAGAGAGTAAAGATTATCAACTTGAAAATAATGATAATGTAATTGAAAAAGAATTTGGTGATATTTTAGATCCAGATGATCCTTGTAGTATTAATAATATTTCCATACAAACTAACATTAATAATATTAAACAAGTAGATTTAGGTGATAACGATGATACATATGATCCATTTGATTAATTAATAATTAATAATTAATAATAAAATTATTAAATTTTTTCTTATAAATATTTTTTATATGTATATAAAATATGTCAATATTTGCAGAGATATTATGTAAACAATTTCCAAGCATTAATTTACCATGTGTAAATTATAAATCAATACAATTATTAAGATCTGCATATAATTATTCATCATTACATTCAACCACTATTAAACTTGTTTATCATATATATTTTTTAAACTATAAATCTTTACATAAAAGTATACTTAATAAATTTGATATACTTAATAGTATAGTTTTGAACGATAAAAATATTGATAATTATGATAAAAATTATTTTTTAAATAATTTTTCTAATGCACAAAAAACTTATTCTTCTTTAAGAAAATTTGCTAATTTATATAAATTTAAACATTTAAAAAAATTTGAAATAGATACCGATTTATGCTGTAATAATTTTTCTACATTAAGTAAAAATATTACTATTAATTTAATTGAAAATGATATTATTTATAAATTTCGAATATCAGACCTAATAAATATTATTAATCAATCTTTATCACATTCTCCATATTTTTTTTCACAACCATACGATATTAGAAATCCATATACTAATATTCCATTTTCATATGCAAATTTATACAATATATATTTTAAAATTAAACAAACAAATTTTATAATGCCGTTATTGTTTAATTTATATTTTCTATCTAATTTTAATTTAACTCATTTCAAAAATAGTAATGAATGTTATATAAGAGACTTTGCGATTAATAATTTTATTAATAATGCTACAACCGATGAATTGTACCAATATATTCTTAAAATGTTTTATTGTCATTATAATTGTATTTTATTTGATATTGATCGAGACTTTCCTAAAAGTAAACTAGTTAAAGTATTCAAAAATTTTTTAAAATCTTATTTATTTGAAGAATATTCATTGAATCCATATATTAGAGAAATTAATAAATCAAAATTAGATTTTAAATTAACAATGTTTTCACAATTAAATCCAAATTTTGGCAAAAAAATATGGATTAGAAAAAGACGACACGGAGAGGTTATAATGTATTATAGTTTTAATGATAATGTTATTGAATCTTCTGATTTAATACAATACACATATCCTATTACTAATCATTACGATTATAATAATGAAAATTCAAACTTTTTACAAGAATCAAATAATGACATACCTAATGAAAATGAAACAAATATTGATGTAAGCAATAATTATATATTACATAGAAATACTCTTCTTAATTCAATTATTAACTATATGGAAGAAGCTAGTGATACAGATGATAATAATGAAGAAACTGACAATAATTCTGAACACTCGAGAGAAACACTAGATCAAATTATTGAAAATTATCAAAATAATAGACGATACATTATTTAAAATTGATTATTTTTAATTCATAATTAATATTAATAATTATGAATATACAAGAATTCTCTAAAATTTTTGAAACATATACTGTAAAAAATGTTTATGAAGAAATTGCTGAACATTTTAATGTCACCAGAGTTTATACCTGGAACTGGATATCTGAATTTATTAATAATATTCCAAAAGGAAGTATTATATATGATATAGGTTGTGGTAATGGCAGAAATATGCAATTTCCTGGATATACTTTTATTGGAATAGATAATTGCGAAAAATTTATTGAAATTTGTAGAAAAAAGAATTTACTTGTTAACTTATCTAATATGACAAAAATAAATCTACCAAATAACTCTGCCGATGCTATTTTGTGTATCGCTTCTTTTCACCATTTATATACAATTAAAAATCGAATTGATTCATTGCTAGAAATGAAAAGACTTATAAAATCTGGTGGTAAAATATTATTATCTGTATGGTCGATACAACAGCCAAAAAAAACTAAAGTTACTTTTAATAAATATGGTAATACAATGGTTAAATGGAATAATAAATATACTAGATTTTATTACATTTTTAAATTAGAGGAAATTTTAAAATTATTTAATGATGTTGGATTAAAAATATTAGATTATAAATATGATTGTGGCAATGAGATATTTATATTATCAAAGTAATATTTATAATTAAATATTATCAACAGTTAATAAATTTTTTATATTATTTTTGCAAACTTTTAAATCGTATTTTAAATTTTTTAAATATTCATCATTTCTTATTTTTAATGTTTTAGATATTCTTAATTTTTCATTTATTTCATTTATTTTATCATTATTTTTTTTTAATTCTTTATTAATATCAGTAAATTTATTAATTGTATTATTCAATTTGTTATCATAATCACAATTAAATGTTATTATATAATTTTCAGATATATCATTAAGATATTTATATTGTGGTGTATATATTTCATTAGTAATCATTATTTAATAGTATGTAAAAAAAAATTGAAAAACTTTTTTATTACATAGAATATTAAAAAGCATTTCAATATAAATGAATATCAATTTTGCTGATCGTAAATTTCAACTGCAACAAGCACGCAAATTTGATGATATTTTTCAGTGGAATGAATATATTATGACAGCATACCCAGAATGGTGGGAATCTATATACGGTAATAAATGGCCAATCCGAATCATCTATTACAATAATGATAATACAAATACATTCTTTCATTTTTATATTAATCGCTTTGAAACAATGAATTCTATTATGAATAAATTACATTGTTTGCTTCGATCACAATTTAATGCTGTTTGTTGTTGTTTTGGACATGATATTGCTATGAATATTTATGATTATATGTCAGATCTTTTTGATCCAAAAAATAATTTCTTTTACTATCATTCTCGTCCCCTTGATCCTAAAGATCCTTACTTCACTAAAGTTCATAGAGTTTGCTTGAATCCTGATACGACATTAAATCAATTATCTTGTGCTTTACGAAATGACCCGGTTATCTCGCGATATACAAATATACGTATACGAGCCACACCAATTAATAAACCATCACAATGTTTATAAATTAAATCGATTTATTTGGTTTAATAACTGGTATTTGTAATGTACTTTCAACATCTTGTTTTCTCTCTTCTTCTTCTAATTGTCTTAATAATTCTTCTTCGTCGGTTGGTGAGATTAATAGTTCTTTACTATTTTTTTTTGAATCTTCTACTTCTTTTTCTTTTTCAATAGTTTCAACAATTTTTAACTTTTTACTTTGTTTTTTACCTTTTACTTTAAAGTTTTTTAAGTATTCATTTAAATCAAATTTACTTGATATTCTAATATCATTTTGAAAAGAAAATGATAATGTTGATAATTCAATACTTAATTTGTTATTTGTTACAAAAAGTCTATAATTAGGAGTAGTATTTATTTTTACTCCTGGTACTTTTATAAAATAAAATATTCCACTATTATCATTATTTACTATTAATATTGGTCTATTATTTTCAGCTAATTTTGTTGATGATACTAATATTATTGGTATATTAAAACGAATTGCAAATAATTGAATATCAAAATTTGTTATAAAATAATTTTCAGACATTATCATAACATCTAGCCCTATTTCGCCTAATAATAATTTATTAGTTATTTCATTTTTTCCTTCTGACGCTAATACATTTCCAATTATATATATTTTATCGGACAATTTATTATATTCCTCAACTAATATTTCTTTTAATTCATTAGCTGTTTTAACATTACTACTTGGTATGTGTTCTTGTAATATACTTAAAAGCATATCAAATGTACATATCGGTATATCATTAATATATGATAATTCTATTATCCCTTTTGGAAAAAACGGCTTCCATTTTGCTGTTATTGACTTTCTTTCTGTTTTACATATAATATCTTTATCTAGTTGCTTTTTATCTTCACCTTCTGTATCTACAGGTTGTGTATCTAATATTTCTGCTTTTTTTTCAGATAATTTTGCTTCATCATCTAAATCTGGTAAAACTTCTTTTTTACTTTCTTCTTTTAATACTAATTTTTTTTTTGTTTTAATCTCATTTATTTTAATATTTTTTTGAATTGGAAGTTTTAATAATTGAGGATTAACAATATCAAATGTAGTTTTTCTTGTATATTTATTATTTACAGCAATTTCAATATCATCAAAATATTCTTGATTTAATAAAGAGTGCATTATTATTATTTCATCATCATTCAAATTATATTTTATATTTGAGAATGATAAAAATGCTTGTGGTTCAAATACAAAGTGTTTAATGCGATTGTATCTTAATAACTCATCTGAAATCTTTTTATAATATATTTCTTGATTATCACTACCATTTATTAAATTTACACTTGGAATTAATAATTTACATTTATTTTCATTACTTAATAAACAATAATTAGAATCTTTACAGTCAGATTCATTATTAATGATACAAGTAGAAATCTCATCTATTTTTTCTATTAAAGTTTTATTATATATAATAAAACTTATACTCTCTTCACTTAGTTTTCTTAATTTAATATCTAATTCTTCTATTTTTTCTTGATATAAAAAATGTTCTGTATTAATTATATTCTCAATTTCTTTTCTAATTTGTCTATTTTCTATTTTTCCAAGTAATATTCTTATTGTATTTCGAAATGTATTATAAAATCCTGTTTCTAATTTAATATATTTTATATATTTCTCTCTTTCTGTATCTTTTTTATCTGAAAGAATAGATACTTTATCCGCTACCAAATAATTAGATTCATTTATAATTTTTAAATCATCACCATACATATCTTGTTCTGGCGGATTAATACCTACAAATTGATTTGTTTCAGTTATTATTCCGATAATTAATTTGTCCTCTATGACTTTGAATAATGGCTTACATAAAATACTTTTATTTGTTTCTTTGTTTATATTTATTAAAAAATCTTTTGTATCACTATATGATTTCCAAATATCATCATCTATCCAAACAATTCCATCACCTATATCAACTATTAAACTTGATGGATATGTTGGTATAAATCCTTCTTTATCTTCTTTTCTAACAATTACACCTATTACCATGCCATTATAATTCAATACTTGTTTTACTAATTCATACCTATTTTTCTGTAAAATATATAATATTTTTGATAGTATAATATTTTCTTTAAATTTATATACCTCAGGCAAACTAGGTTGTCGAGCACAATTCTCATCCATAGATGTTTTTATAATTTGTAATGTTGATTTTAAATTGGGTAATAGATTTTTACTTTCCATAGAAAATAATCTTGTTATCTCATATTCACTATCGGTTTCTCTTAATGTATATATTGGCTCAAAATATTTTCCATTTTTTATTAATATTAAACATTTCTTATTAATATCATAAAATTCATTTGCATAATGATTAGTTGGACATATTAATTTAACATTATCAGTTAAATCATTATTTGTTAATTCTAAAATTACTAGATTCAATCCTAATTCAAATAATTTTGAATTAGGTGTGCAAACTATGTCCCATAAGTATGTGTAGTCTATTAATACACTATCAGATTCCAGAAAAGTTACAAAATTTTCATATGATTTAATAGCGTTAGTTAAGACTGTTAACTGATCATCATTTGTTTTATCTATATTTTTATAAAGATAACTTGTATTATATTTTTCTATGTCTACTTCTTTCTCTTTAAAAAATACAGTTGATAATGTACCATTTTGATATGTTATAAATTTATCTAAATCCATACTTGAAATAATTATCTTTTTCATTTCTTTTATTGTTGGTACAATATTCGTATCTTTATCATCTATATATACATCTGCTATACATCCTATAAATGATTGCTTACTATTCACCTCAACCCCGTGACGTAATAAACATGTATGATTTTCTTTTAAATTTGTATTACTTACACTTATTTGACATTCTTTATTATCTGTTTTAAGAAATTTCTGAATTACTATCGGTAAAAATCCCCATCTATTTTGTTCTAATGGGAATTTTTCTGAACTTTTAATATAATTATCAGCATCTACTTTTACACTAGTTTTTGGTCTATCTATTTCTACAATATTTTTTTGACATTCTTCACGTCTACGTTGTTGTGATGGACTATTCCATGATTTAAAACAACATGGTATGCATAATCCATCTGGATGGGAATCATTCTTAAGAATAAACCCTGGATAATGCTTAACATATTCACCATTTCTGCCTTTATGAACTCTAGAATCTGTAAATTCAAATATAGATGCATCTTTTGGTACTTTTTTTGCTTTTTCAGGAATAACTTTGCCATACTTACCAGATTTAACTTCTTCCTCTGTTAGACTTGTATTTTCAGTTAGACTCCAATATCTTGGACAAATATACCAATATTGTTTATCTGGATTACTACCATACTTAATAGCTTCATCGTATGAACCTGGATGTAGTTTATCTATTCTAGCTTTCTCTTTATCAGTTAAAATTACTGGCTGTCTACGTGCATTCCATTGGCATTGACGAGAATATGCATTATATTTTCCATCTTTTTCACTTATAACAAATAATTTTGGATCTCTCTCTTCTAATCTTTCAGAAAATGGATTCGGGTTTGATAAACTCATTCCTGTTATATCCTGTATTAACTTTCCAGACTCGATTGTTTCTTTACTAGTATCTTCTTTAGTTGTTTTTTGTTTAATCTTTATTTTTATACTTTTCTCTTGTTCTTTTACTTTCTCTTTTGATTTTTTACTTTTGATTATTATTGATTTTATTTCCTTTTTTTCTGAAGTAGTGTCTTCTTCTTCAGAATCCATATCTAATTCAGTGCCTATTTTAATCGGTGGTTCATCTTGTTCTTGATAATCCATATCTAATTCTGAACCTATTTTAATCTCTGGTTTTTTAGATGCTTCTTCTTGTTGTTCTTCTTCTTTTTCGGATTCTGAATCTAATTCTGAATCTAATTCTGAACCTATTTTAATATCTGGTTTTTTAGATACTTCTTCTTGTTCTGGTTCTTCTTTTTCCGACCCTGAATCTAATTCTGAATCTAATTCTGAACCTATTTTAATATCTGGTTTTTTGGATAATTCTTCTTGTTCTGGTTCTTCTTCTTTTTCGGACCCTGAATCTAATTCTGAACCTATTTTAATATCTAGTTTTTTGGATAATTCTTCTTCTTCTTCTTCTTCTTCTTCTTCTT
>MDTC01084321.1_pt1 | contig 14850 bp, 12 predicted proteins | sample 811181 | NCBI WGS metagenome assembly MDTC01 (sample SAMN05326644, study PRJNA326480) | marine metagenome | isolation source: seawater | place: Pacific Ocean: North | collected 2011 | reverse complement strand
TTAGTGAGGATCAGATTCTTGAATTAAAAGCATATTGGAAGGATATGTTTGATTATGAGACTTCTCAGACGATTAATCCTTCAAATCCAAAATACGCAAATCTTTCATTCAATATGTATTTTAATGCAGACTATGCTCGTGCGAGAGGCGTTGAAGCTATATTAAAAAGTCGATTGTGGAAGAATTGGTACGCTGACGTTAATTTTAATTATAGTATTGTAACAGGGAAAAGCTCATCTCCATTGGATAACCTTCTTGTTCAGGCTGGTCAATTATCAGAAAAACCTCTGGGCGAAAGCTATATGAGTTGGGATCGTCCACTACATTTTTTTACAAATTTATCTTATAATCATCCAAAAAATTGGGGAGTAACTGCACGGATAGAATATGAATCCGGAAGGCGTTATACGCGATCAATCATCCAGGATACTGTTATTATAAATGGCAAAGAATTTTATGATGGTCCACGAGAAGATGATCAACCATATGCATACTTAGCCTTAGATCCAAAACGCAATGTGAATTTAAAAATATATAAAACATTTAATATTACTCGTTTCAAGATTAAGGCATATTTTGATATTGAGAACCTTCTGAATGAAGAGACTCCAAGAAGAGTTAATCCGTATACCGGTAGAGGATACGATACAGGTGAAATTTATGGATATAGTTTAGTCAATAGTCCCAATCCGAATGAAGATCCATCAAGATATAATAGACCTAGATCGATGGAACTAGGATTTCAATTAATATTTTAATGAAGTATTATCAGAAAATCATTTTTATAATTTATTTGATTACATTCGTATCAGGTCAAAACTTATTTCCTATTTTAGGTGGCCAGCGTGTTGGCACATCAGTCTTTTCTTTTTTAAATATTGGTGTAAGTGCTAGAGCAATTGGTATGGGAGAATCGGTGGTGGCATTAAATCAGGATGCGGCAAGTATATATTATAATCCTGCTACAGTTGCTCAGTTAGATCAAACTGAAGTTGTGGTCTCTCAGATTCAATGGCCCGCGGAGATTCAGTATGATTATTTTGCGTTTACAAGACACATCAAAGGTCGTCATTATTTAGGTTTAAGCGGCGGGATTTTACATATGGACCCTATGATGGAGACCACTGAGTATCATCCAGATGGGACAGGGAATTATTTTACATTTCAAGATCGATTTTTTGGTGTTACTTATGGTGCTAAAATGACAGATCGTTTTAGTTTTGGTGTAACACTTAAACATGTTTCTGAAGATCTAGAGAAGTACGGAATGAATGCTGTACTGATGGATGTTGGAACTTTTTATTGGACTGGATTTCAATCTCTACGATTTTGTGCTTCTTTATCACATTTTGGTAAACAGGTAGGGCCAAATGGTACTTATACAAAAAGAATATTAGATCAAAACTCAGGTATGGAATTAGAAGAGAAAACTGATTTTCAGAAGTTTTCACCTCCTACAATGTTTCGAGTTGGTGCAGCATTTGATCCAATTAATAAAAATAATCAGCATCTCGTATTATCAATCCAATTAAACCATCCTGTTGATAATGCAGAATATATTGTCACAGGGATGGAATATTCATTTATGAAAATGCTATATTTAAGATTGGGTTATAAATCTAATAAAAATGAAGAGAATGTGACGCTTGGTGCTGGTGTTATAGTACCAGTTGGGCCAGTAAAGATTCGTGCAGATTATGGATACTCTAATTTTGAACATTTAACAGACCCAAAACGATTTAGTATTGGATTTTCTCTATGATGATTAAGTATAAATTTTCATTAATAGTTATAATAATATGTTTTATTTCATGTGTTGATAAATTTGTGATTCCTGATGAAATCAATGATGATTCTAACAGTAGTTTTGGAGCAGGGGATACAACTTATTTACAATTAACCCCGATTTGGGATGAAGCCTATGGGTTAAACGAGCCTATTGAAATTTCTATTATCCAAGATGGAAGAATCCTTGTGGCTGATAGTAGTCAAAGCTCAATTTTTGTGCTTGATCAAGATGGTGATTCACCATCTGGCTTTGATGGATTACAGTCTTTATTAGATGATGAAGGTGATCCTATCTATCCAATTGATGTAGATGCGGATAAGAAAATGAATATATTTTTTATAGATGGATCTCAACGGATTTTTATTTGGAATCATTATTGGAATTCAGTTGGTATTAATAGTGTCTCAACGAGTGCAAATTTTATCCATTCATATACAGGTGTAGATACTACAATTTTAGTGAGTTCAGTAAATTGGTTAACATTTTTGAATAATACTGCTTGGCAAATTTCATCAGTCATCTATTCTAATAATCAGATGTTAATTGATTCTTTACTTGGACCACATTTATTTTATGATGGGCGAGATGAAAAGAATGCATATTTAGATCCTTTTAATCAGCCAGACTCCAGTCAATTTACAGGAATTTCTTCTCCAGCAGATGATGAAAATATGATTTTTGTTACTGATAATTATGGAGGACTTAATCAGCAATATCGAATTATTCAAATTGATTTTCAAAAATCGTTACTTTTAGCGCTAGCGTCAGGCGATACAGTTTGGGCATTCACAGGAGAATTTGGTGAGAGTTTAGTAGGCTATGGCACGGGAGCTGGGACAGTTAGTGAACCCTTAAGTCTAGATGTAGATTATAATGGAAATTTATACTATACTCAAACTGGAGACTATTTTCCTGTTCATATGATTATCCCCAATTTATCAGGAGATTTCTCAATTTACTCATCTGGGTTTCAGCCAAACAATGATGATATTATGAATGCTGATTATTTCTCAAAGCCACTTGATATTGCTGTTGATAATAATCAGCAGATGTACATTGTTGATAATGATTTAAAACATGTAAGCGTGTTTAATTCAAGCGGAAGCTTTTTTAAATATGCAGGTTATACATCATCCAATGATACAGTTCCAATCATGACAGATCCAGTCGCAGTTACGGTTGATGATCGTGGTGTCATTTATGTGTGTGATAAAACTGAAGGCGCAATTTTTAGATATAAATTATCAAATTCATTAGATGAAGATATTATACCAGAAGAGTAAATGAAAATATATATATATATATTTATTTTATTATCAATCTTATTTTCACAAAAAGATGAGATTATCTATATCAGATACTTTGAAAATGATCATTATTTTTTATCTAATTTATCCATGTTGTCCACGGAAAGACGAGGGAAGAGTCATATAGCAGTTAGTTATAACGATAGGGAATTACCTATAAAAATTGAACGATTTTCTGCAAAAGGTAATTTGGAAAAACGAGAATTATTGACTTATAGCCAAGATAAGAAATTGGTACAACGAGGTGAATATAATAAGAATGGGAAATATGAAAAATTGACAATAATCGGAGACTCTGAATTATGGAGCAAAGAATTTAGGTCTTGGAGATATCCTGTTAATGAGCCACTGACATTTACGGATCAGAGATCACATTTTACTCTAGGAGAAGGTGAACATGTTTCAAAGATAGTTTTTGAAACTATTGATGGCCAGAGATATGGACAAATTGATTTGGATTATGACTATCTCGGAAGCCTTTCTGAAGAGAGGTGGAGAGATTTACCATCTGGTCGTATCATTAGACGATTTAAATATAAATTTGATATTATGGCTGGCATAATCCAGATTTGGGAATTTGGTCATAGTGGAGAGCTTATTTCTAATGTAGCGATTAATCATGCTCCTGCAGATGAATTATATCTTGTTCCTCCTCCTAGAACACATAACACATTAGATGAAGCTGAAATAATAGCTAAAGAAATTGAAGAAAAACGATTATTAATTCCACACAGTGGTATTATACCAAAAACTATTTGGGACGAATTAATTTTAGTTAATGGTGATAGATTAATGATTGATTTTGTTGTCTTGAATGAGAATGGAATAAAATTTAGATTAGAAAGTGAACAGGAGATACTTACTTTACCAATACATCGTGTACGTACTTTGACGTCTCGTATGGGCAATGTAATTTATCCTAAATCAATTCAACCATGATAATGAAGAGAACAATAAATATACTTATCTTTATAATTGTTATTGGTGTTAGCTCTGCGCAAGAATATCCGCCACCGACAGATCTTATCACCATTCCAACAGCCGGGACATTACTTCGAGGAAGTTTCTCGATGAATATGAGGATACAAGATGAAGGAGGGATGATTGTTGGATTAAGAACTGGTATTACAGATAGATTTCAATTTGGATTATCTTATGGATCACCGAACCTTATTGGAGATGATATTCTTAGATGGTACCCCCGTCCAGAAGCGAATTTAAAATATTTAATAATGGGTGAAAATTTAACTTTCCCAGGGATTGCTCTTGGTCTCAATACACAAGGTTTTGGTAATTTTCATGAAGCTGATTCACTGAATAGATATGAAATGAAGGCCTATGGACTTTATCTTGCTGCTTCAAAAAATTGGAAATCCCCATTTGGTAATATGGGTCTTCATAGTGGAATAAATTATAATTTTATTGAAACTTCAGATGGAGATGATGATCCAAATTTATTTTTCGGGATTGATTTTGAGGTAAATCCTGAATTCTCATTTCTTTTAGAATATAATAGTGCATTAAATGAGAATGACCAAACAGCAAAAACAATGTCAATTAATAAGGGTGGCTATTTAAATGCTGCTGTGCGATGGACGTTTGTTGAATCTCTTCATCTAGAATTAAATTTAAATAACCTTCTATTTGATGAAGATGAAGTTGATTATTTCAAACGTGAAATAAAGATTACATATATTGAGTATTTTTAAAGGTAATGTTGGTATGAGATATTTTTTAATATTAATACTTTTAGTGACATTTGTTTTTTCACAGAATAGTGATTTAAATGCTGGGATTGAATATTATAAAAATCGTGCAGAAAATTCATCTGGCATGGTGGCTAATGCGCTTCCGATTGAAAAGGCCATTCAAAAATTTAAACTTGCGAAAATTCAATCAGAATTAGATGCATCCATTTATTTACTTCGTTGTTATTATTATAAAGGGAAATTTGTGTCTAAAACAGATGATGATAAGAAAGCTGTTTTTAATGAGGGGAAATCTTTAGCAGAAGAAATGATTAAAAAATATCCTGAATCTGCTGCTATTCGGTATTGGTATTTAGTAAATCTAGGTAGTTGGTCAGAAGTATATGGGATTCTAACTGCAGCGAAAGAAGGTGTCGCAGATTTAATGAAAACACATTCTGAAAAAATTATTGAATTAGATCAAAATTATAGTAATGGAGGTGGCCATTTTATGTTAGGGGCTGTGCACTTTAAATCTCCGTATATCCCATTTATATTATCTTGGCCAGATAATGATGAAGCGATAATCCACCTAAGGCAGGCATATCAAACTGGAAAGCAAACTCCAACTCAAACAGTTTATTTAGCACGTGCTATTTATAAAGATGGCCAAAATGATAAAGCGATAGAGATGCTTAAAACGCTTATTTTGCAACCACTATCAAAAGATGATTTAGTAGAGGATTTTGAGCAACATACGATTGCCAAGGAACTTTTAGCTGATTGGGAATAGGTTCATAATGCGAACGATTATTTTATCAGTTATCCTTTTATTAAATATCATTATTGCCCAAGATGATACTAAACAAGCAAACAAAATATATTGGAATAGTTTAGCTACAGCTGTAACAATTGGTGTTCCGTTAGCTGATGACCCTTCATTAAATGGTGGGAGAATTCAGATTCGAGTAAGTTTTGATGATGGAAATATTTTTAATGATTTAGGCATCCCAAATTCAATTAATAAAAAAGATATTGATGATGTTAAAGAAATCATAATTAATGAAAATACTTTTGAATCTATAGATGGATATAATGAAGGCGGGGAAGCTTATTTTATTGCTGAGATTTGGGATCGCGCAGGTAATAATATTATTGGATCAGTCAGTGATAGTATATTAACTATTGATGAAACTAAACCCTTTTTGATTTCATTATTAAATGAATCTACAAATTCATTTGATTTAACCTTATCTAATCCATCTGATACAGTCACTTTTAAATTAATTACAAGTGAACCTATCAATATGCCAGAATTTTTAATTAATGGTGATGAATTTTTACCTGCAGGGATGGGTAACACTTGGATCGTACAATATCCTTGTGAAGATGCAGATGATGGGCCTATTGATTTTGTTGTTAACTATGAAGATTTTGCTCAAAATCCTGGAGAGCCTGTAACTGTTTCATCTGATAGTACAATCATTGTTTTTGATGGTACAGAACCTGAATTAATCAATGTTCGGATGTATACTTCAAATCAGTTTGATTCAACCCATGCTGTTGAAGCTGATACGGTTTTTTTAAAATTTTTATCTTCAGAATCAATTCGAGATATCAAAGTTTTATTGAATGGGAATCAAGCAGTTTTTAAGAATGAAGATAGCCTCACATTCATATTTTATCATGTTTTTACAGCGTCAGATTCTGAAAGAGTTATACCATTATCAATTAATTTTTTTGATAAAAGTGGAAATATAGGAGAGGTTGTTCAAGAAACGACTGATGATAGTGAAGTAGTCTTCGATATGACACCACCTGATGCATTTAAAGTTGGTTCAATTGGATCAATCAGTGGTAAAAGGGAGATTCCTAAATCAGTTGAGACTGATTCCACAGGTGCCATTATTGAATCATCTCAAGAGAATACAATATTATCATCGAGGAACTTTATAATTTTAATTTCAGTTTTAGGAATGGTTTTCATGCTTATTTGGATTTCATGGTTTAGAATATTTTCTAAAGCAGGGCAGTCAGGTTGGAAGGCATTTATACCAATATTTAATTTAATTATTCTTACAAAAATTTTTGAAAAGCCGATTTGGTGGATTTTGATTTATTTAGTATTACCGATTGGATATATTATAGTGGCTCTACAATTGGCAAAGCTATTTATGAAAAATACTGTATTTATTTGTGGATTGATATTTCTACCATTTGTCTTTTATCCTCTATTAGCTTTTGGAAAATCAATGCCAGGTGTTTCACTTGTAGATAAATCAAAAAATGATAAGAAAAAGAAAAAATAAAATTTTAAATGAAACACTTATTATTCATTTATTTATTTTTTATTAATATTATTAATGCTAAGGGATTTTCGACTATAAGCGGTTTTGTACGTGATGATGCTAGCGGTGAGCCAATATCCTATGCCAATGTTTTTATTCCTAATTCTAATTTAGGTGCAGCTACTAATCAAGATGGGTATTTTGTCATATCAAAGATACCTGTTGGATCTTATGAGATCCAGGCATCAATGATTGGTTATGGTATTTATAAAGAAGATGTGATACTTTTTGAGAATGAGCCTATTCGGCTTGAGATTAGATTAATAGAAGAAGCTATCAAATCGGATGAAATTTTAGTTACTGCTGAACGACAGAAATTTGAACAATCTATGGAGAGTAGTCAAATTTCATTGAATTTAAGAGAGATTAATTCTGCTCCAGCATTTGTTGAGCCTGATGTTTTTCGAACTTTACAAATGCTTCCAGGTGTGCAAACTACTAGCGATTTTTCTAGTGCTCTATATGTTCGAGGTAGTACACCTGATCAGAATTTAATTATGTTAGATGGTATCGCTATATATAATCCCTATCATCTTGGAGGCATTTTTTCTACGTTTAATACTGATGCAATTAAAGAAGCTGATTTTCATGCAGGTGGTTTCCCTGCTCGTTATGGTGGAAGAATGGGTGCGATATTAAATGTTATTAATCGAGAGGGGAATACACAAAAAATTAGAGGGTCTGCTAATTTATCATTGATCTCTAGTAAGGCTTTATTAGAAGGTCCAATACCTAAATGGAAAAATATGAAAGGTTCCTGGATGATATCTGGAAGGCGCACCTATTTTGATACAGTGATTAATGCTCTAAAGATTCCTACAGGAGAGCAAAGAAGTAATGGGGAAAATGTATTTTTTGAGTTTCCTTATTATTTTTATGATTATCAGATTAAGGTTAATTTGGATTTTAATCAAGATCATCGACTCACTTATTCACGATTTTATGGAGATGATGTATTAGATTTTTCTTGGACTGATTCTCAAGAGACAAGCAATGATAATGTGAATGTTCAATCTGATTTTGAAACTCGTATTCATTGGCCATGGGGAAATCATACAAATGGGCTAACTTGGAGATGGATAATATCACCGTCAGTTATTGCAAAAACCTTTTATTCAAATAGCCGTTATCGTTTTGATTTTGATCTCTCATTTAAGGATAGAAATACTTATAACTATACTGATTCATCAATTGTCAATTTTACAAATTTTAATTTTGAAATATATGATATTATCAATGATCATACATTAGAAACTGAGGTTGCTTGGAAAGTAAATGATAAACAGGAGATTACTGGAGGGCTCCAGATTAGAAAGGTAAAATTTAATCTTGGTATTGACCTTCAGCTTACTGATCAAGATACATCATTTACTTATAGTCCATTATCTATTAAAGATACAACGAGGGAAGTTGCGATCTTTATTCAGGATAAATGGGATATATCTGAAAAATTGAAATTTCAAGGAGGTTTACGTTTTACAGATTATTTATTACATGATAAACTTTATCTAGATCCGAGACTCGGTTTGAAATATCATTATTCTGATAATGTTGCATTGAAGTTTAACTGGGGTTATTATCATCAATTTTTAACTACAGCCAATAATCAGGATGAAAATCTAAGACTTGTAGATCTTTGGTTAGGAATTCCTGAAGATAAGCCAGCTAGTGTATCACAACATATTATTGCTGGTTTGGAATATATGTCTCCAAAAAATATGTTTTACCGATTAGAATTATATCAAAAGAATTTCGAACATCTTTTAACTTTAAAACAAGATGGATTTAACTCAATTGAGGGAACATCTTCAGACTCATCTACAGCGAATGAGTTTTGGGATACAAAAGGTAATAGTTGGGGTGCAGAGATTTTAATTAAAAAATCATCAGGAAGACTGAATGGGTGGATAGGTTATACTTATGCAGAAACTCAATATTTCACCGAGCCAAGTGGTTGGCACTATCCAAATTTTGATCGTACACATACTCTAAATATTGTAAGTAGTTTTGAAATGACAAAAGATTTAGAAATCAATGCAGCTCTTACTAATTCAAGTGGGAATCCATATACAAAAATTTTAGGTCGAGCCTATGATTGGAAACAGAATCTAAATAGTAATACATTTTGGTATCCATTAGATAGCTATATTGTAGGTGAAAAAAATACAGAGCGTTACGATGATTATTTTAGAATAGATGTTGGAATGATTCGAAAAGGAGGGAATTTATTTGGATTAGAGTATGATACGTTTTGGCAAATTATGAATTTGACTCGCCACCTAAATATTCTTACTTATCAATATAGGACAGAAACAGACCCCTTGACAGGAAATCAGCTTGGTGTAGAGCGGAGAGCTACGCCTATGTTCCCCTTAATCTTTACATTTGGAGTTAAATTTGAATTTTAAGAGATGTTATCATACTTTTATTATTTTTCTTCTTCTTAATACTTTAGGATGTTTGTCTGTCGATTCTGAATGGGAAAATCTAGAATCAGATTTTGATCATGTATTAAATGTGTTAGGAATAATAAACTTAGATTCTAACCAAACTAGTTTTATCGGTATATATAGAACGACTGACTTAGATGAGGTATCACAAATCTTTATAGGTGTTGATACTATAGGTTATTATGAATATGAAGATGAAGATAATAATGAAAAAGAAGGCTTCTGGATGATTGACTCTATATATGAGCCAGCAGCTCTTATTAATGATGCTTCGGTATTTATTTCAGATGATCAAGGGAATAGTTATGAATTTACTTTTGTAGAAAAAATAACATATGTAGATACAATTTATTTTGATTTTGATACAACTATATATGGCTATACTTTTGATACAACAGTCACCGTATATGATACCAATAATTTCCGTATCAATTTTTATTTAGATACGACAGGTACATTTAATCCAGAGCCAGGGTTAAACTATCAACTAAATATAACTGCTCCAGGATATGACCCTGTGACTGGATCTCTTACAACTCCATTCATTCCAAAGATTGATTCCTTGGTGCAACGTGGTGGGCTTACCGATACAATTATTGCAAGAGAGCCATTTGATATTCATTGGGATATACAAGAATCGGGGAACGGTCTAATCACGGGTGAAGTTCTCTTTGATGATGAAGATGGATATGATCCGGCAAGGGATGACTGGTGTGGAGGATTTTTTGAAAATTCTATTAATCTTTCAGATAGTTCGTATACTGTTTATGGAGACTACTGTGAGATTCTTCCTGATACAATTGAACCAAAAGAATATTTTATTCGTTTAACAACTATGGATAATAATTACCATGAATATTTTATTGAGGGTGAGTTAGGAGAATATTCTAATATGCTCTTAAACTATCCTACTACAAAGGGTCGTTCTGTTGGCATTGAAGGTGGATTTGGATTTTTTGGAGCCATTGCATCTCATGGTATTAGAAAGACAATCATTCCTTATTAGGTAATATTAAATCTTTTTTTTGTGGTTGTGATTTTATCGAGAAATATAATTCCATTAATTATTTTATTTTTATCATTATCAATAATTCTAGGACAGTCTATTGAAAAACTTGAATTATTAGATAATAAAAGTTTTGGTTCTGATATGGGTATTTTTCTAAATGTCGGATCTGATCAATTAGATATAGATTGTTTTTTAGATTTCCAATTTTCAAATGGACTATATAGTGAAATTTGGGTAACTCAAATAGATGTAAACATTGAACCTCATATTAGTTCTACATTAGGGTGGATGAAGAAAATTAAATCAAATTTGATTTTGGGTTGTGGTTTATCAAATTATACTAATGATAATAACAATGAGCTATTTATTGGCTCAAATTATTATCTTATTACAGCAGTTGGATTTTATAATATTCAGGATAAGGAAATGAATTATTTAGGTATAGTAGACCTTGATTATGGAATCTTAAAAACTTTTCCTTTTGATATTTCAGCTATGGTTATTTTTGAATCATCTGGTAATGATTCTTTTTTTCGTTTAAGAAGAGAATTTAATAGTGGTGTTAATTTAGGATATACCTTTTCAAGAGAGAGATTTGAAACAGTAGAAAAAAAATCAATAAAGAAAGATGGAATAACAAAATACTGGAATGAATCCAAAATTGATATTGGATATTTTAACACCATTTATATTGGTTTTACTTTTTAATCATTAATAATATATCCTTTATCATCTAATTTGGGGTAAGTCCTGCCTTGATTTTTTAGAGTTTGCGCAACGTCTGGGTAACAAAATTCGAATAATAGTTTTTCATAGGTGTCATCATTTATTCGACGCTTCTTATATAATCCGGCCTTCAATCTTTGTTTTTGTGCTTCGAATAATATAACAGCATTGGCAACTGAGACATTTAAACTTTCAACCATACCTTGCATTGGGATATTAATTTCTTGATCGACAAGCTCTAACGATTTTTTTGAAAGGCCATCTAATTCTGCACCTAAAATAATAGCGGTTGGTTTTTTAAAATCAACTTTATTATAATCAATTGCAGTGTCACTATTATTCGCAGCGTAAATAGAGAAATTCTTGTCTTTTAGCTCTGAAATAATTGAAGAAATAGAATTATATATTTTTAGATGCACCCAATGGTTTGATCCACTTGCAGATTTCAAGTTAACACCAATCTTCTGGTTATTTTTACTAACACCATAGATTGATCCTATTCCTATTGAATCACATGAGCGTATAATCGCAGCTAAGTTATGAGGTTTATGTACATTATCCATTATAACTGTTAAATCTGGCTGTCGTTTATTCAAAACTGACTTAATTTTTTCGAATCTCTTAGGAGTCATATAAATAGATTAAATTTCAAGCTATGGTTTCATCTAAATCTATAAAGAAAAAAGCGATTGAACTTGGGTTTCAAAAAGTAGGAATTGCTAAGGCAGAGTCTACCCCGAAAGAAAAAGCCGATCTAGAATCATGGTTATTAAATGGTAATCATGGGACTATGAATTGGATAGATAATAGAAAAGATGAAAGAGGTGATATTCATACATATTTTCCGGATGCAAGATCGGTAATATCTGTAGCACTAAATTATCGTAATGAAAATAATCAAGATAATCTTAATTCAGATTTAAAGTTTAGCAATTATGCTTGGGGTGATGATTATCATGATGTGCTTAAAACAAAACTTTTTAGTTTATTAAAGTGGATTAATGAATCTTTAGTAAATGTAAAAGGCCTTGTGTGTGTTGATACTGCACCAGTAATGGATAAAGTATGGGCTCAGAGAGCGGGTTTAGGATGGTTAGGAAAACATACAAATTTGATTACACGAGATTATGGGAGCTGGGTTTTTTTAGGTGAAATCATTTTAGATATTGAATTGGACCATGATGAACCTTTTTCTGATGATTTATGTGGAAGTTGCACAGCGTGTATTGATGCTTGCCCAACAAAAGCTTTAAATGAATATAAAATTAATGCGAATAGTTGTATCTCATATCTGACAATTGAGCATCGTGGTGAATTTTCAGTAGATCAAGATGATTTACATGGTTGGATATATGGATGTGATATTTGTCAGGAAGTATGTCCGTGGAATGAAAAATTTTCTTCTCTATCTAATGTAAATGAATTTCAACCAAGAAAAGAAATATTAGAATGGTCTAATGAAGATTGGCAAAATTTAGATGAAGAGAATTTTCGTCATCTATTTAAAGGCTCTGCAGTTAAACGAACTAAATTTATTGGGCTTAAAAGGAATATAGAAAAAAGTTTATCATCATAATATTTTACTATACCTAGAAATTATAGTTTAAACGAATTGTCGTTTCTATTGCACCCTCTGAACTTAACTGCTTAGCAAAATTAAAACCTAAATTTAGACCAATAAAGCTTGTCCATCCGAAACCTATTCCTGCAGATTGAAGGATCTCTACAGATAATTCAGATTCATTACCGTCCTTTTTTAGAAAATCATCATATGCCATTCCTGCATCGTAAATTAGTTTGACAAGGAATCCATTTTTTGTAAAATCTTCTGTAAAAATTAATTCGGCATTATATTGATTCATATTTGTGCCTCTTTGGGCTTTATAATTAAAAGCACTAACTGAGCCTAAACCTCCAACACTAAAATAACGGAATTTTGGGAGTGAATTATCTCCCAAAAGACTTATCCCTAATAAAAATCGATTTCGTAAAATTACTCCATCACTTAATTTCAAATTTCCAATTAACATATTAAAATTTCTTAGAATTGGTTGAGACAAATATTGATTATTTTGTTTTGTAATTATTTCTATTTCTGATAATAGAGAAAAACCAGTTATAAGAGGGAGATATGCAGAAGTTTTATATTCAGCTACTGCTGAAAAATATTCAATATTATTATTTTGAATTAAAGGATTGATGCGAGTATTAATATCCCTATTAAATAAGCTCCAGATATCAGTATCTACTGTTATTTCAGATTGAATAGTTTTAGCAAATTCACCTTTAATCCTTAACCTTGATATTTTTACACTAATACCAGTTAAAAACCCCATTTCATCCCAACGATCGTAATAATCTTTTTTCCCTAAGATATTTGCCCAAGTATTTTCCATAATTGTTAATCGATAATCATCATCCGTCTTTGATTCTTTAAATCCACTTGCATAGATAGTAACCATTCTATTCTTTAAAAGAGATGCTTGTAAAGTAGCTCTACCTATAAATTCCTCTTGACTAGACCGATAGCCTAATGACAAGCCCAATCGAATTGGTGAATTATTACCCCTGTCTCCACTCCAATTTAAAGGCATAATTCTTAGGCCTTCATTCCGATTATATACTATTGTATTTACTTTAGGATGCATCCAATTATTTATATCATCCGCAGATGTTTCTATAGTATCTAATAAAGGATTACTCTCATTAGGGATTGTATCAGTTAGTGGACCACTATAAATCAGGCCTTGGTCCATACTAGCTTCAACAATTTTTCCTTTAATTAATGCACCATCTTCTTTCACAACATTGCCGCCAATTGCTACAATTGTACCATCGATAATAGCTGATGGGAATATATGGATGTCTCCACCAATAACTGTTATTTGATTTTTTATTGTACCGTAGACTATTAGATCTCCTCCTAGTATACGAATGTTATCTATTACAACTTCTGAAGAATCAATTTTTAAGTCACTAATCCGAATTTGGTTAGTGGTATTCGGTTCTTTGATAATTGAGGAAATATTTATAGCAAAAACAAAATTAATTAAAAATGATATTATTAAATATCTGATGATTTACTCCTTTTCAATATTTATTTCTCCAAGTGTTGAACGTAATTTTATTGGGATTGTTCCTGAATCAATAAACCCAGTCCCAACTACTCCTTCTTCTGTTACTAGAACTGATATCGGGAAATCGGAATTTAAATCTTGGATTATATTACTTCCCACTATTGTTGCATTAATGTTCGCTGATAATCTTGATGGCATTTTAAGAATTATATCACCTGCGTTTGTTTCAAGATGAATCCCATAATTCTCAATCTGAGTATTATAGTTTAATTGCATTAGGATATTACCTATTGCAGAGAAAGCATCGATTGGTCCACTAATTTTTTCACCTTTTATATCACCTGTTGAAACTTGACACGTAAGTTTACCAGATAATTGATTAATATAAATATCACCATTATAGTTGTTGATATCTACATTTCCATCTATATCAAAAAGTTCAGTTTTATTATTATA
>MDTC01106930.1_pt1 | contig 14851 bp, 15 predicted proteins | sample 811181 | NCBI WGS metagenome assembly MDTC01 (sample SAMN05326644, study PRJNA326480) | marine metagenome | isolation source: seawater | place: Pacific Ocean: North | collected 2011 | reverse complement strand
GGGATGGGTAACGGTGCTACCGATGACATCTATCACTACCCACACGAGTTGGACTACAATTCCATGAGTAATTATATGGGCGCTAACCCGAATGCCACTCTAGGCGACATGGTGTCCCCGTATTTACAGGGACAATTCACAAACAACACATCTACCAACCCACCATCGTATCAATCGCAAGCACAGACCCAGTTTCAAAACACAGTAGCAGCACCTTTTCCACAGACTGCTGAACAGACACAGGGAGTCCAGCAGTTGATAAACGAGGGGTTCGATGACTACGAGTCTAGGGATAAGACGAGAAAACCCCATTATGATAGCATGAACAACGCTGTCAGAGTGCTATCGAGGAACTTCAGGGCAAATCCAGCGTTCAATTTCGCACCTGCCGCTAGATTACGCGGCGTTCGAGGTAGAAACAAATCAACTGGTAGAACGAGGGAGATGCAGAACATGAAACTCAGAAGCATGCTTGATACACCAGTCTCATTAGCAACAGCCACAATGACACCGGAGCAGGGAATACCGATTGCTGCTGGTGAACCGATGAACATAGCCTTCCAATTGCTGAAAGAGCGCAAGTCCCCTGAAGCCATGAGGCGGAAGAAGGAGTACGATACGAAGTACGAGTCAAGCCCGGAACGGGTGAAATACCGTGAAGAACTGAACCGTGAGAGGAAACGCAGGGGAATCTATGGCTCGCACAACCACCAAGACGTGAGCCATTCGCAAGGTGGGAAACTCACATTAGAGGGGGAGCATGCGAACCGGGCAAGACATTTCAAAAACAGAGGCACACTTCGGAGGGTGAGAGTGAGATGACCTGTGAGTGCGGACACTGCGTCGGTATGGATAAAGTATGGAAGAAACTATGTCCGGCAGGTAAGGCGGCTGCAAAAAGAAAGTTCAAGGTCTATCCATCTGCCTATGCTAATGGATGGGCCGTACAGTATTGTAGAGGTAAGTTCAGGGGGAAGAAGAAGTGACGCGATGCACTTGCCACAATACATTAGTGGTGAAGAACTTGAATCGATGGTTCAAGGAAAAGTGGGTAGATGTATCACGGACTGGGAAAGATGGAAAACATCCCCCTTGTGGAAGAGGCAAAGCGAAATTAAGTGGAAAGGGGTATCCGAAGTGCCGTCCATCTATCAAAGTATCAAGCAAGACTCCAAAAACATCTGGAAGCATGTCAAGTGGGCAAAAGCAAGCAGCGACGAAGAGAAAGCGGTCTAAGAAACAGGGAGTTGGCGGAAAACCAACAATCGTTAAAATGGTGGGTGTACTCACATGAGCATGTCCACAGACACATGCGACTGTTGCACACCCATGCAACAAGCAACTATGTCATTGATGGACTCCATGTTTGAGAAGAGCAAATCGAAACCATTCCACGGATATAATCCTAACAGGCATAGTAAGAGCGGCGGTCTGAATGCAAAAGGACGTGCAAAGTTCAAAAGAGAGACAGGTGCAAATCTGAAGAGACCTGTCACAAAGAAACCAAGTTCACTGAAACCGGGTAGTAAGGCGGCAAAGAGGAGAAAGTCCTTCTGCGCTAGAATGGGTGGCAGCAAAGGGCCAACCAGTAAAGGCGGCAAACTCACACCAAAAGGTGCGGCATTGAAGAGGTGGAACTGCTAATGGCTCTCAAGAAAGACAAATGCTGTTGTGGTGCTACTAGCAAAAATCCATGTAAATGCATGGAACTAGGCAGACAATGCTCACCTAAAGCCCCCAAGTGCCCGTGCTACAAACTACTCCATGCTCAGCAGAGCGTAAGTAAAATGGTCTTTGTACGATAATTCCTATTACTATTCTATACAACTATAATATAGTCTACTAGTATAGACAAGAAAGAAGAATAATCGGAAAGAGAATGCTTAAAGTGACCTCCGCTGTGGGCTGATGCGAGGTCACATAGATGAGCGACACAGATGAGATGAAAATGACGGGGCTAATTTTAGCCCAGTCAGCACTAGTAGGAGTAGCAGTTGGAGTATTCAGTGCGGGGCTATGGCTTCCTACTGGAAGTGATGCTGACTCAACGATAAACGGTATGACATACGCTATGGGAGCATTGGCTGTTCAAACAATAGCCTACTACCTATTCAAGATGTTCTTTGAGCAGAATATGAAGGAGAGGGTACAAATGGCAGAGATGCAGAGACAGAGGTCCGAGTCATTCAGAAGCCAACAGATAGGATTCGACCAAAGAAGAATGGATTTGGAACTCAGAGTGCAGGAGATGCAGTTGGAGAACGAACTAAGAATGCTACAAGCAGACCCATCTAGGATAAGCAGTGGATTCAATGGCAGTGCTGTGAGCGGCACAGGTGTTGATTACCATAATACATTCAATCCCGGAATACCCATACATAATGCTGAGAGCGAGAAACCTCTGAATCTAGGTATGAACAAGGGAACAGATGAGGTCAAAAATGACATTCCTAGAAAGAAAGATGGGTCGCCGGATTTAAGATACAAAGCCTAGTGAGGTAGACCAGTATGGTACTACCCGGACAACTCATCCCCTCCCCAATACGAATATTTCGCAATGTGAAAGACGATTCGGTAGAGGAGACGCTCAGAGCAATGCATTTGGCTAATACGGTAGATAATACGTACGAATGGGGAATCGGCTGGGTGAGAACCATACTGTGCTCAGTAGCAGCAGCAATGGCAATATCGGCAATAGAGACCAACAGCGACTTCTCGCTTTGGGAATGGACTGTTGAATGGGGTTACCAGCAATTGAGAGATTTGGGTAATTGGCTAATAGATTTAGTGAGTTGATGCCTTTTGGTGGCTATGGCAGGAAGTGCATTAGTCGGCGCAGCAGTATGGGGACAACAGATATACAACAATTGGAAATCAAGAAGAATAGGCGTTTATGGCGCATCCATGGTTGGTAAGACCACTCTTGATAGATACATGACTACTCCCGGCGAAATGGAAGAGATACCGCAAAACGAGAGGACCGACCACTTCAAACTACTAACTAGGTACATTCTCCCTAAACCAACTAGAAAGAGACTCAGATACAAGGGAGAGAGAAGAGTCGTTCACTCTGCTGATATCGGTGGAGAAGACCGATTTTGGAATCTATGGATAGATGACATGGTTGCTAGACAATGCGAATACGTGGTTTTCATGTTTGACGACAGGGCATTCGGAGGTCAAGGTATTGACCAAATAGGAGGTTTCAAGTTCCTAGTAGACTCTCTTATACAAAGACAGTATAGATATAGAAACATGAAAAGTTGGTGGAAGGGTAAGAAATACACTCCTAGACTGGTCTTGCTTGTTGCTAACAAAGCAGACAGGTTCTTTGATAAGAAAGCAGCCCAACTTTGGCAAGAGGGTAGAATAGGAGAGCACAAGGTGTTTGACCCGTTCAGAGATGACTTGATTCGTTTGCAGAAAGCGGGAATACCAACGCAGAGAAACTTCATGGCGACAAGAATAGGCTGGAATGTAGAACAGGCTCTAATGGATATGATAGATTATTGACCTCATGAGTGACCTTTTTGACTGATAACGTAGTGGGATGCACATGGCGAGGGGAAGTTCGACGACATCTTTAGTATCAACGGGGGGCAGTAATTCCTTGAGAACTACTGTACCTATGTGGATTATAGAACAGTTTGGATTGACATCAGGAGATAAAATACAATGGAGCATTCATGTTGAAAATGGGGCAATGTCCATAATAGTAACGCCACAGGAGGGTTAACATGGTAATGAATGCGGTCAATCCTTTTGTTAGTCAGCAACAGCAACAGAGTCTAGGCTCGATGAACGAAGCCACTCTCATGGCATTAGCGCAGCAGGGCAATCCTCAATTCACGCATGCTGCTCTACTTGAGCAAGCCGCTGCACAGCAGCAAATGCAAAGAGTGGCAATAGAGAAAAACATAGAAGTCCCTAAAGTTAATTTCTATCCATCTAGGAATCCTGACCCTAGAAAAGCAAGAAGAAAAGACATCAGACAGGCTTACAAATTACTCAAACCCACAAAGAGGTCTATACTAGACCCAAGAAGGTGGATAAGCAAGTACAGGTATAACAAAGACACAGCAGTATGCTGTGTAGATGGATGCAATGTAATGGAACTCATACAACATGACAACCTTTACGCAAAAATATGCGATGAGGATACAGGTAAGTCGCTTTGGGAACTATACTGGCAGAACCCAGTCACTGGTGAACCTGAAGCCTTCGTAGCGAGGGAAGGAGTAACTAGCGGCAGAAAACTAAGAGCAACATATTGTCCTGAGCATCTGCACTTGTATCATCTGCTATGTAAATGGGAAACAGAACAGGATAAAGAAGATGAGATGAAGCCTAGCAGATTCCGTGATAAGGTGAAGAAGGGAGTTAGCATAGTCAGCATACCAGTCACAGCAGTCGCAAGCACAGCCCCAGCGCACCCAATGATATCGAAATACGAATCGTTCTTTGCGGAGATAATGGGCGATGCGCGTAAATCAAAGGGAATCAATGTTCAATTCTACACTAATCCTCAGACTGAAGAAAACGATTTGACGATAATAACCTTCGATAACAGGATGTTCAAACAAGAACTACTTGAGATGGCTACACCTACTCCAGCGTTCCAAGACGTGTTAAGAGCACAAGCGGCTATGCACCAACAACACCAAAACACCCCACCCCTTCCCATTGTTCCTGAAATGCACATGGAGGGACAGTAATGACCATGGGAAATCCTTATCAAAACAATGGATTGAGTCTAAATCTCAGTCAATCAGGAGCACCTTTGTCTAACGTAGGAAGCCCATACGCATTGCCTAATATGGCGATGGGCGCAGGAATGGGCGCAGGTGGAATGAATGGAATGGGTATGCAACAAGGTGGAATGAATCCAATGATGGGAGGTATGCAACAGCAACCGTCCATGATGAACGCAATGTTCTCAGGATTCACTGGACAAGCCCCCTATCAGCAACAAGCCGTATTACCACCAAGCGACACTGAGATACTGATGACGATGCTAGACAACGCATATCCAGTTGAGCGTTTCTTGGCTACGCCTTTATTCAATCAATTACTTGAGATAATGGGCATGATAACCACATTCTCAGTATTGAACCTGATGAAGAACTCTAGTTACACTTTCGATGAAGATGCTGGAAAGTTCACATTGGATGTATCATCGTTACCAACAGAACTGCAAACAATGAGTTCTGAGAACGTTGGTGCACAACTAGCAGCGATGAATGCTCAGATTACTCAAGTGATTAACCAAGCAAATGCGGTAAAAATGCAGACTATGCAGAATGCTAGCAACAGCATGCTTCAAGCACAGTTGGCAAATGCAATGGCTGACCCCGGTTTAATGACGGGAGCAGCAGAAGCAGGTGGCTCTTTTATGAGAAACATGCTATTCGGAGGTAGAGCATAATGATTAACAATGGCCCAAGTAACCTAATACCAAGACAAGTAGCAGATATGTCGATGCAGTTCTTCTCACCTAAGAGACAAGTAATAGTAGATATGGTGATGGTGCAACTCATTAGCGCAATCCTCGTGTTCTTAGGAATATTAGTTTTCAAGAATGGCGATATAAGCCAATCCGACATGAGCATATACATGGTTGGAATCTTTGTTTCCTTTATTCTCTTGACTCAGATTTATCAGAGAATAACTCGCGGTCTTTAGAGAAGGCTGATTAAGCCACCCGTAGTGGCATCCTGCATGGTTGAGCGGCAGCCAGTGATGAAACGGTCTTGTTCTTTCTGTCAAAGCGACATGAGAGAGAGCCTAGAGGAGGCTATCACGAACGGTGAGATGTCATGTACTCAAATAGACAAAGACATGGGATGGAGGGCTAATACAGCAGACCGTCATTTCAGGAATCACATGGGTCAATACCACATGGCAGCAAACCCATCTTGTGTAATATGCACAAGTGAAAAGAGAAGTGAATATGAAGAGAGATTCTTCTCAGACGGGTCGCAATCCGATGCAATAGCAGAAGAACTTGGAATAAAGGAGGCTACCGTCTACCACCACATGAAACATCATTTCCAACCTCTAGTTCAAAAATCAGCAGCGACTTCTGTGGCTATTACTGTCGGTAACGAGATAAATGTCTTGAGAGACAATGTGGGTAAACTCAATGGAAAACTCACAGAACTGATGGATGAGGGCGATGTACATGATGAGGGTTTTGTGAGAAACGCTGTAACTCTCCATAAAGAAGTTCGTGAGACAATCAAAGACCTGACGAAGGTACAGCAGGAATGGGGAACAATGGGTGAAGGTTCTCAAGTGAATCAGACGATAAACATCCTACAAGTAGAGATTGCCAAAGAGAGTCCTGAGAGTTGGAAGAGGATTAAGTCTAAGTTAGAGGCGGAAATGGAGGAACAGGTATGATACCAGTCGGAGACCTCATGCAACAACATCATCCGGGGTATCGAGCATTCTGCTTGGGAGAAAGTATGCAGGAAGTTTATCATCCTGTATTCTTCGATTACTGCGTTAGAGTATGTGACACTTTCAGAAAGCATTCTAATGACCACTCTATGAAAAACTCAGAGATAATAGTCTCCGAGAATAGTCTGATGAAGGTCATTGACTGTTTGAAGGCTATATCAGAGACTGATGAGCCTGAAGACGTATTCGAATTGAGAGACTCAATCAGAGAATCATGCTATGAGTTCATGGAATACTGCTGCTACATGAGGAGTAGGTTTCAACAACCTACCTCTATTGGGAGGTTCTATGAGGAACTCGGCAGACTGGTTCTTTCCATATCTTGTGACTATGCGGGGGTAGACCATTAATGGATAAAATATACATTAAGAAATCATCTACCATGATGGGACGTTCCTCTGATACTCGAATGTATGCACCTCGCAGTGAGTCTTCTCACATGTATCGTGCGAACAATGAGGACGAATCGACCTACACAGGGGTCGAAGACCCAAAGTACAGAGACCAACTTGCTGATAAGAAGAAGAAACAGAAGAAGGAAAGAGCACGTGAGATTAAGAGACTCAAGCATATTTCTATTACTCCAAAGGACATCATGGAAGATGACGATGATGAAGATGATGCCTATAACTCTAGACAGGGAGAAAAAGAAACATCTCTCCAAACTGGAACAAGCGGCAACTTCGGAGCGTTAACCAGTCTAGCAACGCAAGCACGAGGACCGGGATTCGCCGGTGGTGAAGGTGTAGAGGGCTACAAGTACTCCAGTGAAATGATGGATAATGCTTGGTCCGAACTATTGAAATCGAAGAAATCCAAGAAGAAGGATAAGAAAACCAAGAGAGAAGAGAGGAAGAAATGGAGACCATCTACTGGAATGTTCAAGAAGCCTCCCGGAGGATTCGATATCTCAGGCGCTACCAATAGGAGAGCCAAGGCTAGAATGCGAGGAATCAAAGGCGGAAAGAGAACTGGTCTTGGCAGAGCGCATCTGTCAGTAGAGATGGGACACCGCACAGTTGGTAGAAACAAACAACCTACCTCTAAAAACGTAGGAAAATACAGACAGTATCTAGGTCAACAGGAAGCACAGAGAAGACTCGGTAACATCAGGTCTGTCACATCTATACCTCAGAGATTCGGAGCACGTTCTTACAAAGCGGGTTCTACTGGAGGAGGAGCACTCAGACAACTACCCGGACAAGCGGCTCTTGCTAGAAGGCCAGTAATCAGAAGACCTGCAAGACCTAGGATGATTCCATCTCAAACGCTAAGACGACCCACAATGCCTAGAGCACCGAATATGCCTTCTGCTCCATCACCTCAATACCAATCGGGGTATGCTAATCAGAGTATGGCAGGTGGAGCACAATACAATCCTAGTAGAATGCCCTCTGCCACAGTACAAGGCGGGCCATCTATGGTTATGACAGGAGAATTGGGAGATGGGAGTGATTTACAGAAGAGAGGTCTATCCTATTACGATACCTCTGAACTTAGACAATTAATCAATGAAGCGAGACAAGCGCTGAAGAGAAAAGACAGCAAAAAGAAAGGGATGGGAAGCAAAGATACTGGAGGTGCAGGTAGCAACTTACCTAGACACAACAATGCTCCAACCAAGGAGACCACACGTCCTGAAGGTGCTACCGAGGATGTGAACAATGACCCTCGTACTTTTGGTGTAAATCCCCTTGACCATTTGACAGGCAAGGGAGGTAGGACACCTTGAACACCGATTCCATTCTCAAGGCAGTTCTACTAAGAAAGAGCGACGGAAACTTCGGCCTGTTCGGTGGTGCACTCCACAAACTCAGACACCCACCACCTGACTCAATAAGAGGCCCTGATGAGATGGATATCCCCGCTTTCGCCCATACTGGCGGACATGGTGAGGGTGAGACTGGTATACCCGGAGTGGGACTTGTCATACCGGGACAATTCATCGAGGGGGGCGGGTCACATGGCGAGCAACTGTATGTCGACGAGGCTGGCGGTCATCACATGCATGGCATAGATGGTGTGATTCGAGCAGTAGGACAATCGATGCTTCAAGCCGGAATCAATATTTCAGGCAAGGAAATAGTCGACCGCGCCATAGACCTACATAACAGTAGGCATAATGACAGCAACCATCTTCCTAATTCAGATGCATTGGATTGGAGGAAGATAAACTTAGCAAGACTCACTGAGCAGGATGGGGAGGTTAGAAGCAACTTCAACAAGCACGGACTAATTACCACACACACTAACGCTCACGGCGATGGACATAGATACGGAACTTTCCTAGAGTCATACGCCATACCATTCAACGAGGAACTCGGTCAGATAATGGCGGAGAATGGACACCCTAATCCAAACCAACACAGTTGGGTCAAAAAACCGTACATTAAACCACATAGGCTGAACCTAGTTCCTGATGGAAAAGGAGGAATGAAGTTTGGTGCTAACAGTGTACCAAAGGGACAGTTAGGTAACGATGGTATGCTAGATAGAGACTCAATAAAGATGCTAGGAAGCAGTGCATCTGATACAAGAGCCTTCCAAGGAATCACATCATGGGGTACTGGTCATCAGAAATCGTTGATATACAATCTACCTCAGATAGACCACTCTCCCGACTACAAAGGTAGTCCACAAGCAAGAAGAGCAACAGTAGACTCGTTCACCACTCAGATGCTAAGAGTACTAGGACAAGACAGAGAGGCAGTTACCAACAACCTCGTCGTTGATAGTGCAGGAGCGCAGAAAATGCTAGCGCAGATGAAGGGCGAAGTCAATGGTAAACCCCTCAAGTCTTACTTCACTAGCGAGAATGGAATAAGAGAATTAGGACAGTATCTGTCTAGATATCCCTCATTCCAGCACGTATATGGAGAAAATAGAATGCCTAAGTTTGATGAAGAGGGTAAGATGAAAAGCAGAGCCAGCACAGTGGGTAAGTTACATCACTTCTTCGGACAGAGATATGGGGATGATGCTGAAGAGGGAAGAGGATTAGACCTATTCATGAGTCATTCAGGAAGAGTGGGCAACTATCGTGAACATCAAGCGAACAAGAATGTAGCGCATCACGTTAGAGCCAAGGACTCTTTCAGCAATGCCATACTCGCACAATCACTTGGAATAGACCATGTGCAGGATATGCCTGAACCTGAAGAACTCAGAGCAGCGGGAATCAGGCTGCATGATACTCCTGAGACTAGAGCCGATGCACCGAAAGTGGGCAATATACTCAATCAGATATACGCAGCCAACTCACTTGCCTTCGGCCATGAGGTCAAAGAACTTCCCAATCAAGATGAACTAGCAGCAATCCAACCGCTACTAGACCACGTTATACAGGGAGGTACATCTGATGATGGGATGTCGCTGGGCGTGCCAGCACACATTCCTTACTCGGATGAGTTAGAATCAATCACCCCAGTCGGAGAACAACAGAGCGCTACCACATTGACGGGTGAGCCTAGGGGAACGGCAGGTGCGCCAATGCGCGAGACTGCAACTCAAGTAGCCCCACCCGCACCACAACTTCCTGCTTCCCCTAGGTATCCCGGAATAATGGAAGACAGGCAGAGGGTAGGAGTGAGAAGCCCAGTCAGTCCCACCACTCCCGGCTTGAATCCCGAACAGCAAGCAAGGGCAAGATTCGCTCAAGCCCCATTAAATGAAGTCAGAGACTTCTATACGAGAAACGTGGGAGTCCTACCGACTGAGGGCAGACCAATAGAAGAGCCACAACTCGGAATGACACCTGCTGAGTTGCAGCATTATGCTAGCACTGGAAGAACCACGCCTCAGTATGCTTCTGAAGAGAGACTCAGGCAATTCCAAGAATCAGCAGGAGACCCATATCAGACTAGACTCTTCGACTTCGGCAAGTCTGAGAACGTGGCAAAAGTCGTAGAACTCCTACAACTTGAGGAAGCAAGACTCGATGGTGCTGTCATGAAGCATATCCCGAATAACACATTCAACTCACACTCAATCAACGACATAAATCACATATCCAAGATGATGGGAATTACTCCTCTCGACGTCAGGACAATACTACACAGTCAAGGCGATTGGCAAAGAATATCAAAGACCTATGGTTACGACGACACAGTAGTAAAAGTCGTGAAGGTGGCATTTGGAGGGGTTAGATGAGTAAGATACTCATTAAGCAAGCAGCGCCAACAATGGCGGCAAATGTAGGTTCAGGAGGGTCGGGAGTCTCATTTTTACTAGGAGGTGGTAGTATGATGACACCTGAGCAACTAACAGATGCGGGATACGGAGAGATAGGCAGTGACAGTCATAACTTCGCTTTAGATAATCAGAAAAGAGGTCATGCACTTAGATACGGGCTTGCCGGACTCGGTGCTTTCAATGCCGCGTACAATCAGACGTCCAGCGGTCAGCCGGGCGTCATAGGTGCTGCTGGGCAAGGCGCAATGACAGGATATTACGGTTCACAGGGCCTTGAGGACTTTGCAGCAAGAGCAGGAAGAAGATTCGGTGGTAGGAACATGAGCAGTGATATACCAGCAGAACCCGTGAATACCACTGCTCTAGTTCCTACGAATAGAACAGCAGACCCAAGGCAGAGGAGAGACGGCCCTATCGACGTTGATTTTACTGAAGAGGAGCACGACGACCAACAAGGAATGCTCGCAGAGCCAACAGCCAACATGACGACTGATAGAGTTGCAGTACGCAATCGGAATCCGTATAATCCTATGATGGATGAGTATGGTAGACCGAATAATCCCTACGATGCTATACAACAGGAGTATTGAGCAATGAAGTCCAATGAAGAGATGAGAGAGTTCATCCTCAAAACAGACCGAGAAATGTGCAAGAAGTCCTTCAAGTACTTCTTTGTAGATGTATTGGGCTTTCTCTACAACCACCACCACGAGTCTTGGAAGGAGGGGCTTGAGGAATCTCAGTACTATTGCGTCAAGGCTTCTCGTGACCATGGGAAGTCCGTATTCTTCATGGCATACGCATTGTGGCTTGCCGCATTCAACCCCGGCAAGCACATCATGATATTCTCCCACTCTCTTGAGCAGACTCTTGAGCACATGAGATTCGTTCGCAATCTAATAGAGGAGAATGAAGTACTGAGACATCTCAAGCCACAGGGGAAACCGTGGGCCAAATCTTACTTTGAGTTCTCAAATGGTAGTCGTATGATGGCTAAGTCAGTAGGTGGAGCGACTCGTGGTTTCCACCCTGATGTGGTTGTTTGCGACGATATTCTATGGGGAACGACAGCAAGTGAATTGGCAAAGACCGCTGATTGGTTCTATGGTGTCTTACTTCCGGTGCTCCACCACAGTAGCAAACTCATGATGGTAGGCACCCCATTCTCATACAACGACTTGTATGCTGAATTGGAGCAGAAGAAGACATTCAGAGTAGAGACCTATCCGGCTATTGATGCCGAAGGCGTTGCTCTTTGGCCTGAGAGATGGAACAAGGAAGCACTTGATGAGAGGCGTATGTCGATGCCAGCGATACAATTCACACGTGAATATCTATGTGAGCCTATACATGACGTAGCGAGTATGTTCCCAATGACGATATTGGAAAAGGCAAGAGACCCCAACTTGGTTATGATAGACAGAGCGGAGACCAATTACAACGAAGAAGGTGAGGCTGATGGCGTCTTCGGACAGCACTTCATCGGTCATGACCCTGCTATCGCATCTGACAAGAACGCTGACTTCACTGCCATGACAGTCATGAGAATCAAGCCCGACGAGCAAAGGAAGGAGATACTGCACGTAGTGCATCAACGTGGTATGTCGTCTATGGCACAGAAGAGGATGATGGTCATGCTGAATAACAAGTTCAAACCGGATTTGATAGAACTTGAGGGTAACAACTTCCAAAGAATGCTGGAGCAGGAAATGAGAGAGATGGCATCGGACATGCCAATCAGAGTATTCATGACAACACGAACCAAGAAGGAATCGTTGTTTATGTCTCTATTACTGGCATTCGAGCAGGGTATTATTAAAACACCATACGGTGACGACCGCAGTAGGAAGTACACGCATCTGCTTGAGCAGGAACTCAACAGATTCGGTATGCAGAAGAATGGAAAACTGGAGAGTGTGGGTGTGCATGACGACTTGGCTATGAGTTTAGCCTTGGCTAATTGGGCATCTAAGGAGTTCAAGGGAAATGTGGTCTTACTAGACGATTACATGCCCGGCTTCGACTCTTGGGTCAGCGGCGGAAGCAAAGGGAGTTGGATGGTACCATGAACGATTTGATAAATGGAACAAGAATGGAAGAGCATAACGTAAACACTACATTTTGGAGAGATGAATAGAATGTCAGCCTTTCCTGCTAATGGAGAAGGATGGTTTGAAACTAACTTGGGCTACTCTGCAACTGATTTAGTGAAGAGGCTAAAAAGCGTCAGAAGACACAACAAGGATGAGAAAGATTTCATAGACAAGGCGATAAACGACATAAGGTCATTGAAATCGATGGAGATGGAAGCGACCCTGAAGATGCACGACTGGTGTTTGAAATACTCAGACACAATAAGAGACATAGGCGTAAATGACAATGATTTGAAGGCACTCAGAAAGTTCGGAGATAGCCGGAGAGTGAGTCTGCAAAGAGCATGTCATCAATGGGAACGAGCCGATGAAACACTGAAGATGCTAAATGAATACGATGATGTTTGGGGAGATGAGGAAAAGAAGTCTTGGGTAGATGCCATGCAATCCAAGAGAGATGCTAGAAAGATATGGAAAAGCACTCTCAAGCAGATGGATAGACTAACAGAGAAAGAGCAGGAGTCAATACAGAAGACAGCAGAACTACTGCAACACAGAGGTGAAATGACTGGTAGAACCATTCACGAGGAACTCATGGAGCAGGGAGTACTGCATAAAAGCATGACATCCACAAAACTATCCAAACTCTTGAACATGTATGGTGAGGAAGTAGATGTGATAAGTGGTAATAGTCGTGGTACTTTCGTCAAGATGGATAAGACTGGATTGATAATCAAAGACCCTTGGGCGTATGCTGCTGGATTCCTAGATGCAGACGGTTACATCACAATCACAAAAAGAGGAGAACCTAGAGCGGGATTCATCGCAACAGGCAGTAGAGGCAAGATACACTGTGAGCAATTACAGAAAACACTAGGATGCGGGATTCTGCAACTAGACCAAAAGATATACAGCGACACACAGAGAAGCCAGCATCGATTGCAGTTCTACTCCAAAGCAGACATATCGAAACTTCTCAAGGGGATTCTACCGTTCCTAGAGATGAAAAAGACTCAAGCCAAAGCAGTATTAGCATTCATACAAGAAGATGATTCCTTGCGAAAGAACGAATTGCTTAAAGTGGTGCGATACTACAATTGGAGCGATGACACCAAGAAGGCTACCGCCCTCCTAGATGAGTGGGGCGTACAGGCTGACGACGTGACAAAGTGGGCAGAGGCGATAAAATGGTAGATGAAGAGAAAGGCGCAATAGGGCGATTCCTATCTGCTTTAGGTAATCCATTTCGTAGTAGAACTACCCCTGAACCTCAAATGCCCCTGTATACGACCGGTATACAAGAGCCGGTATTAGCACAAGGAATCACATTACCAGCACTATATGCTGTATCTCAGGAGAATCTCATACTAAGAACAGTGCTCGCAAAACTCAGTCAGGAGATTTTCAGAAGAGGGTACTACTGGGAAAAGAAGTTCCAAAAGAAATGCACCGCATGTGGTGAAGAATACAATCACGATGTAGATGAATGCAATCTATGTGGCTCTCCTACTAGAGCGCCTGATGTGAACCAACTCATCTATCCGAAGCACCTGTTGGAGCAGACTAACTCAATGGAGCAAAACTTCATGCACGTGTTGTTTGAGATTGAGAGAGACCTCAACGTAGTGGATGACGCATTCTTGATACTCATTAAGGAGTATTATGTAGACCCTGAAACATCACAGATACAATTTTTCAAAGTAAAAGAGATAATCAGAGCAGACCCGATTTTCATGAGAATCATCTCAGACAAGAGAGGGGTGCGTGGTGGTAGATACAAAGTGTGCCCATTACATCGAGACCAAGTATCGTATCCCGGTCAAGACGACAAGTGCGAAGTATGCGGCAATAATATGCAGGAGGCTCACTATGCAAATATGGCCGGTAGCGGTAAAACTCAATATTACCTAGAGGGAGAAGTACTGCATCTCAGCAAGTACAATCCATCAAAACTCTACGGTAGAAGCCCAGTCAACACAATGTGGAGACAGGCTATGACACTCACAGCAATGGACAACTACATGTACACTGCATATCAGAAGAGAAGAAGCCCGAAAGGAATAATCTCCGTCACGACTGATAACCTAGAATCGATGAAATCGTTT
>MDTC01126173.1_pt1 | contig 14854 bp, 17 predicted proteins | sample 811181 | NCBI WGS metagenome assembly MDTC01 (sample SAMN05326644, study PRJNA326480) | marine metagenome | isolation source: seawater | place: Pacific Ocean: North | collected 2011 | reverse complement strand
CGAAGTTGGGCCTGTAGCTTAGTCAGGTAGAGCGATGGACTCTTAATCCATCGGCCGCGGGTTCGAACCCCGTCAGGCCCGCCATCAATTTGTGATTGTAGTTCCCGATTCACCACGTAATGCTTTGATGGCTTGACCTGGTGCGCACAATATTGATTTTAAGCCGGGAACATGAACTGCTGCTTCTACTAATGAACCTACTTTTGGTCCCATTGAACCAGATGGAAAATGACCTTCTGCAATATATTTCATAGATTGGTCGACCGTTAAATTAGAATGCACTATTTCATCATCCTTACCAAAATTGGTCCTTATTGCATCGACCGCTGTTGAAATAATTAATGCCTCGGCTTTCAAATTGATAGCAATCAAAGCAGATACCCTATCTTTATCGATTACAGCAGGAACTCCAGAAAGGTGTGTCTTCTTTTGAACCACTGGGATTCCTCCTCCCCCGCCACAAATAACTACTGCATGTTTTTCAACTAGTGCAGAAAGTACTGCGATATCTAAAATTCTCATGGGCAACGGGCTTGGAACAACTCTCCTAGGTCCAATTGCAGTTTCAGCAATATCCCAATCGAGACTCATCACTTGTTCAGAGTTTAGGACTGGACCTACCGGCTTTGTAGGCCATTGGAATCCCGGGTCGCTAGGGTCGACTTCAACTCGAGTCAAGACAACAGCGGTTCTTTCTGGACGGCCTCTCTTTTGCAATATAGAGTCTAAATTTATCGAGAGATCATGTCCGATCATACCTTGTGTCGCTGCAACCCATGAGTCCATCGGTTGTGAAGGATCTAGTGAAAGTAAATGCCCAACTTGTGGACCATTACCATGAGTGACTACAACTTGCTTACCAGCTTCTAACAAATCGACGATGTCACTCATCACTTTGGCTAATACTAGCGCAGTTTCATCACCAACTCCTTCAGTAGGTGACGAGAGAGCATTACCCCCTAAGGCATATACGACAATACCAGCCACAAAAAGCGTACTCAAAGGAAGGGTTTGATGCTTTCGACAATAGATTACGGAAGCGAGGCATTCAAGCACCATGCCTTACACGGCCATCTATGGCGAAGGAGTTCTGGATAGGAGATGTCCAATCTGGTGACCATGATGGTAAAGAAGTAGAATTGAAGGGATGGGTCAAGAGAACAAGAGGCTCAAACAAGATTCGATTTGTTGTACTAAGAGATTCCACTGGGACAATACAATGTGTAGCCAAAAGGGACGCCATTGGTGATGATGCTTTTGAAGAACTAAAAGGTGCTTTAATTGAAGCATCAATGATCCTAAAGGGTGTTGTAAATGTCGATGAAAGAGCGCCTGGCGGTCATGAATTAGTCGTAACATCGGCTAAATTAGTTGGTGCTGTTAGAGCCGATGCCCCATTTCCAATTACCGAATCTGCAATGGAATCTGCTGATGGAGGGGAAACTGAATTCTTGCTAGATAACCGCCATCTATACCTACGAACTAGTAGAATGACAACTATGTTGAAAATTAGGTCTAGCGTTTTTGGAGCAATACACTCATACTTCAGAGATAGAGATTTTGTCGAGTATCAAGCACCGAACTTTGTTGCCGGAGCGGTAGAAGGAGGTTCGACCTTATTCGAAGTTCCTTACTTCGGCCGTAAAGCCTACCTCACTCAATCTTGGCAACTTTATGCAGAAGCTGCTATGCCAGCCCTAGAGAGACTATACACAATGGCTCCTTCTTTTAGAGCAGAAAAAAGTAGGACTCGCCGACATCTTACTGAGTTTTGGCATGCTGAGATGGAAGTTGCTTGGGCTGGAAATGATGAAATTATGAGTCATGGAGAAGGACTTGTTAGAAATATTGCTCGAACTGTTTTAGAGGAAAGAGAAGATGAATTAAAATCTATAGACAGAGATGTTGAACTAATAGCGCGATATGCTGACAACCCATATCCTCGAATTAGGTATGACGAGGCTATCGAAACATTACAAGGAATGGGGGTTGAAGTTGAATGGGGCCAAGATTTGGATTATTCAAAGGAAAAGGTTCTAACTCAAGATTTTGATGTTCCACACTTCCTTACCCATTATCCAAAAGTCGCAAAGCCATTTTACCATCGTGTTGACCCTGATGACGATAACTATGTTTTATGCCATGATTTGCTTGCCCCAGAAGGCTATGGTGAAATTATTGGTGGTGGAGAAAGGACTTGGTCAGAAGAAGAAATTCTAGCACGAATTGATGCTGAGGGTGTTCCTAGAGAACCATATCAATTCTATATCGATACCCGAACATATGGCGGAGTTCCACATGGTGGGTTTGGACTAGGCGTTGATAGAGTAGTTTCTTGGCTTAGTGGAGCTGATCACATTCGTGAAGTCATTCCTTTCCCAAGAGACTCTAGAAGAGTTACTCCATGAATTGCATGATTTGTGATAATACTTTACGAAGATCCTTTTCTTCAATTGTCATATCTGCAAACTTTTTGGGCTTCTCATCCCACGGATTGAAACAAATTGACAATTCACTCTCTTCGAACATACTAATGTCACCAGCACTATCACCAATCGAGATAGTTCTCTCTTTGGGTATAGACAATCTTCTTTGTAAAAGTTGAACAATCGTCCCCTTACCATTCATTTGTACTTGATAACGGCCAAAATCACCTATTATGCCATCGCTATTTCTCAACCAACCATTTGTAAAAACATGCATCAGCGTGTCGTTTTGAGATTTTTCAATACCTCCCCATCTGCGAATCCATGGTTTAGAAGATGAATATTTCTTGGCGATTTGTGTTGCAGTCTCCTGCATACCGCCTGAGATTATTGCGACCTCATGTCCATTTTCAATCAACCATCCCAAGCACTCATCTATTCCTTTCATCAAAGGTGTACCTTCACATAATGCCCGAAGTTTGTCATCATCAATACCTGGTGAAGCATCTTTTATCAGTGCAATATCTAATTTTAGCCAATCCCATTCTTCGAGTTTACCTTGATTGTACAAATTGAATGCCTCGTCATTATTAATTCCCAATTTATCGTAGACATATTGCCATGTAGAAAGATAGTCAACAAGAACTCTATCCATATCAAAACAGATAAGATATCTCATGAAAAAACCTCATTGATTTGGCCAATCATCATATTGTGCTTGAATTTGTTTGACTTGTTTGCCCATGATATACAAAATCAAACCTACCATCATTGCAAATAATCCAATTATAGTAACAGAAATTACCGCTAAACCGACCCCGATTGTTGTTTGATTCCATTCATTGAAAGTATCCAAAACATTTCCAGATAATTTGTAACCCACCATGAAAAATACAACACCTGGTATTCCAAATAATAGCAGAGGATGCTTAGATTCTAGCATCCAAAGAAACAGTTGTGCAAATCGGGATGCGGATGCTAGTGATTCTCTTTGCTGCACTTTAGGTGGTGGGGTGGAGTAAAGCACTCTTACTTTCAAATTACTTGGCAGTTCGATAGGTGTCGACATAATGGAGGCGGCTGCAAGTGATTCTAGACCATCTGTAGATGCAGCCATATGTGAAACATTTCCAGATGAATAAACCACTTCTTGTGGGTTTGTTCCATCTTCTTGGTCGGTAGTAAAAGACATATGAACATCCCATTTTTCTCTAGAACGATTGACTAGTAAAGGCAAATCCCTAAGGCGTAACTTGTTGGTTATATGGACTAATAATGTATTTTCACAGTCTTCTAATTCAAGTAATTGTTTTGCCAATGAAGGAGCATCTAATGATCCCTCATAATTTATGACTCGGCAGTCAACCTTTTTTGCAAGTTCAATAGTGCCATCTTCACTTCCCAAATCAAGCAAAATAACTTCATCACAAGATTCTCTAGCACGTACTATCAAAGAAACGAGTCTCAACTCGAAATCTTTCCCCATTAGTACAATGCGCATGGAGCCCATGTGCCGCCCTAGTAGAAACACCTCCATGAAGTTCATGGCTGTAATGCCGATGGCCAGACATGTTCGGAGACTGGCACATCGGAGTGGTCGTCCCGGCAAAAAATGAAGAAAGGCATATTGGGAAAGTGCTTGAAGGCATGCCATCAATTGTCGATAATGTGGTTGTGGTTGACGATGGGTCAAGTGATAACACTGCAAAGTTAGCATCCAGTGCAGAAATTGTAACACTCGATGGACAAGGAGTGGGCGCAGCAATTGATGCTGGACATCGTAAAATGCTGGAAATAATGGAAAGACCGTTCATTTCTGTGGTAATGGCAGGAGATGACCAAATGGACCCTAATGATATGGAAAAACTTCTACAACCAATAATAGATGGTAATTCTCATCATGTTAAGGGTGAGCGCTTTGATAGAAACAAGAAGATGCCTTTTATCCGCAAAATTGGAACTATGATTCTTGGTTTTTTGACTACTTTAGCATGTGGACAAAAAATCAGAGACCCACAATGTGGCTATACTGCGACAAGTTTTGAAGTTCTTGAAGAATGGAATTGGAATAAATCATGGAAGGGATATGGATATCCAAACTGGTGGCTGATGAATCTAACAATTGAAGGATATCATATAACGGATGCGCCTGTGAAAGCAATCTATAATGGACAAAAAAGTGGATTGAAGATTATACCTTTCTTTGCCAAGGTTTCATTGATGTTACTAATTGGTTTACATTATCGTTTATTCAAATGGATTCCTGGGGTAATAATGGCTCATCCAATTCCAATAGGAATAATTATGCTGTACGCATTTGGCTGGATTGGAATCATTTACTCTATCCAATATAATCCTTTGATGTTAATCGGAGTACTGATATGTTGGTGGGCATGTCACCGTTTAGACCGTATTTTAGTCGAGGTAATGAGGAGGCCTTTGTCATGAGAGTACCTGGACGTTATGCATGGGCCCGCCATATCCTAGTTGGTTCCAAAGCCCAAGCCCAAGCTTGTCTTGATGAGATCACTTCTGCTAGAAGGCCGCTAAAGGTTTTCAAGCGCTTGGCTAGAGACTATTCAAGTTGCTCAACTGCAGAGCAAAAAGGAGACCTTGGTGAGTTTCATGAAAAACAAATGGCTGCTGAATTTTCAAAACAGGTATGGAAACAAGAATTGGAAAGTTGTGATTGCTTCATAAAAAGTAGATTTGGATTCCATTTAATCTGGGTTCATCGACGTGATGATTAGGTGGAAGGTGGGCCTGTCCAGATTTGAACTGGAGTCCAAGCGTCCCAAACGCCCGAGTATAGGCCAAGCTAACCCACAGGCCCTTCCAATCCTTGCGCTGGGCTTACCCCTCTTGAATGTCACTGTAGCAAAAGATAGGTTCCATCAGACTGCCTAAGAAGTAATCCTTGCGAAACCCCTTCTTCAGCTATATCCTCACTGTCTACCATTACGCCTTTGCCATCTAGCATTCCTTGGAGGCGCTGTAGAGTGATTATACCCTCTTCGGCAGCATTGTTGATACACCAAAGTAGAAGTGAAGGAGAGGGTTGTTCGATTATCTCCTCTTGTAAACTCATACGACTTCTCATCTCATCACGCAATTGTTCAGGCATATTTGCGATAGCAACCTCTCTTTGCAACATTGAAGCGGAATCAACGGTTGAAATGATTTTCAAGTCATCCCCAGAAGTAACTCCACAATGTGGACATTTTCTGCTCTTTCCTTTTATGCCCCAACAGCGCTGACAAGATGGACAGCGGACTACTGAATACATGACCTCACATCACAATGAGAAATCGGTATTTGAATCATTAGATGCTCTACGAGGAGCACCAGGACGTAATGCAGGTGCAGCTGGTGCTTTGGTGTCGACTCGACGAGAAGCGCTTGCCATTGCATCTGTTGCAGAACGGGTTAATCCTCCACGTACTCGACCTACTGCCCCAGTACCGGCAAACTTGAGCGACTCTGGTAAGATAAGCGCCGACATTGCAACCCCGTAATGGTCCTGGGCTGCAGTTACTTCATCAACTGCAACATCAAAGGAAACTACTTCAAGATCACGACTTGCTAATCTGCGCTGTAAGTTACGCTTGAGTAATGCCTCGGTTTCCTCATAGTCTAATTCAGTGGTAATCTTCGCTACGATTGCACATTCTTCTCCTTCGGGAGTGGTACAAGCAGCCCATGCAACTCCAGCGCATGCTGAGCCACCATTGTAAGCATAAGCGGTAGCTAAATGGCATTCTACCAGAGAACCCATCGGTAATGCTTGAGGTGGAGTTGCTTCAAATCCCATAGGAAGGAAAGCACCTTGCACTTCAATCAAACGTGAATCACCAAGACCCAATTCAACCAATCCTTGGTCATAAGCGTCCTCAGCGTTTTCGCCCCAAGGAGCAACCGCAGTCATTAGCCATCCTGGAGAGGCTGATTTGGCACCGGGAGGAGCAGGGCCCGTTCCGTACATATTGGGCCGAGAGGGGGCTAGGTTCATCAAGGCCATGGTCCCAACCATTTGTATGGCGAGCAATTCGCGAGCGATTCTTTTGCTAGGGGCTGCTCTTGTTTTGTTGAGCACCGCATTAGCGACAACCGCTGTTGGGGGAGACTATACTTTACCGATCGCACTAGTGCTATTCGTTGTTTTGTCCTTGCTGGTATTCTCATTGATTATGCAAAATAAAAGTCAAGAAAAAGGTTCTACACCGATTGGAGTTTCCAGAGGTAATTCCGCTTTAGAAATTGATTCAGAAGATAATGATCTTCCTAATCCAAGCGATTCAGGAATAGAGATTCCAATTCTATAGTTAAGACAACCGAACAGTCTCAAGATTCTGAGGAGCATAAGTCCTTACCTTGAATTTCTCTCTTAGAGTTCTACCAAGTTCATTACATTTGAAATAGTCACCGTGATGACAAATTACATTCTTTGGACGGGGGCTCATGTGCTCAATAAATTCCAGTAATTGTCTTCTATCTGAATGTCCACTAAAACCATCAATAGTTGCCATTTCACAACCGATCTTAACAATCTCTGTTTTTCCTTCCACAATCATAGGTACTTCGCTGAATCCTTTCTGTAATCTACGTCCTAGTGTTCCTTCTGCTTGGTAACCAACGAAACACAGTGAGTTACGGTTCTCATGTGCCCAGTGCTGGAAATAACTGATCACAGGCCCTGCATTCATCATTCCCGATGTTGCTAAGACAATACATGGACTGTTATCCATTAGTATAGATTCTCGCATTTCCCTACCTTGTACTGGAACAAACCATTTGCTTGTAAATGGATTATTACCATCGTCCTTTAGTAGACTTTTACGTAGAGCTTGTGTCAAATAATTAGGATGTGAGGAATGTATGGCTGTAGCTTCTTGAATCATGCCATCAAGATAGACCTTGACTGGTTTTACCGTTCCAGAACGGAATAATTCATCTATCGCAATCATCACTTCTTGTGAACGGCCTACAGCAAATACCGGGCATATCATTTTACCACCTCTCTGAATTGTTCTACTAACAATGTCTTGCAATTCTTGATTAGCCTCTTCACGGCTAGGTTGGAAATCTCCTGAAGCACCATAAGTTGATTCAATAACCAATGTTTCACATCTAGGGAAGCGAGTGTTAGCCGCATCAAATAACCATGATTTCTCATACTTTTGATCTCCAGAAAATACGATATTGTGTTTGCCCTCTCCAACATGGAGATGTACTGCAGATGAACCAAGAATATGCCCCGCATTATGGAAGGTCATTTTGATATCTGGAGCAATATCTACCGTTTGACCCCAATCAACATCGATAACATGCCTTTGTGCTGTACGGATATCTTCCATGTCATAGGGGGCTCTCTTTCCTTCTGAGCCACCGATTTTTAGATAATCCGATTGCAATAACAACATCAGATCTCTTGTAGGCGGTGTGCAATAAACAGGACCTCTAAATCCGTACTTGAATAATACTGGCAGCATTCCAGCATGGTCTAAATGAGCATGTGTCAAAATTACTGCATCCAACTTTTCAAGAGGAAGCGCTTCTGGAGCAGTGAAATATGGCATTGGGTCATTGTCTGAAGCGATATTAACTCCAACATCAATCATGACTCTACTCTCATTTGTTGTGACTAAATGGCATGCGCGACCAACTTCTCTGTATGACCCTAGAGCAGTAGTCCTGACCCAAAATGAACTAGGTCTTTTTGGACGGTAAATATTGAGTCCAAAATCCTTCAGAAGTTTTCTTCTTTCCTTGGTATGGGCCGCTCTGTAACCACGAACGTCGTGTACCGTTTTGGAATGAATAGGGGGTGTGCGTTCAAATTTAACAAGCCAACCACATTCATCTCTTATCGCCTTAGCGTTTGCACCTCTTCGACCAACTGCTTCACCAGGATTATTACAAACTACAATTACTTCGCAATAACATGCATCAAAATAGATTATTTCAACTCCTGCTTTTTCATTTAATAAATCACGAATAAATACCTCTGTTTCCTCTTCGGATTTCATAATTGACTCATGGGGACGCAACACAATTCTTCGCTTTATTTTCTTCGCAATTTGGCCAATTAAGCCATCACCGCCACCAAATTTTTCAGGTGTAGGTGTGATTATTGCTATATCGCCCGCTTCTAAATCAACATCATATTCAATGCCCTTAGGCACTACTGTTGCAATCTCTTCTTTCATTTCCTTGAAACTAAGTCTCATAATTTCACCTCTCGCCCACGAATGACATAGTGAACCCCCGAAAGGGATCCACGGATCAAAATCCGCGGGAGGAGTGTTATTTTGCTTACTTCTTTAGAGCAGCATTGATTTCGCTTTGTTCAACCATCACGAATCCATCATTTGCCGAGATTACTGCTAAATCCATACCATTTCCAGAAGCTGCATCTCTTTGTGCTGATGCTGCTAGTGAGCGTGCTGCCAAAGCGACTGCTTCTTTGCGTGACATTCCGTCTGAATATCCATCTTCAAGAACACCATACATGTAAGGTGATCCTGAACCTGTAGCGCAATATACATCTGGTATTGAACCACCAGCTGAATCGATTGAATATACCGATGCACCATCTTGGTCTACTCCAACGATTAGAAGTTGAACCCAATGAGGGCGTCCTGATAGAATATTTGCAGTAAGAGTTGCTGCCCCTTTTACAGTCATTGACTCGCCTCTTCGCAATTCAAAGAGTGATACTTCTGCAGCAAGGGTTCGAGCGAGTGATTGAGCATGACCTACTAATCCTGCAGTTGTTAATGCAAGATTGTTACCTATTTTGAATAGTTTTTGAACGCTCTTGTTAGCAACAAAGTGCCCCATAGTTGCTCGGTGGTCGGCACCTACTACCACGCCACCATTGAAAGTGATACCAATTGTGCTAGTTCCAGTTTTGACTGCTTGTAAACCATCGTCACTCAAATTATTCACCTCTTCTGTAAGAGCCCCGCATTTCATCGGAATTATACCTGCGTCTCGCGGGACCCTTATCAACCAACCGTCACACCCAGCCATCATGGCAGAGGATGAAGAGAAGCAGACTTCACTCGATGCATTTTCATCAACTCCGCCAAGGACTCTCAATTTACCATCTGCTAAAGACAGGATTGTTACTCCTAAATCAGAATCTACGTACCATGACATGGGTAAATTGTATCCAAACGCCCCTGTGCCAAAGGAGCCTGGCGGCTTAGTTCTACATCGAGCAGTTTTACATGACCTGACAGGAATTGAAACACTTCTTGATTGGCTATCGGATGGGGATGCAGTAATTGTAGAAATGGAGAAATTAATGACTCGTGAACTCGAACTTAACGCTGCCCTTGAACAATTGAATGTTTTTATTGTAGGTGATTTGAGTGGTCAAATAGTACAACTAACCGACTCAAGATTGATGCTATTACCACCTGGTTGTCGTGGAGTCAAGGGTGTGGAAACCGAAGCTTTTGCTGCTGAACCTGAGGAACTTGGCAAAGGTGGATTTCTATGAGTGAACAATATATTGAATTGCCATGTCCAATTTGTAGCGCTGAAGGAAAACTCAAAATGAGCACTCATATCGATGAGATTCCCTATTTTGGCGAACATACACAAATTACAATTCTTTGCGATGCTTGTGGCTGGCGTCAAACCGATTTCATTCCAGCAGAAGGAAAGAAACCTTCTGGGTGGAGTTTGGTTATATCAAAACCAGAACATATCAGCGCACGTGTAATTAGGTCATCCTCGTGTACAGTACGACTCGTAGAATTAGATTTAGAGGTGAAACCTGGAACTTCTTCAACAGGTTATGTATCAAATATTGAAGGAGTAATTGATCGATTCATGGATGTCATAATAATGGTGACAAGACAAGCATATACCGATGATGAAGATATGAAGACTATCAAGAGATTACAAGAGATGCACACAACATTACTCGAATTAAAAGAAGACCCAATTCCAAATGCTATCACATTAGAATTACTCGACCCACATGGCCATTCACAAATACTCCATTCAGATGCAGTAGGAAGGGATTTGATGCCTGAGGAATATGAAGAATTACCTGTAGGACCTGAACCAGCAGTTTTCTCTACTGATGATTTAGAATGATTATTCAAAAAACCGCTGAACTTCATGAGCGGTAGAATCTCTTTTCTCTTTCAAATCGCTCAACCATTCTGTCGCCCTTTCGATACACAATTGCTTCATCTCTCCGGCTAAGATTTTGCCAGAGCGATATCCTTGATTTATTTCTGCAAGATAATCATCATCTTCTTCAAAGAAGTACATCATGTATTGGTAAGCAACATCGATATCGGGATTACCTCCAATCCTTCGATGTTCCTCTAAAGTAGACTGACCTCCAGAAAACGATTTCTTAATTTTCTTTTCAACGCTTGCTAAATCATCGGCTAGGAATAAAGTGGTTTTAGGTTTGGAAGATGACATTTTCTCACCAGTCATTCCAACAGCAAAACGATGATATGTGCTGCTTGGAGCAAGTAATCCCATCCCGCCCATTTCACGTTCTAACTGCAATAGCGCCATATTGATTGAAAGTTTATCTCCCTTTGTAGCAGAAGGAATGTTTACTGTTCCATGCTTTGGATTGGATGCTATATCTGAAAACCCAAGATTAGATATCGCATTAACAATTTTTGTGAAAACCTCTGACTGTTTCTGTTTATCCACTCTGCCGTTAGAGTCAACACCCAATGCCTGTGAATTTTCATTTTGAATTGAAACACCTACTTGGAGACCCATTTTAGCTTCTTTTAGATTAAACCAATTGGTTTTTGATGCCAGCCCCCTAGTCAATCTCAAGTGTGGGTCTTGGTCGACTCCCACCGGTACTACAATTGGCCTGAGGCCACCGAACTCATCTAATTGCGGATGCAAAATATCACCAGCTTGTACCAAAGGGGCCTGTATATGTGCTAGATTTGTTGCACCATCGAATCCGTAAATCGCTTCTAACTCAGAAAGATTTGTCCTCTTGCCTAATTGGAATCCCATTCTCTGGACAATATTTCTTTGTGATTGGAAATATACTGTCGTCTTATCAGGGTCTAAACCTAATGCGGCATAATTTGCTACATATTCCTCGGTTGCAATCTTACGGCCCTGTTCTAATGATACACCGCGTGTAGCATTTGATTCTAAATCAGCAACCGCTATAGTGACATCTCCACCTTGTTGTTGAAACCATTTAACTTGGTCTATTACCATTGAATGTCCCAAATGCATCTTTCCAGAAGGCATCAATCCAGTTAATACTCCAAATGGATTGCCTTTTTTCCTTGCTTGAAGAATATTTTCAAGACCCCTGTGAGCAAATATAATTCCTCTTCGATGAAGTCGACTGGGAGATGGTAAATCTAGGCCATCCATGGAATTTAGACCGAACTGTTCGATGATAGATGAATAATCTGTTGACTGAGATGAGCCCCACGGATCTATCCGAATTTTGTCATCCATCATCCACACCGCTAGCGCTTGTAGGCATCAAGTCTTCGGCTGTTAAAGCCTGCTTGGCCTCTCTTCTCAGTACTAGGAAGATCCCCGAGATCGTAGTTATCAAGACTAACAAGCCAGCATAAGGCAACCATGCAGAGTCATCATCAACACTTTTTGGCGTGAGTAACCACGTAAAAACTAAATTACTTCTGTCATCAAATCTTTTTGACCATAGGAACAAATCAGAAGTTGAATGACCAGCGATGGTTAATGCCGCAGATTTATTATTGAAAAACTGAGTCGGCCCTATAACTTCATAATCTACTGAACCGTTGAATGAAATATTAACCATATTATCTCTTAACGCACTGATATATAGAATAATAGAATCCGCTTTTGACTCAATTCTCCAACCTTCCATTGTGTTGCTTTCATCTGCAGATATTTGAGGGATTGAAGCAGAAACCACTTCGTTATCATTACTTAATTCAATGGCCCAAGTTACCGGAATATTCCACGCATTAGGAGCTAGATTACTACATCGCTCAGAATTTTCATTTACAAATGAGAGAGAATCATTCACATATTCATGAGTCAAATTATTGCATTTCTCTACCGTCCAGTACGAATATGCTTCACCCCATGTAGTGAACCAAACATCATCTCTCTGAGAAATCATATCCAAGACATCGCCGTCATGCCTTACTGTTGCATCGTACACTCTTCCAATCCAGTACATGTTTACCAAGCCACCTGAATCTAATTCCGAACTAAGTGCATCAATATCGGATATTTCTTTTTCGAGGGAGCCGCCTCTTCTACCGAGATCATACCAATCAGAGTCATTACTTGGAACATCAGAAGAAGAGTGCCATGCTGAATCCTCCATCCCAGTTTCATCGCCATGAACCACGAAACCTTGTTCTGCGATAGTTGTATGCTGTGCGAGAGTTAAACCCTTAGGAGTGTAGGTTGAAATTGGTTTTTCGCCCCATTGAGAAGCACCTATCCGCTCTTCTATATATTCTCTGCACTCTTTAGAAACCGCACCAGGGTCTGCTTTCCAATCAAGATGTGGCATCCCATAGCAACCAAATTCATCGCCGAGTGGCAATTGCTCTTGACCTAAGTTTTTCAGCCAACCGTCTTCTACCCATTTGGCATCTGCAAGAACGACTGGAGCGAATGTTGCAGATATTATCATCGCAACAACTAGTATTCGCATGTTGCTACGCTCCAATAGGTGCTCTTTCAGCATTTTCTACTTACGATATGTAATAATCATCAAAGGTTAGGTCGATTCGCACAATACTGATGGATGAGATTCGCTCTGCATGGATGGGCCTGAAAAATCATTGGTATATTCCACCATCTGGTGAAAAGATGTCAGCAAAATTTGGATATGATTTCTTGCGCTGCACCATTGCTACAGGGTTGAGAGTATTTTTGAGAATGAGGATAAAAGGCGTTGCTAATATTCCAAAAAAGGGACCTACGATACTGGCTGCTAATCATTTATCACACGTTGATCCAATCGCAGTCATTATCAGTAGTCGAAGAAAAAGTCATTATCTTGCAAAAGATGCACATTTCAAAAATATTTTTCTTCGTACATTTATGAATGTCACAGGGATGATTGAGACCAACCGCGAAACTGGTGGAACAGAAGCTTTATCTCGAGCAGTTGATGTTTTAGAAAAAAATAGAGCATTGGGTATTTTCCCAGAGGGCACCCGTTCGAAGAAAGATGAGCCGCCTTTCTTATTACCTGGTAAAACAGGTATTGCGAGACTATCAGCATCATACCCGGATGTACCAGTTGTTCCAATTGTAATAAACGGCACCAGAGAAATGATGAAACCGAGTAAACACAAATTACCTCGTATGTGGAAGAAGATTTCACTATCTTATGGAAAACCGATTACTTGGATGGAATGGCTAGCTGAAAACTACTCGGTTGAAGATTTGTTAGCACTTGCTGACAAAGAAGATGAAGTTATAAAAAGTCAATTATCTAAAATGTTTAGAAACTTCACTGACCAGTTCATGGACTTGCTAAAATCTCAAGGCGCTCCGTGACAATCCTCAAAGGCCCCCCCTCTAGAGAGTACAATCGATGGAGGAGTACCTTAACCTAATGCGGCGCATCCTCGAAGAGGGTGAAAACAAAAGTGACCGCACAGGAACAGGTACGCTTTCTGTATTCGGCCATCAAATGAGATTTGATTTATCCAAGGGCTTCCCGATGGTGACTACCAAAAAATTGCATTTGAAATCTATAATTCATGAACTGTTATGGTTCTTAGCAGGTGATACTAATATTTCTTATTTACAAGAGAATGGCGTAAGGATTTGGAATGAGTGGGCTGATGAAAATGGCGATTTAGGACCTGTATATGGCAAGCAATGGCGACAATGGATGACTACAGATGACAGAGTTATAGACCAAATTTCTGATGCGGTAGACATGATAAAAAATAATCCAGATTCGAGGAGAATTATTGTTAGTGCATGGAATGTAGGCGAGTTAGACAAAATGGCATTGATGCCTTGTCACGCCTTTTTCCAATTCCATGTTGCTAATGGGAAGTTGAATTGCCAATTGTATCAACGAAGTGCTGATGTATTTTTAGGAGTACCATTCAATATTGCATCCTATGCATTGCTCACACATATGATGGCCCAAGTATGTGATTTGAAGCCTGGAGTATTTGTTCATACAATAGGTGATGCACATCTTTACAACAATCATTTGGAGCAAACTAAACTTCAATTATCCCGTACTCCGATTGAACCTTTGCCAGTTTTGAAACTTAATCCTGATGTAAAAAGCATAGATGATTTCACTTACGAAGATTTTGAAGTGATTGGATATGAACATCATCCTCACATCAAGGCTCCAATAGCGGTGTGATCTCATGCTAGGGATGATTGTGGCTTGCGACCGTAACGGTGCTATCGGTAAAGAT
>MDTC01169058.1_pt1 | contig 14857 bp, 21 predicted proteins | sample 811181 | NCBI WGS metagenome assembly MDTC01 (sample SAMN05326644, study PRJNA326480) | marine metagenome | isolation source: seawater | place: Pacific Ocean: North | collected 2011 | reverse complement strand
TCTGAGGCTACATTAAAAACAAGTAAACTAGAATCATTTACATTTTTTAACTCAGCATCTCTGCCAAGTCTTCCAACGAAAACACAACTATTCATTTTCTATTTCCTTCCTTCTTAGTGTAAAAATTTCCATTTCGCTATCTGACCAATCTCTATCTGACCTCTGTTGATAGACTTCCATTAATTCTTGTGTTGAATTTTTCTGTGATAGTAAAACTTCTAAGTCTGTTAAAGCATCGACATTATCACCCTCAACAATTTCTATTTGAATTTTTTTTAAATCTGAGTCACTTACTTGTTGTTTGACTTCAAACTCTTTCTCTTTTTGTTCGAGATTTTCATGAAGTGTAGTAATTTTGTTAGCAACAGCAATTAATTCATCACCAGAAGCGAATTCAGAGCCACTGAGACCAATGCTCGCCAAAGCACGGCCTATAGAACTTGTCTCGCAATTCTCTATTGCAGAGACCTTATTTACTCGTCCTTGTGCTCTAATTTCTTCTGCATGACCGCAACCGATCTGAAAACCATTTTTATCCCAGATAGTTGTTTTCATCACAACTCTGGTATCATCGTTAACCAATATCTCAGAATTAATACCAAAATCTAATCCAAGAATTTTACGAAATGCTTCAATTCGAGTAGATACCATTGTGTATTTTTTGCCACCTTGAACACGAACTCCACCCTCATTAAGTTTGGCCACTATAGCCATCGCTTGTTGTATGCTCATACTTTGAAAATCTCCTTTGCCAAATCAATATTATCTTCATCATCCCAGTAAAATGGGTGGTCGAAGTCAGCCTCTAAAATGCCACCAAGGACGTATGGGTCATTACTATAAGCAATAAGTTTCTGTCGTTTTAATGCCCTTTGGCGCATTTTCTCTACAGCATCATCAAGATTTGATTGGTGAAATGCTTCGCAATTCGTTTTATCAAATCTTACACAATCATTGTGTGATACATAAATAATTGAAGGGTTTACATGAGTAGCAGCTTGATAGATAGCCACTTGTTGTATATCTCTCTCAATGGGTTCGGTTGGTAATTTGATGTTTCCGAGAGTGCGTGTGCCATCTTTTTTTGGCTTATGTAAGTTGCCAATTTTTGTTTTCAAATCAGTAACTTCTGTATCTGAAATAAAATCTACAAAGCCGACAATCGGCAGTATTAATTCAGGTAATTCTAATTTTATCGACTGTTCAATTCGATATTCTTGTGGATTTTTTTGTAATTCATTCACCCCATTTTGAATACAAGGGGCAATTTTTTCGCGGTAAGCAGTAAATACTTCATTGTCTGTTTTAGTAGTTTCACGCAAGTCATAAAGCGTTTGACAGGTCTCTACGGCCTTCTCCATCTCCCAACCCTCTGCTACCACTCTTTGAATGCCAAAGTGGACTGCCGTGCCATAACGAGCCTTATAGCCTACTTTTATTTTGCTTCTTTGTTCAGCAGTCAACGCAACATATTGAAACATCCAAACTGCTAGGGGTTTCAGTAATTGAGATGGACTAAAATGCGTTAATTTTAGTTCCTCAAAATTTGTTACTGCATCTCTCATTTTTCTCTCCCTTGTGAGCGCAGAAGTTTACCACGGCTGAATGATTCCGTCTGACAGCTCTTCTGCGCTCTGATGCCTTAAAAGTATAGTTGTTAAATAAATTACTAAGACTTCAATTTTGCTGTCATAAAAAACCAATAATGGATTTTATTTGACGGTGCAAGAAAAAAATAATATGTACTTAATAATTATGTTAAATGTGGTTTAAGGAGATTTAGATGAATTTGGCAGAATACCTTGTTTCTAAGGGTATTACTCAGGCGGATGCAGCAAGGCAACTAAAAGTTAGCCCAGTAGCGATACACCAGTATATCTACGCTAAAGCATTACCAAGTGGCTCTATGATGTTAAGAATTTATAAATGGAGTAATAAACAAATTACGACGTATGATTGGCATAAGAGTTTTCCAGATGCCTAATCGTCAAAAAGAAAAAGGTTCACGTTTTGAGAGAGATATTGTTGATAAAGCTAGAGTGCGTGATTTAACAGCGAATAGAGTGCCTCTAAGCGGTTCTGCAAGTGGTTTTAAAGGCGATGTGCATATCCAAGTGGGTCGAGAAACTTGGGTTCTTGAGGCTAAAAAAAGAAAATCTGGGTTCAAGTTTTTGTACAAGCATTTGGAAGGCGCAGATATTCTGGTGGTTGGTGAGGATAGAAACAGACCGTTAGCGATAATTGACCTTGAGGATTTATTAGATTTATTGGCTAAAAGGTTATGATAAGTAAATTTCCTAATAAAAAATACAATATCATTTATGCTGATCCGCCTTGGACATATCGTACTTGGAGTAAAAGGGGACAAAAGAGAACCGCATCATCTCATTACAAAACCATGAGCCTGATTGATATCAAAGAGTTACCAGTGTCTGAAATATGCCATGATAACTGTATTTTATTTTTATGGGTAACTTTTCCCAATCTAATCGAGGGCATAGAAACAATTAAAAGCTGGGGTTTTACCTACAAGACATGTGGGTTTGTTTGGGTAAAAACTAACAAAAATTTTCCAGTAAACCAGTATTCGTTTTTGCCACTAGATTCTTTTGATAGTTTTTATGGGTTAGGACATTGGACGAGAGCCAACAGTGAGATTTGTTTGATTGGCACGAAGGGAAAAATTAAGAGAAAAAGTAAAGGCGTACATCAATTAATTTACGACCCTATTAGGGAACACTCTAGAAAACCAGATTGTATCAGAGATTGTATTGTAAAGTTGGTGGGTGATTTGCCAAGAATCGAATTATTTTCAAGACAAAAAAATCAGGGTTGGGATAGCTGGGGTAATGAAACTGACAAATTTAGGGAGATAAAAAATGTTGGAGAAGAGAGTAGATAAATTATTTTTGGGGAAATATGTTTCGATAAGAGATTATGTATGGCGTAGTGCTATTGCAGAAGGGGGGCTTATAATTGCACATAAAGATAAAAAAATGTTTATCGATGCAGCGGATTTAAAGAAGCTCAAGCCCTCTGGAAAGTTTCATCAATCCAAGTTCTCAGGTAAGTATCAGCTGGTTGATATTGAGTGGGAAAGTAAAGATACTAGGCAACAGGGGTTATTTGATGAGTGATAGTTTAATTATCAAGAGCGATTTAAAAGAGAAGTTTTCAACACTTCCTAATGCTCTTATCAATGATAGTAGAATGTCAGCCGAACATTTAGGATTAATAGTATATTTGTTAAGCAAACCTAATGATTGGGTTGTAAGGGTCTCTGAACTACGCAAACGGTTTGATTATGGCAGAGACAAAGTATATCGGATTTTGCAGCAGTTGGAGCAGTATGGATACGTCAGTCGTGAGCAGATTAAGGTCGATGGTAAATTCGCTGAAACTCGTTACAGTGTTTCAGATACACCGTGTCCTGAAAAACCGTATACGGAAAAACCGTATCCGAGAAATCCGACACTTACTAAAGAAAGAAATATACTAAATAAAGATAATACTAATTTACCCAAAAAGAAAAAGGTAGAAAAAATGCTTTTGATTGATTACGAATTGGATAATGCTGATAAGCAATATGCAACTGATAAAGGATTAGACTGGGAAGAGATACTAGAGGATATACGTCTTTGGAATGAAAAGAATGGAAATAAAGCGTCTTACGCATCGTGTAAAGCATTCTGGCAGCAATGGTGTCGTAGTGAAGCCAAGAAGTCTCATGGGGTTGCTAAGAGCGATAAATGGGTGGATAAAAGTAAGGTGGTAGGATTTGAAAGAAAAATGATAACGTTATCTGAGTGGAATGACTTGAGTGATGTTATGAAAGATTTTTACAGAAGAAATCGACCCGATATCATTAACGAATTAAAATTAGAGCAATATAATATTAATAATAAATGAAGTTCACACCTGAAATAATAGAAACTTTTTTGAAAAGAATAGCTATTGATGGACGCTCTGCCAGAGATATTGGGAGAGATAATGACATGCCAAGCTATGAAGCTTTCTATAATCTGATGAATGTAAATGAGGAAGTGAGAAACAAGTATTATCTAGCACAAGAAAGTAGAGCGACAGCCATCGATGAAGAGATTGATAGAATATTAAATCGGGTTGAGAAGGGTGAATTGGAGTATAATCAAGGTAGATTAATGATTGATACTTTGAAGTGGCGAATGGCTAAGTTCTTTCCAAGGCTTTATGGCGAAGCAACACAGAAGATTGAGGTGGAGCACAAAGCAAACTTTATTGAGGAATTAAAACGTGTGTCTACAATCGTTCAAAAGAGAAAAGAAATAGAAAATAAAACAATCGATGGGGTCGTCAATGAGTAGAGAAGATTGGTTAAAAAATCGATGGTATCTGGATTGGGTATCTGAGAAATACTTGGAAGATACTATAAAAACACTTAACCAATACGCGCACACACGCGAGAAAATATCACAATCTTCGGACACTTTTACAACCAATAGTTGTGACCAAAAAACAGAAGTCAATAAAAACAAAGACTTAGCAAAATAAATATGGCAAAAAAATATTACATAATGGACATTATGCGACAAAACAGCGATTACCCCCCTTTTTTTGCACACGGTGGCGCGATAAAAAAAATATACCATCCTACCTACCCCCCATTTTATTTGAGGTATAGATGACACCCCAAACCGAAAGATCGAGAAGCACAGATACGTTAATTGAACTACACGATAACCCAGTTTTATTTGTGGAAGAGATAATTGGGGTTAATCCTTATGAATGGCAAAGGCAAGCGTTAGAAGCTATATCGAATAATGACAGAGTTTCGATTGCCAGTGGTCATGGCGTTGGCAAAACTGCGTTTTTGTCATGGTTAGCTTTATGGTGGTTGTGTACGCATTACCCATGCAAGGTAGCGGTTACTGCGAATACGGCTCATCAATTGTCTGATGTGCTGTGGACAGAGATAGATAAGTGGGCAAGGGGGTTACCAGAGGGATTTAGGGAGTTATTGGAGTTTAAAAGCGATAAGATAAGCTTAAAGGGCGCACAAGATAGTTTTTGTGTTGCAAGAACGAGTAGAAGAGAGAACCCAGAGGCGTTACAGGGGTTTCATAGCGAGAATATGTTGTTCATTTGTGAAGAAGCGAGTGGTATTCCAGATGTTGTATTTCAGGTTGGGGAAGGTGCGATGTCTACACAAGGGGCTAAAACGGTAATGTGTGGAAATCCTACTAGGTCGGAAGGGTTCTTTTTTGAAAGCCATCATTCGCAGCGTCATAGGTGGCATACAATGACGGTAAGTTGTTTGGATAGTCCAAGTGTATCAGAGCAGTTTTTAGAAAATATGGCTGACAAGTATGGAATTGAGAGCAATGTATATCGAGTGAGGGTACTAGGGCAGTTTCCAACGCAGTCTGATGATGTATTATTGCCCTTGTACTTGATTGAAGAAGCAGTCAAGAGAGATATTGAGTCAAGTCCTACCACGCCAACTGTCTGGGGGGTTGATGTAGCCCGATTTGGGGGAGATAGGAGCGCGATAGCTAAAAGACAGGGGAATGTGTTGTTAGAGCCTATTAAAACGTATCAGGGGCGCGATTTAATGGAAATGGCTGGGATAGTTATGAGTGAATATGAGGCGTGTCCGTATATGCTCAGGCCAACTGCCATTTATATTGATGCGATTGGTATTGGAGCTGGTCTTGCTGATAGGCTCAGGGAGCTGGATGTACCAGCTGTTGCGATTTCGGTGAGTGAATCTCCTAGTTTGAAAGACAGATTTAACCGCTTAAGAGATGAGTTGTTCTGGAACGCGAGGGAGTGGTTTGAGGGGAGAGATGTTAAAATGCCAGAGGATAATACGTTGATACAGGAGTTGAGTGGCATACGTTACAAGTATTTGAGTTCTGGCAAGTTGAAGGTTGAGAGTAAGGACGAGATGAAAAAACGAGGTCAGAGGTCACCAGACGTAGCTGACGCATTTGTTCTTAGTTTTGCTGAGAGTGGGGCAATAGCTGGTGGGTATTCCAGAGGATATAATTCAAATAGAAGGTTATCAACCAATAGAGGGTGGATTGTATGATCGAAGATAATGTGATTTTATTTCCTACGAAGGAAGAGCAAAAAGAATTATTGGAATATGAAAGAAATTTTGAGATACATGGTAAGCTCGTAGATTCTGTTGAAGCAATGTTGGATTATCATCTACAAGGATTGGTGAATTGCTCTGACAGTGTTGATTGGGGTATAGCGATGGAAGCATTAGGGCGACTTACCGTTATGTCTGGTTATAGGTTTGGATTGAGTGAACAAGAAGTAACACAAACTGTACAGGAATTTTCTAAATTGAGGCCAAAATGAGCAAAGACCCAAGATTAAAAAGAGTTGGCGTTAGTGGGTATAATAAACCCAAAAGAACGCCTAACCACCCAACAAAAAGCCATGTTGTTGTTGCTAAAAAAGGTGAAAAGGTCAAAACAATACGATTTGGACAACAAGGGGTTAAAACGGCTGGAGCACCAAAAAAGGGCGAATCTGATAAGCAAAAAGCTAGACGTAGGTCTTTCAAAGCTCGCCATCGTAAAAATATTCAAAAAGGTAATATGTCGGCCGCTTATTGGGCAGATAAGGTGAAGTGGAGCTAGTGTTGTGTTAGTAGAACGTGAGCTAAAACTGTGGACAAAGAAGGTTTTAGACGTTCCGACAGATAGTTTTGGTGGTTTGCCCCCTTGTCCTTACGCAAAAAAAGCTTGGAAAGATAAAAAAGTATCTATTTTTGAGTCAGATGATTTAAGTCTTGTTCTTGAAAAACAAAGATTATTCGACCCTCAGTCCGATAAATTAGAAATCATTGTATGGTATAATATCGAAAACATGGGTGTAGGCGAATTTAATAAATGGATTGATATTCATAATAAAGATTATGAACAGATTTGGTTAATGGGATTTCACCCTGAAGCCAGTGATGATGCGTTAACACCAGAGTTTGAAGGTATCATAGATGAGACCTATGGGTTGATATTTGTGCAATCTTTGAGATACTTGGTTAACGCTTCTGAGCGTCTATTTACAACAGACTACTATAAACGGTATCCTACAAAGGATATTAATTATGTCAAAGAAAGGAATAAAAAATGCGCGGTATGAAAAAACCTATGAAAAAAAATAAAAGAGGTAAGAAAAAAAAGTAAGCTATGGCTAAAAGTAAATCGAGTAAAAGTCCTAAACCAAATAACCCTAGCCTTTGGTCAAAAGCAAAAGCAGAAGCAAAACGTAAGTTCGATGTGTATCCAAGTGCTTACGCTAATGCTTATGCAGCCAAGCGTTATAAGGCTATGGGTGGCACTTGGTCTGGTAAAGATAACAGAGTGAAACGGAAGTCTCGTGGCTAAGAAAGAAGGTCTAGGAAAGTGGTTCGATGAGGATTGGCGCGATGTCAAGACTGGTAAAAAGTGTGGTCGGCAAAAAGGAGAGAAAAGAGGATATCCAGCTTGCCGACCAGCGAAAGTAGCCTCTCGTATTTCCAAAAAAGAAGCAAAAAAGAAAACAGGAAGAAAACGAGTGAATTGGTCAGTTACCGCCTCTGGTAGAAAAAGGAAGTCTGCGTGATGGAAGGTTTGCTACAAATGCGCTCCATTCCTTACTTTGATGAGCTATCTCCAGAGGGTCAGGCTCAGAGAAGGCAAGGTGTATTAGATGCTATTAGAGGCGCAAGTTACGCTCCATTTGATTTACTTGGCGCACCTGTTGATATCGCTAATACACTTCTTTCTCCTGTGACAAAGCCTCTGGGTTTATATACAGATGAACCATTACTAGGCAGTCAAAACCTTATGCAAGGTTATGATTATTTAACTCCAGATAGTCTTTTTGGGCAATTTCAGTATCCTGATAATTCAATACCAGAACTTGCTGGTAGAGTAGGTGGTGGTTTTATAAGCCCAAGCATTTTTATAACTGCACTAGATAAAATTAAAAATGTACCTAATTTAATCAAAAAAATAAAAGATTCTAAAAAAATAAGGGAAGATGCTACAAAAACAAATGATGTAGCTAAAATAGCAGAAGCAGACGCTATCGCGTCTGTTCTTGAATCGGAAGCAGTTCCATTAATATCAATCATAAATAAAGCTAAGGAATCAGGTTATGAAACAAGATTCGTCACAAATGACGATGGAAATTATCTCACAGTCACTCCGATGGGATTTGATAGACAAGCCAGTTCAAAGACTGTCGAAACAGCGAGAAAAAGAATTGATGACGGAGAGAAAATATCTGATGAGGGGGCTAAACTTACAAAAGCAGAAATAGATTATATCCTTACTAGCCCAGATTTAAACACAGCCCACAAACTCGCTGATGAAATATCAATGTCTGTTAATGGTAAGCCTTACATCTATGAGCTTTCTATGGGAGAAGGGGGTTACGGTGACAGAATATCCTCAGTTGCAAAGCAAGCGGCAATAGGTAGAGCGTTTGAATTAGCAACCGTTGGCAGTCCAGAGTATAAAAGCTCTGTTTTTTCTGCTTATGGAGAAAAATATCCTTCTTTACTAGAGGAAATAAACGCAAAAAATTATGATGATTTACTAGAAAAAGCGTATATGCAAATGGGTGCTGAAACAGAAATGCAGTTCGGCAAAATGCCCATAGGAACAACTTATCATAGAGGCGATTTAGATTACTTAACATCTGCTGGTGGAACTAATTCCATAGCTATGCTTAGAGATGTAATACAAAATCAAAATCTAAATGTTTTTAGAGGTGGTGACCCACATGATTTTTTATATCGTGTTGACCCACAAACAGGATTAAATTTAAATGAAAAATTTAGAGCTGTGCATGATTATTTTGGTCATGGGGTGAGGGGCAATAAATTTGATGCTACTGGCGAAGAAATGGCGTATGGCTCTCACTCTCAGATGTATAGTCCTTTAGCTAGAATGGCTATGGCGGCTGAAACTAGAGGCCAAAATAGTTTTGTAAATTACACACCTTTAAACATAGGAATCGAAAGAAAAATAAAAGATTTGACATCTGATTTAACAAAAGCAAAAAGTCAATCTGAAAAAGATGATATATCATCTCAATTAGCAGATTTACAGATGCAAAGAGAGTACGCTCCCCAACAATCCTTGTTGTTGCCACCTGAAATGTTGGAAACATCGTATCAAGGTGGTGTTCCAGAATATCTTTTAGCCGCAAATCAGCCAAGAGTAGGAACAACGGTGGATAATGTTCCTCTGTATCATGCGAGTGACAAACAAGGTTTATTAGAAATCAACCCTTCTTATGTTGGTAGTCGTATGGGGGATAGTTATGGAAGAGATGAATTTTCTAGTATTTCAGAATACGAAAGACCTGACAGGTCTTACTTTTTTGCAGATGAATACTTAGAAGGTGACCCAGCAACAAGAGGAGATATTTTTAAATATCAAGGTTCTGCTTCTGGTTTATACGATGTTATGGATGACCCAAGAGGATTGCTAGACTTAGCTAGATTTAGAAATGAAAATGTATTAGATAGAAATTTATTTATCAAAGATTTTGAGCAAGCTATAAAAGATTATGGATATTCTGGATATTTAGCACCTATGGGTGTCCAAAGTAGAGCCGCACAAATGTTTTACCCAATAAAAGTTAAAGGATTATTAGAATGAATGAAAAAGAAAGACATAATAAATTAAATAAAATTGGTGTTACACCAACTGAAACACCAATAACAAAACCAGTACCTGTAAAAACAACATCTGGTGTTGGGTCAACTGGAACAACAGTAGAAAAGAAAGAAAAAGTCAAAAAAGATGCTGTCAAAAAAACAAAGAGCAAAAGTAAAAAAAGTAGCTAAAGGATTGAAAAAAGCATCAAAAAAACATGCTGCTCAATCTAAGATGTTATCAAATGTACTCAAAAAGGTTAAGAAATGATAACAGTTATGACGCGACCAAAAGTTCTAAATATTGAACCAACGGAAAAGAAGTTCTGTAGTTGCGATAATTGCGTCACTAAGAAAAAGTGTGTAAACGAATCTAAATGCCTGTTTGGTTCAAAATCGAAAAGGAAGAAAAATGGCTGAAATAGAAGAAATGGATGAGACCACGTTAAAGAGTATTGTTTCTTCTGAGATTACAGATGCTCTGAACCATTTTGACAGCCATTTCTCTGAAGACAGGTTACAAGCTCAGGATTATTACATGGGCGAGGAACTTGGTAACGAGGTCGAAGGCCGTTCATCCGTTATCTCCACAGAGTTTGCAGATACCGTTGAATCGATTATGCCATCGCTTATGCGAGTGTTTACAGCCAATGATAAGTATGTTCGCTTCAATGCAAGAACACAGGAAGATGTCGAGAAGGCTGACCAGATTTCTGATTATGTAAACTACATCATTAATCACGACAATGAAGGATATCGCATCTTACATGATTGGTTCAAAGATGCATTAATGTTTCGCCTAGGTGTAGTAAAATTTTACTATGAAGAGGAAGATAAAGTAGACGAGGAAGAGTACAATAATCTATCTGAGTCAGAGTTAGCCATGCTTTTGGAAAATCCAGATATAGCGATTGTTTCACAAGAAGAAACAGTTGTCGAAAGTTTTACGGATAATAATGGTGAGGAAGTTCCAATTATAACAACTTATAACTTAGTTGTTAGGGTGACGGAAAAAAAAGGCAAAATAAAAATTACAAACGTACCACCAGAAGAGTTCTTGGTTAATCGCAGAGCAACAAGTCTCGAAGATGCTTATTTTGTTTGCCATCGCACAAGCATGACAGTTTCAGAACTTGTATCTATGGGTTATGACAGAGAAGAGGTAGAGGCATTTGCTGGTGAATCTGATTTGTCTGTAGATGAAGAAAGAACAAACAGATTTGGCGATATTGAGGCAACAACAGGAACAGATGCTTCTGACCCTACTTTGAAGGAAGTAATGTATTATGAATCAATTATTAATATTGATTTTGATGGCGATGGTATAGCAGAGAGAAGGCGAGTTTGCAGTATTGGCGCAGATGGCTCTCATATTCTTTTCAATGAACCATTTGATCATGTCCCATTTGCGGTAGTCAGTCCGATCTTAATGCAACATCGATTGGTTGGTCGTTCTGTATTCGATATGACAAAAGATTTGCAAGTCATCAAATCTACTCTTCTGCGTCAATATTTAGATAGCGTTTACACAAGCACACTCCCTCGAATGGAAGTTGTAGAGGGCATGGCAAATATTGATGATGTGCTAGATGGTACGGCTGGTGGTATTATAAGAGTTCGTCAAAGTGGTGCTGTAAGACCTATTACTGGAACTCAAGTAGGTGGAGAAGTAAGACCACTTATGGATTATGTAGATGAGATAAAAGAGCAAAGAACTGGTATGAGTAAAGCTTCTATGGGTTTGGATGCTAATGCCCTTCAATCTACCACCGCAAGCGCGATTGCAGCCACCGTGAGAGGGGCGCAGATAAAATTAGAGAGTTACGCTCGCAATATGGCAGAAACAGGCGTGAAGAGCCTGTATAAAGGATTGTTACATTTGGTAACAAAGTTTGACAATAAGCCTCGCATAGTAAGACTCAGAAATACTTTCGTACCGATTGACCCCAGAGAGTGGACATCTGAGTTTGATGTAGTCGTGCAAGTTGGATTAGGAACGGCTGACGATGAGCAGAAGATTGCTTTCCTTACACAGATAGCCGCAAAGCAAGAACAAATATTAGTACAAATGGGAGCTAACAATCCTCTAGTAAGCATGGAGCAATATGTTAACACTCTAAGAAGTATTGCTGAAATAGGTGGATTTAAAGACGCTGATTTATTTTTTAATAATCCTCAACAGATTGCTATGTCACAAGCACAGCAAGCACAGCAAGCACAACAGCCCCCTCAACCTGACCCAGCTACCATACAAGCTCAGGCAGAAATTGAATTAAAGAAACAAGAAGCAGAAGCCGATATTGCTCTCAAACGTGAGAAGATGATGATGGAGATTGAGCTTCAGCGTGAAAAGATGCAGATGGAAATGCAACTCAGACAACAAGAATTACAGATGGAATCAGAGCTAAGGGTTGCGAAGGCAGTTACTGATTCTCAAATTAGCACCAACCTACCAAGAGTTTAAAAAATGATAGCACCCGATGAAGAAACCTTAAAACAACAAGTAAAAGAAGATAAAGAAATTCGTAAGGCGTTCAATCGCACCAAGAAAGAGCGGAAAAAAAGAGGTATTCCAGAAGGTGGTCTGACGCGAGAACAAAATTTACAAAGACAAGAACAGATTAGACAGGGAACTGCAAATCTAAAAGCTAAATTAGAAGAGCCAACAAATTATGGATTAGATATTTTTGGAATTAAAATACCTACTACACTTGGACTTCTTGGAACTGGAATAGGCAATCTTACTAACACAATGATGTATAATACTCTAACTAATCCAGATTTAGTTAATCGACAAGAGGGTGGGTATCCAATATTCGACAGTCAAGGAAACATTGTTGGTGTTAGAGATAAATTTGGAAGGCTTACAGGTCGTGACCCAGAAGCTGAATTACAAGCAAGAATTGATAAAATGAACAATTCTGTGGAAGAGCCAGAAACTGTTGCGCCAAACCCTGTTACTGGACAATGCCCGACAGGATATACCTATGATGTAAACCAACAAACTTGCGTTCCAATATTTGCAAGTCAAATTCCATCAACCTTTAATTATGAAACATATATGCCAACCCCGACTTTATTAGATCAACCAATGAATTTACTAGATGTTGACCCGATGTTTGGTGAACCAATGGATTTTAATTACAGTATGCCTCGTGTGAGACTTCTATAATATGAATGAGGGTAAGGCTCGTGAAAAAATTGATAGAGGAGTTAAGGCAGAGGTATTATTACGCAACGAATTACTTCAAGAAGCATTTGATTATTTGGAAAGTGAATTTATCAGTGCATGGAAACAGAGTTCCGTACAAGATACGCAAGCTAGAGAGAGATTGTATTTATTATGTCAAAACTTATCAGCCCTTCAAGATTATATCAAAAATGTTGTTGAGGATGGTAAATTGGCTAAAGCAACTTTACAAGGGTTGAAAACAAATAAGAAATTTTGATAAAAAGGATTTACAATGTCGAATAACTCACAAGAGAATCGAAATCTTACATTAAACGATGCAGTTGATAGCCTTCTAAGCCCCCTTAAGGATACGGCAAACGATGAGCAACAAGAGCTAGAAGTAGCTCAACCAGTGGAGACAGAGTTAGAAACTGAAGTCGAGGAGAACTCGCAAGAGCCTGAGATTTCAGAGGAAGATGAAGTCGTTGAAGCTGATGATACAGAGGAAGAGGAGTTCGAGGAAGAGGTCGAAGAACAACCTCAACTATACACTGTCAAGATTGACGGTGAGGATGTTGAGGTCACGTTGGATGAACTCAGAAACGGTTACTCAAGGACTTCGGTATTTACAAAGCGTCAGCAAGAACTAGCTGAGCAACGCAAATCTCTGGAAGCGGAGATGTCGCAAGCAACGCAAATTAGAGATGCTTACGCAGAACAACTTGAGGTTTTAAAAAACCAAATCCAGCAGACAACTCAAGCAGAGCCTGATTGGAGAGCATTAGCAGAGCAAGGATATTCTGAAAAGGAATTATTTCTGGCGAAGGCAGAGTACGACAAAAACCAACAACAATTGGTTCGTATTCAGCAAGAGCAACAAAGAATAGCTCAGGAGCAAAACACTGAGAATCAAAAGAAGATGCGCGAGCATCTCGAAACACAAAGACAGGAAATGTTAAATCGGATTCCACAGTGGCAAAACGAAGAGAAACGCAACAGTGAGCGACTTGAGGTAATTAAGTTTGCAAACAAAGTTGGCTTTTCGGAAGAGGAAATAGCAAATGCTTCAGACGCAAGGGCTATTCACTTACTTCACATGGCTTGGCAATGGGATAAGTTGCAACAAAAAACCCCCAATGTCAAAAAGCGCACAAGAAAAGCTCCTAAAATGGCTAAAGCTGGTCAACCAAAAACCAAAACACAAGTTGCAAATCGTGTTAAACAGCAAGCAATGGATAGATTAACGAAAGAAAAATCTATCGGAGCGGCTGTTGATTATTTAATGAGCCGATAAAAATAAGGAGTTTTACATGGCTACACATACTACTTCAACTGCTGTCGGTGAAAGAGAGCAGTTAGCGGATGTTATCTATAGGATTGATCCTACAGAGACACCATTATTCTCAAATCTTAAAAAAGAAACCTCAAACGGTATTTTTACTGAGTGGCAAGTACAAGAATTAGCGGCCGCTTCTGCGACAAACCATGTCAATGAAGGCGCAGACAGCTCATTCGGTACACCAACAGCTACCGTCAGACTTGGTAATCACCACCAAATTTCTGAAAAGTCCGTTGCTGTTTCCAAAACGCTAGATGCAGTGGAGAAAGCTGGCCGCGACAGAGAGGTTCAGTATCAGAAGGTTCTAAAAGGATTGGAGTTGCGGAGAGACATCGAAAAATCCGTTGGAGATACAGATGTTGCCCGTTCTGGGTCTGACCCACGAAAATCAGCCTCTTTGTCATGTTGGATAACTAATGGTTCGGTAGGTGCTGGTTCAGGTGCTTTTGCATCTGGAGATGGTACAGACGCAGTTACTGGCGGTACTGACAGGGCTTTGACCTTGGCTTTAATCGAAGATGGGATGCAAGACGCTTGGAGTGATGGTGGTAATCCGTCATTGATGGTTATGTCTGCTACCAATAGAGCTAACTTTTCAAATCTGACAGTATCAAACAACTTGGTGCAAAATCAGGTGAATATGACTGCCGCAAAAGAAACTACATTTGTTGGCTCAACAAGTGTATTTCTAACAGATTTTGGT
>MDTC01017752.1_pt1 | contig 14858 bp, 13 predicted proteins | sample 811181 | NCBI WGS metagenome assembly MDTC01 (sample SAMN05326644, study PRJNA326480) | marine metagenome | isolation source: seawater | place: Pacific Ocean: North | collected 2011 | reverse complement strand
GATTATTTAGACTCAAATAATAATAAAAGAAAAAAAATAGCAAACTTTTATAATAATAATATATCTACAGATAAAATTAAAAAACTAAAATATTCTAAAGGATGTGTTTTTCATCAATATGTAATTTTATCTAAAATGGAAAAAAAAATTATTAAGATTTTTAAAAAAAATAAAATTCAGTTTGGAAAACATTACCCACAATCATTGAATAAAATAAAAGCTATTAAAGAAATTTTTAAAAATGAAAAATATCCAAATGCTGAATTTTTTTCGAAGTACGGTATAAGTTTACCAATAGATCCTAATTTAAAAACTAAAGATTTAAAAAAAATATGTTCTATACTTAATTTAATTTAAATTTTGCAAAATTCTTAATACTTTATAAGATATTTTTGTCCCAGTGAGAGGTTTTTTTTTTAATTTGATGCATTTTATAAATTCTTTCATTTCATTTTCTAAAGGGGATTGAGATTTTATTTTTGGTGATAAAGTTGATCCTAAATAAATATTCGCTTTTTGAGTAAAAAAATTTTTATTAAATTTATTAACTTTTGGATAAGAGGCATATTTATTAAAAATTTTAATAGGATTTTTAAAATCCATTTCATTAAATAAAATCATTTTTTTCTTCCCAACAATCACGATCTTTCTTATTTTTTCTGGATTTAACCAGCTAGATCTAAAATCAATTTTAATATCACCTGATCTTGCAGATACACTGCATATATCATTGATTTTTGTCTTTAAAATAGCATAACCAGATTTATTTAAGATTTTTAATTTGTTACCAAACAAATAAATGCAAATTGCTATATCATGAGATGAGAGATCCCATGCAGAAGAAACGTCATTTCTTACAGGTCCCAAATTTAATCTCTCAAATGAAACATACAAAATTTTTCCCAACAAATTTTTTTTTATAATTTTTTTGATATATTGCACATAATTATTATACAAATAAATATATCCACTCATTATAAATTTTTTCTTTTTTTGAGCCAGTTTTTCTAAATTAATTAATTTCTTTGAATCGCTAGTAACAGGTTTTTCTACAAAAATATTGAACCCTTTTTCTAAGCATTTTTTTGCAACCTCATAATGATCGTTCGTATTTACAGCAATAATGACTCCAGAAATATTTAAATTTAAGAACTCTTTAAAACTATTATAAGTAATTATATTTGGAAATTTTCTTTTAATTTCTTTTAAATTTTCTTTATTTTTATCATAACAATAAATTTTTTTAATGTTAAGTTTTACAATAACGTTTACAATATTGGTACCCCAATATCCAACTCCTATTATTCCAATTTGATTATTTATCAATTTTGTGTACTGATTAGTTATGAAAGCTTTATGTATAATTCCTGTTTTTAATGAAGATAATAGACTTAATAATTTAATAGATCAAATAAAAAAAAATAATTTTTTAGAATATAATTTAGATTATATTTTTGTTAATAATGGTTCTACAGATGCATCGCTTAAGATAATAAAAAAGAGTAATATAAAGTTTTTAAACCTTAAAGAAAATAAAGGAGTTGGCTATGCGTTAATGCTTGGATATTTATATGGTAAAAAATATAAGTACAATCTTCTCATCCATATAGCTGGAAATGGTAAAATGAATCCAGCTCACATAGAAAGGTTTTTATTAAAAATAAATAACGAAAATTTTGATTTTGTTTCAGGAAGCAGGTTTTTGAGGGGTTCAAGCAGAAAAGATAATCCTATGATTAGGATATTTCTCATAAAATCATTTAGTTTTTTTATAAGGTTATTAATGAATAAAAATATTTCAGACACGACTTGTGGTTTTAGGGCATTTAAAATCGAAATATTTAATAATTTTAAAGAAAAATATTTTAAAAAAGATTTATTTACCTATGGATATGAATACTACACTTTTGGTAAAATTTTAAAAAATGAAAGTATAAATTTTACAGAAGTGCCTGTAAGCATGGACTATCCATCAAAAATAAATTATTCGAAAATAAGGCCTGTAATAGATTGGTATATTATTTTAAAATTTTGGCTGAAGGGAATTTTAACGAATGAAAAATTATAATATTAATGTTTTTTATTTTTTAATAATTTTATTTTTTACTATTATTTTTTTAACTAACAACTTTCATAATTATAAAGAAATCCTTATCTTTGGGGGGGCTGATGGGTATTCTTATTATGAGATTTCTAAATATTCACCTTATAAGGCTGAAGTTGAAATACAAGCCATTCATAGTGAAAGATTTTTAATTCCATACTTCCTGGGTTTTCTCAAAAATTTAACCAATTTGGATATAATTTTTTTATATAGAATTTCCACTTGTGTCTTAATTTTTTTAATATGCTTACAAACATTTAAGATAATTAAATTAAAAGAATTCGATTTTAGCTATAATATTTCAATAGCATTATTTGCTTTGATAATATTTAACCCCTATATCACTAGATTTTATATTGCAAATCCGTTGATAGTTAACGACTTATTTTTTGTTTACGGAAGTCTAATTGCTATTAATGGAATAGATAAAAAAAGCAGAAAGACTTTATTTACTGGTTTGATTATTGCTGCGATTGCTAGGCAATCTGCAGTTGCAATATTATTAAGTATGATATTAGTAAATTTTTCAATGAAATCAGACTTTATAAGTTTTAAAAAAATTTTAGTTTCAATTTTTATTCTTGTTATAATTTATACAATTGGATTTATTTACTCTAGTCTGGTACCACAAGAAGGTACAAGAGCCAATTCATATTATATCACTTTATTTGGATTATTGACTGAGAATAAATCATTTAATGAAATATTAATTTTTTTTATTTGGCCATTTTTGAGTTTTGGTCCACTAATATTATTTTTTTTTAATATTTTTTAAAGGTTTTAGAATAAAAAAGGAAAGATTGGAATTAAGCTATTTTATATTGTTTTATTGTATTTTTATAATAATTCAACCGATCTTACAAGGTGTTGGTGTGAGTGGAAAAAATATTATTAGATTAACAACTTTTTCTTTTATACCAATCTTAATTCTAATTTTTATTAACTTCGAATTAAGAAAAAAAAGTAAAATTAAATTAATTATATTTATGACTATTATTTCATTGTGGACTTGTCATCCAACATTTTCAAAATTTTCTTTTTTCAAAAATATAATATTTTAAAATCATTTGACTAAAAATAAATAATTATCTTTATAGCGATCAGATATAAAATCCCAATTATAGTTATTTTTAACATAATTATATAATTTTCTTCGATATATAATATTTTTAATTTTTAATTTTTTTTTCTCTAAAATTAATATTTTTTCTACAAGATTAGAAGAATTGAATATAATATTGTAACAATAACCTTTCTTAGCTAAATCTTTCCAATCGAGTTTTTTATTAACAATTAAAAAAAGCCCAGCTGACATTGCTTCTAAAATTACTAAGCCAAAATTTTCTGACTCTGATGGGTGTAAAAATACATCATAATTAACTAATATCTTTTGTACACTATTTTTTATAACGCCTTTATAATTTATATTTTTTTCATTTTTAATGTGGTAATTAATTTTTCTGAAGTATTTTTGGTCAGTTATTTCTCCATAAATGTCCAATTCATATTTATTAAAGAAATAATTATTTTTCCATATATTAATTATACTATGTAAATTTTTTGATGGATGTATTCTGGAAAAAAAAATAAATTTTATTTTTTTATTTACTGATTTTTTAATTCGAAAAGATTTGTCTATTAAAACACCATGTTTTATGACTAGAATTTTTTTGTTAATATTTATTTTATTAAGAATATTTGATTTTTCTATTTTTGAATTTACAATTACAAGATCACTAAAATTAATAAGTAATTTTTGATATAAAATCCAAGCAAAAAGTTTTTTGATTTTTTTTTGATTAAATGAGTAAGGATCAAGCATACCATGGGGAGAAAAAACTAACTTTATGCTCATAATTTTAGCTATAATAAATACTAAAAAAAGATGTGGTTTCCAGCATCCATGAATATGAATTAAATTAGGTTTATATTTCACAATATCATTTATTTTTTTAGAGATCTTTATAGTAATTTTAGTTTTTAATTTTTTTTCTAAAACACTTATGACGTTATATACACCAAATTTTTTCTTAGTTTCTGATGAAAAATATAATACTTTTAACATTCTACCAACTGTTATAATTATCTAGTTACTTTAAATATTTTATATGTCAAAAAAAAAATTATTAGCAATAAATTTAAATGAATTTAATTTAACTTTTTTAAAATATGGATCAAAAAAATATGATTGTAAAAATATAATTAATTTCCTTAATTTAAAAAAAATCAAAACATTCTCAACTGATGAAAGGCAGGATAAAAATTTAGATCCTTGGGTTCAAAGTATATCAATAAATTCAGGAAAAAGTTCAAAAAATCATAAAATTTTTAATCTAGGTGAAAAAATCCCAAAAGATATAAACCAGATTTGGGATATTTTATCCAAGAAGAGAAGATCATCTGCTATCTGGGGTACAATGAATACAAATTTTAAAAATAATCAATATATTAAAATTTTTTTTCCAGATCCGTGGAATCGTCAAAGTTATGTGAAACCTAATGACTTAAACGATATATATAAACTTGCAAGATTTTATGCCCAAAATTATACAAACAAATCAAAGAAAATAAATTTAAGCTATTTTCTTAAATCTTTTTTTTATGTTATTAAAAATAAAATATTTTTAGAGTTATTAAAAAAAACCAATTTATTCTTATCGATTTTCCTTAGAAATGGTTTAAAAAATTATTTTTTATTTTTTTTATTTGATATTGTATCCCTCCTAGTTTTTAGAAATTTGACAAAGTCGAAAAATATTAACTTTTCATTAATTTTTTTAAATTCACTAGCACATTTTCAACATAATAATTGGGACAATAAAAAAGAGGAAAGAGACTATTTCTTGCTTACAGATTATATATTTGAAATTGTTTTTAAATTATATAATCAATACAATGCATTAATAGTTTATAATGGTTTTAGTCAAAAAAAGATTAAACCAGAATTTATGATTCGTCCAAATAGTCCTAAGGAATTTTTTAAATCATATGATATTAAATTTAGCAATTTTCAATCTAATATGACAAATGGGGCAATTTTAACATTTAAAAATCAAAATTACCTTAGAAGGGAATTAAATAAAATAAAGAAAATAAACCTTCAAGGCCTAAAAATATTTGAAGTTAAAAAAATAAATAATAATCAATTATTTTGTAGGATTCAAATTCGATCCAAAAAAAAAATTAATACAACTTCTTCAAAAATTCAGATTAAAAAGTATTTTTTTTGTGAAAATAAATCAAAATTTACTAGATCTAATATTGACAATAGTATTAAAAATTTTTTAAAAAGTGTATCTTTTATCAAAACCACTAGTAAACATATACCTGCAGGTGAATTATTTTATGAAAACATAAATATTTTCAGTAAAAATATCGAAAATATTAAAATACATAATCTAATAAAAAATTATTTCTAAATGAAATATAATAAGAAAATATGTGTAGTAATTCCATGCTATAAAGTTAAAAAAAAAATTTACTCAGTTATAAGAAAAATTAACTTTAAATTAGTTGATAAAGTATTCATCATTGATGATTTATGTCCTGAAAAAACTGGTATTTACGTGAGAGAATTAAATTTAAAAAATGTAGAAGTTATTTTTTTGAAAAAAAACTTGGGAGTTGGTGGAGCTACTAAAACTGGTTTTAAAAAAGCAGTAAAAGATAATTTTGAAATTATATTTAAAATCGATGGCGATGGACAACATAATCCTGAAGATATAAGTAAATTTATAAAGAAACTTATACGGACAAATATTAATTTTTGCAAAGGTACAAGATTTAAAAAAACCTCTGATATAAAAAAAATACCAGCACTTAGATTATTTGGAAATATATTGCTCACAAATATAACTAGAATAAATTGTAGGAATTTTGCATTAACCGACGTATTAAACGGATATTTAGGAATAAAAAGAAATTTACTAAAAAAATTAAATTTTTCAAAAATTAGTGATGATTTTTTTTTTGAAGAGGATTTGTTATTTAGGACTTCTTTTCTAGAAAATAATATCTGTGAAATACCTATAAAAACAATTTATTTCGACAAAAGTAATTTAAGCCCTTTAAAAACTATTGTACCATTTTTATACAAACATTTAAAAAATTTTTTTGAAAGATTTATTTATGATATTTCAAAATAACTTAAATCGAAATTTGTTACTATTCTTAATACTTTTATTTGGTGCAATAATTTCCTACCATAGAGGTTCTAATTTTTCTGACGGTGATTCCTATAGTGTAATTTTAGCTTTTTTAAATTTTATTGATAATGGAATTTATACACCTTCACGTGGTGCTTATGGCCATCCTATTCCTGAATTTATTATTGGTCTAACCTCTTATTATTTAGGAACATCTTATTCTAACATATTATGTTTTACTTTTCTCTTTTTTGCTTTGATTTTTCTCTACAAGACTTTTCTTAACAATACTAAAAGTTTATTTTTATTTGTTCTTTTAGTTTTATCAAATTCTTATGTTTTTTTAGAAAATACTAATTCTATAGATTATCCTATTGCTATTTTTTTTTTTTCGGTTGGCTTATTTTTATTTAAAGAAAAAAGATATATTTTATCATACCTTTTTCTTGGGTTTTCAATTGCTAGTAGAGCAAACTTCTTAACTTTTGTTTATCCATTATTATTTATTTATTATATTGATTTATTAAATAACAAAAGTATTAAGAAAATTTTTATTTCATTTCTGATTGTATCATTAAGTGGTTTGATTTTTTACTTACCTCTTTTTAAATTGCATGATTTCTCTCTAGCATTTTTAGATATTCCTTTTCTAATGGAAAAAAATAATAGTGATGGGTGGTACGGTGGGCCAAAACTAGAATTTAAAAGTCTATTTCCAAGATTTATTTATAAAGTTTATCTTCTTACAGGTATTTTTAGCTCAATCTATATTCTATTTTACATAAAAGGGATTCTAAAATATTTGATGAATAATTTTAAAGAAAATTCAATTTTTTTATCCATTATATTTATTAACATTTTTATATTTTTTTTTATGCCGACTAAAATCTTAATTATTAATCCTTTTATTATTTTTTTTTACATTATTCTTTTTAAATATTTTGATCTTAAAAAAATATATATTTTAATACTATTTAATTTTATTCAATGGATTGCGATTTATGACTTTGCAAATATTACATATAAAACCCAAAATATTTGCTTTGCAAAAGAAGCTATTAAATACGAATTTACTTTCTCTTTAAAAAAAGGAGTGTTTATAGAGTATTTCTTAAATGAAAAAGATATGAGTGTTTGTTATAGTCAATTTATGGGTAAATATTCTGAGAATTTTAAAAAAGGTAAGCCTCTAAGATTATCTAAATAAGCAATCAGGTAATTGATTAAAATTGAGTTCATAAATCCATGCATTATACCTGGGTGATTTAGTCATTGGATTTCTGCCTGTTATTCTCCCAACATCCTTCTTATAATATAATTCTTCTCCTAAACATTTGCTATAAATCTGTTTATTTAATTCATTTCCATAAAATAAAATTCTATTTACTTTTTCTTCTTTTAAGAACTCATAATATATTTTGGAATTTTTATTTTTCTTATTTGTGTGCCAGGTAAACATGTTTGAGAATGTTTTATTTTTAAAGAGTGAAATAGATCTATGTGTTGATAATAAAATATCTTCTTCTGACAATTTACTATTTGTCCATTGGGCTAATTCATATCCATTGGCATTTTTAATCATTACATTTTTTTTGTAATCATTAAATAAAGATCCAGGGAATATATTAATTATAAAAAACAATAATATAGGCACAATTAATATGAATTGAATATAAATTAGTTTATTAAATATTTTATAACATATGGATTTCACATTAATATTAATTGAAACTAAGTAAATAATCCACAAATAACCTTCAAATAAAAACCTTGGTAAGTTACTACCAAATAAAAAAACAGATATAAAAAAAATTATTATAATAGAAATTTCCTTTTTGAATTTTAAAATTTTTATATTGGACATAAAAGGCAAAAGAGCTATCAAAGGACCATATGATGTACTAAATTCAAGTGTATTTTTTGGAAAAAAAATAGATAAGATTGATATTGACCCACCACTTAACAAGTTATGCATACTTTGATACCCGTAGATGTTAATTGGCAATGGACTTTGCATTATGTTAATTAAAGGTGTTTGGAAATTTTCTATTCTAAAAATCCAAAAGGGCAAAAACGTAACAGAAAAAACAAATATTACTGAAATAATAGAAAATATAAAAAGTTTTTTACTAAACATAATATAAAGAAAAAAACTTCCAAGTAAAATGGAAGATAATAAAAAAGAATACTTTGACAAACTATTTATCGATAATACCAATATTACTATTGGGAAAATTATTTTTAATTGATAATTAGTCAATGATGATGCAATTCTACTTAGAAAAATAAAGATTAAAAATGTAGAAATACAAAATAGCATTTGGGGTTTAGGTGAACTGACCAAGAAGAAAGTAATTGGACAAGTTAAAATTAAAATTAAAAAAAGTTTTTTTGAATTTTCTTTCCAAAAAAATGGAATTAAGGCTAGTAAAGATGAAAATTGTAAAATACCACCGAATTCCTCGGACTTTAGAGTTAAACCTAAAGCTAACATAATCTCACCGATTGAGACTAAATTGTTATGCATTGGCATAATATCTTTGTAAAAATGCCCATTTTTTAGAAGATTTAATGCTCCAATAAAGTGATAATCGAGCGAGTCAGAATGAGTAATTGGTGATCCTGAAATAAGAAATAAACAAAGAAATAATAAAACTATAAATAGAATAAGCAAATTTTTTTTTTTAAATAAAAATATGATATTTGAAACAAATAATTTGCCTGTAAAAATTTGCAGTAAGCCAAGTAACAAAAGGGAAAAACTTATTAAATATAAAAAAAAGGCAGCATAAAATTCAAAAATTAAAATGATATAAATTGGAAATAATAGAATATAAGTACCAACTATTGGACTAAATAAAACATTACCCGTGTAATTTAATCCTAGAATATTTTTAAAAAATTTTTTTTGAATATAATTTCCAAAATTAATTACACCTAGAAAGAGAATAATGGATATCAAGAGAGAAAATGGGCTTTCTAATACGTTATTTTCCACACCATAAATCATTTTTTATTAATAAATTTTTTCATCATTTCAAGCATTTGTTTTTTATTAAATTTAATAATTTTACTATTCAAGAAATTTAAAAAATCCTCAGTTTGTTTACTATTTGGTGTTTTATCTGAAGTTGAATATATTTTTTTTATCTTTGTTTTGTTAAAGTTATTAGAATAAAATAATTTCTCAGAAATTTTCTCATTAAATCTATTTCCAATTATTTTAATTTTGAGTTTTTGATTTGGAACCTTGTATAAATTGAAAATTTTTTTGATAATATCATATATCATTAGGGGTTTACCCATGTCTAAAAATAATAATTTTTTTTTTTCCATTTATATTAATTGACTGCAAAACTAATTCACATGCCTCTCTAATAGTCATGAAATACCTAGACATTTTTTTATCAGTCAATAGAATTGGAGAATCGTTTCTAATTTGATTATAAAAGTATGGTAAGGCAGATCCATCACTACCTATTACATTTCCAAATCTCACTATAGTAAATTTTGACTTATTGTAAGCTTTATTTTCAGACACAAAGTTTACTAAAATTTCCCCAATTCTTTTAGTCATACCCAATATTGTTTTTGGCTTAACAGCCTTATCTGTTGAAATAAATACAAAGTGAATTTTTTTATTTTTAATAGATTTTAACAACGAAAAAGTTCCAATAATATTATTCTGAATTGCACTGTATATATTTTTTTCCAAAAATTTTACGTGTTTATATGCAGCAGCATGAAAAATATAATTTACATTATTATCTTCAATTATTTTTTCTATTAAGTTTTGATCTTGTATATTTCCTAATATTATCTCTGTTTTGTTAGAAACCAATTTTTGACTAATTCTATATATATTTAATTCTGAATGATCTAAAATAATTAGTTTTTTTAACTTTGATCTTAGCAATTGTTTAGAAATTTCAGTGCCAATACTTCCGGCACCTCCTGTAACAAGAATTGTTTTACCGGTAAAATTGTTCAAACTTTTTTTTTTTAAATTCTCATCATTTTTATGTAAAATATCTTCCAAAGAAATTTCATCAATATCACTAATATTAACTGACTTTTTTTTATAAAATTTCTTTTCTGGAAGAGTGCTTATTGAAGAAGTTAGAGGTAGGAGTTTTTTAAATAATACTGATCTATTTTTATTTTTAAGAGATGGTATTGCTACAATGATATTTCTTATACGAAATTCTTGAGACAATTCATTCAACTGATTAAATGATAGGATTTTTATATCATCAATTAGAGATCCAATTTTTTTGGGATCGTCATCTACAAAATATGAAATGCTATTCTGATCATAATTAGACATTTGTTTATACAACTCTCTTCCTGAAAATCCTGCACCGTAGATGATTGATCCATATAAGGCACTTTCTAAAAGATTGATTTTATCTTTTTTTTTAAATCCTGGAAGTTTTTTACCCTTTATAAAATTTTGGAGTTTTTTAAAATTATTGTATTTTAATTGGTTTATTAAATTTCGATTATCAGCAATCGATTTATCTATTTCATAGTTTTTGGTTTTAATGTAAGTAATTTTTTTTGTGTTAAGTTCTAAAGAGTTTATAATATCTTTTAATTTTATCCCATTTCCAGTTCCAATGTCATAGATGTTTGTATCAGACCTTTTAAGAAGTTGTTTATAAATATTAACTACATCATCTACATGAATAAAATCTCTTATTGACTCTCCGTTATTATAAATTTGTAATTTTGAATTATTTTTTGGTAAATCTTTGAGCTTTGATATTATTGAAAAACCATCTTTCGGACCGTAAAGATTGAAAACTCTACAAATATCAAACAAAATTTTATTTTTGTTGCAATAATTTTTTATCAAATTTTCAGCAGAAATTTTTAATGAAGAATATATGTATCTGTTATTTTTATCACTTACACCAATCTTACCACCTAAAGAACCATAAACTGAGGAACTACTAGTGTATAATATCTTGTTAATATTTTTTGGGTTAATTTTATCTAAAATTTCCGAGAGATTTAGAAGACTTTTTTCTACAAAATACTTATAATTATTCAATGTGTTAAGCTTACGTGCAGAGTAAAACGCGTTAACAATTATATTGAATTTTTCTTTACTTTTATTGACATTCGTAATTTGAGATATAAATTTTTCTGAAGAATATATTTTAGATTTTTTTATTTTTTTTGATAGTTTGGATGATAAATAACCAGTTCCAATTAAATATGTTTTATACATAAACCGAATTCCAAAATTTCTTACATGAGAGGTTTAATTCATATTTTTTTGATCTTTTGATAGAATTTTTAGAGAATTCAAAGTAATTATCTCTTATTTTCTTTATATAATCTATCATCTTGCCTCTCGAATTAGTTTTTAATAAGTAACCGTCTACATTGTTTTTTATAATTTTACTAATATCTCCTTTACTACATGACAGAACTGGTATCCCATAACTTTTGGACTCTAGAGCTACATACGGATAGTTATTAATTGGTGCAGTAATAATAATTAAATCAGATTTTAAATAAATTTTTTCCTTGGGAACCCATCCATGAAATATAATTTTATTATTAGAGTATTGTTTTTTAAGAACATTAAGTAAACTTCCATTTCCAAATACATTGAAAATAGCATTTTTATCTTTATTTAAATATTCTTCAGCAATTTCTAAAAAAAAATTAGGATTATTTTCTTTTTCAAGTCTTCCAGCAAAAGAAATTCTTATTTGTTTTCCTATTTTTTTTATTGAATTTTTTTTTATTTTTACTCCGTTGTAATGTACAAGATTTTTTTTTATATTCATCCATGGATATGTATTTTTCCACCATAATTTTGCAGAAATAGAACCAAAAAATAAATAGTCTGTTTCTCCATATATTATTGAAAAAATTAATCCTGATATAAAACTTTTTAAATTAATATTAAATATTCCACTGTGAATAGTAAGAATAATTTTATTATTTTCACTTCTAAATTTTTTTAAAAACCAAAAATATTTTATTAGAATTGCGTAATTGGTTATGACAATATATTTTGTTTTGTAATTATTATATTTAATAATTTGGTTTAACTTATCTTTTATATTTTTCTTATTTTTATTTATATTAAGTTTGTGAGATACTATTTTATTATGTAATTTTTCATAAGTCTTTTTAGGATCTTTATCTATTAAAATTACTTTTTTTTTATTTTCAGCAAGATAATTCATATGCTGATTCAAAAAATTATTTGCTCCTCCTTTATAACCATCTGACAAAAAATAAAATTCGTTTAAATGTTTCATTTTTTGAAGATTGTTTTTAAAAATATTCGAGACCTAATGTAAATCATATTCAAATATGATTTATTATATTTTAATTTTATTTTATTTAATTCTTTTATAGATTTATCATATTCTTTAATATTATATTTTTGTAAAGCTTTTGCATAAACTATCCACCAAATTTCTTTAATGCTGTAATTTTTTTTTAACTGTTCAATTTCATATTTATATTTTTTTTCGAAATTTTTTATATTTTTTATAAAACGATTATGCTTAATAATTTTATTTTCTGAAATAAAATATTTGCCGAGACATTTATTAACTAGAACAAATTTATCTGTACACATTGAAATTCTTATCCATAAGTCAAAGTCCTCCCATGCAATTAGATTTTTTTTTTCTGACAAATAACCTGATTTTTTTAAAATACTTTTTCTTAAAACAACACTTGATTGAATTATATCATTTCCATTAATAATAAGGTTCTCAAACCTAGAGTATTTATTTGGTGCTTCATAAGTATATAATTTTTTGTTAAAAATACTTTTTTTTTCACTGTAGGTGTGCATATTATGATAAATAAAATCTACTTTGCCTTTTTGAATTCTTCTAACTACTTCATTTAATTTGGTTTTGTACCAAAAGTCGTCGGAATCAATAAATGCTATCCATGCATTTTTAGATTTTTTTATACCTAAATTTCGAGACATTCCAATTATACCTCTATTTTTAATTTTAAAGTATTTGATATTTCTATTTTTTTTTGTCTTTATTACTTTTAAAACATCATTATTCTTATTATTATCTATAATTATTAACTCCCAGTTTTGATATGATTGTTGTAGTACAGAATCAATTGCATTTTCGAAATAGTTACAATTATAAATTGGCATTATTATAGAAAATTCAATTTTCATTTAATAAATTCACTTTAGATTATGACCTAAAATTAGTTTAGAAACTCTTATTATTTTTTTTTGTAGGGTATAATTATAAAAGTTTGATATTTTTCCCTCTAATTTAAATTTATTTTTTTTTAAAACGTTTATACTTGGGAAATTATTACTGTAGACCCCAGCATATACTTTCTTAATTTTGTTTTTTTCTGCAAATTTCAATGCTAAATTAATTGATCTAGTGCCAATTCCTTTAGACCAATATTTTTGCTCTCCAATAATATACATAATTTCACAATTTGAATGTTGATGATCCATATTCCCTAATTCAATGACACCTATAAAATTATTCTCAAAAATAATCTTGAATAAAAAAGATTTTTTATCTTTCAATTTAAAGTTTATAAAATTGATTTGACTTAGCTTTGTGTGTTTTTTAAATCTTTGTTCACTATATTTTGTGACTTCTTTGTCATTAAGCCATTTGACCCACTTTATAATATCATCTTTTGAACATTCAGATAACCGATTTATTTTTTTTAATTTTATTTTCATCTATAAAATATGTAATTATATGTATTTTTAAAATTTGACCCATAAAATTTATCTTCTCTATCTTTTTTATAAAATTTAAAATTATTATCTCTCATAATTTTATGAATATTATTAAATTGATTTTCAAAATCTTCGTTAATTTCAATTAAAATACTTTTTATATTTTTATTGCTTAGAAATAAGTTACCACCTTCTAATACTAAATGTTCTATACCATCAACATCAATTTTTATATAATTAGGTATTTCTAATATTTTTTCTTCTATAAAAAAATTCATATTTGTTCCAAGGGTGCCATAATCATGAGTTTTGTTATTAATGATTTTTCCTTTTTGGTCAAAATTTTCTGCAAATACATTTAGTGCACCGCCCTCAATAAATTCACTCTCCTTAATAATACTAAAAAAGTTTTTTTTGGATGATAATGGTAGAGGGACAATTTTTATTTTATGATTAAGATTGTTAATAGATATATTTCTTGATAATGTCCTTAAATTAGAGGTAGATGGCTCAAAACTAATAATTTCTATATTTTTGTGTTTAATAGATGCATAAATTGAATAAATTCCGATATTTGCACCAATATCCCAAAAAATAGTTTTTTTTTCTGTAAAGAAACTATTGATCCAATCTATTGTTTCTGGTTCTTTCTGAAGTAAAGTATTTACTCTCCACTCAACCAACTCATTTGGAATAAAAAAATTAACATTTTTATTGAGTATTTTTTTTCTTAAATAAGATTTTTTTTCAATTTCTTTTTTTATTTTAAATAAAAGATTTCTCTTAAAAAATTTTTTTAAAAAAAAATCTAATAAATTTAATAATACAAAAAAAAAATTAAAAATTTTATACATGCACTTTAATCAATATAATATGATCTTATCATTTTGTTGAT
>MDTC01164838.1_pt1 | contig 14860 bp, 13 predicted proteins | sample 811181 | NCBI WGS metagenome assembly MDTC01 (sample SAMN05326644, study PRJNA326480) | marine metagenome | isolation source: seawater | place: Pacific Ocean: North | collected 2011 | reverse complement strand
TACTTACAGACAAACAATTCAAAGAATCGTCAGCCTTTATGGAATTGGAAGGAAATTTCGCCCGATTTCAGCGATTGGCTCAAGACCAGCTTGGGCTTTACAACCCCAAGAAATTAGACACTGAGCTCGACGCATTGAGGTGGGCGGGCGAACTGCTTAAGAAATACAGCTATTACACCGAGGTCAAAACAGAGAAAGAAACGAACCCAAATAGGGAGAGGGTAAACCTGTATCAACAGGCAAAAAAAGAGCACCTTCGAGAATTCAACAGATGGGCAAAGGGAAACAAGAAACAAGGTTCGCAGGTCAGATATGACGATTGGCTTTGGTTTGTTCTCAACGACAAGAACGAAAGAGCAGAGACTCGTTTCAAGCCCAAGACAAGGAGATATATCCAGACGTTTCCTCACCTGAAGATTGAGGAATATCCAGAGAGGTACAGCGCACATGGGTAATGGGTTTAAAAGCTTGGCTTGGTCTGGAGAAACCAATTTCAACTCTCTCAGAGTAACTAACGACTCATCTTTGAGAAGCAGAACACTCCAAACGGAATCGCTCGCTAACGCTCGCTCCCTTTGTTCGCTTCTGTTCAATCAAGATTCGACTCAGCTCGAGCTTAAATCCGTTTCTCCAGCCCAGCCAGAAGGGAAAGAGACAAGAAAAACGATTTTGAAAACGATTGAGAGATGACTACTAAAAGAAAGAAATGTTTAACGGAATTTCAGCTCAAAAACATTCTGGCTAGGGGCTCAGCAACGGAAGAGGAAATTGAGCTCATGAGGGAGATGTTTCAGGCGCTTCACGGGGTGAACTACTTCGGAATGTGCCTACATCCGCAATGGCTATTGAAAGCTCTTGATGATGAGAGAGACGGTATTGAAGAGGATGAAACAGAAGAGGTTAAAGCGTGGCTAGATAGAGAGGTTGCAGAAGAATTTGACCCTGTTGAATACGCTAAGACCAATCCCCCAATTACAATAATTTGCGAAGAACCAGATAACTGTAGGAGCAGACAAAAGCATGGGAATGCTTGTCGCTGCATTAGAGAAAACTTCAGGAATCAAGCCGATTTCAAAGATTGGCAAGAGAGCAAGCTGAGAGAACTCAAAGACACGATTACCGAGCTCATCAACTAGAAAAGTTGATAGAGCTATAGGATCAATTTTGGCCAAGGAAAGAATTTTCGAATTTAACTTATAGAGATGTACAACAACGAGAGAGAACTTAATTACCAAATAATCAGACTTATGAATTCAGGGCTGAATCTTTACGAGGTTAACTTCCTCAGGCGGATAATTTTCGGGTATGCGAGAGGGCGCTCAATGTCGGAGGCTGATTACAAAACAATGAATGAGGTCATCGACAAGCTGGAGAGATTCTCTGGTTTGCTTGAGACTCGAAAGCAACGAAAACAAAAGGTAATTCAGAGATACTCCCGCAAGAGAGGAAAAGACAGAATCACCAATTTTCTGACGAATGGACTAGGGACTAACTTTAACCTCCCTGTCTCATTAGCAAGGCCTCCAGAACTCCGAAGAAAGGTCATGAAACAACGAGCTGAGTCTCGCCCAGGGTCTTCAATCGGGAAGATTGGAAAGACTAAGGTCATAGGTTTTAACAAGCTAAATAAAGACATCGACCAAATGGCAGAAGCGCTTAATACAATGATTCGGGCATTGGACAGCATGGGACACAAGGAGGGCGCAGGGATAATAGCAAAAGCGAGTATAGACAACTTCGTTAGCCAGTTAGTCATGTGGATCAAGTTGGAAAAGTAGAGGAATTTTGGGGTGTATGATTCTTAGCAGCGGCCATAGAACCCAGACTTTGTGTGGCGTTGCGAGGTGTATGTTTCTCGGCTAAATCCACAGCGAAGTCTTTTTAGGAATCTATAGACACAATTTCTCCGTCGACATCAACCCTGAGGGTCAGGGTGTATGGGACGACACATTAAGGAGAAAACTATGACTTTATTCGTTAAAAAAGATGACTTTGAAATCCCCAGCCAAACTATGGCGAAGGAGAAAACTGCGGACGACATTCTGAAGATGGTTAGAGATCGAATATCTGCTTGGGCATACGCCTCGGAGTTCGGAAAACTTGATAGAGCTAACTACAAAACGGTGACGGTCAATAACAAGGCTACTCGACCAGCAAATCTTCTAATTACTCGGAAGCAAAAGGGCTCAACTGAGCTCCAACGCTTTTTAGCTGTCAAGATTGCTAATCGTGAGCTGACCTACATGCCTTGGGATGACAGAGGCGATAGAAGGGCTCAGGTTGAAGCTTGTCTTCAAGGACTAGAGAGCGAAAAAGAGAGCCTGTTTGGTCTGTACCAAAAGGTTTGTCTTCAGCTTCCCAATACTGGGGACATAAGCGCTCAATCTTCTCTAACTGGGAGCGCTTGAGCGCTCCCCCTCCCTTTGACTGTATCTACCCGTGTTACAATTAGACCCGAGGACAGAGCGACATCTTAAAAAGCTTAAGGAGCTGGATAAGATGAAACTCGTTAGATACAGAAAAGAAGCCAAATACTGGCAAACCGAATATCGCATCAATGGAAAGAGGGTTAGGCGAAGACTCCCCTTTACTGAAGCGTCCCAAGGAGCAGAGGCGAAAGCATTCGCCAAAGAGCTCTACATCAAGGAATACAGAGGCGAAATCTTCAACGAATGTAAAACTACATTCAGGGAGATGACAGAGGCCTACCTGAGAGACAAGGTTTTCAAAGACGGTGGCAAACAATATCGCCTAGACGTTATCTATATGTTTATGGGTGACGAACGACTTGATGAAATCACTTTCAAACACTACGAGGCGCTGAAGAAATTTCTCAAAGATGAGAGAGGTCTGAAGAACCAATCTATCAATCGTTACCTCGCTGACATCCGCGCGATTCTAAATCTGGCGGTGAAGCAGAGAATCATCAAAGACTTTCCCCCTGTATTGAGCTTACAAAGCGAGAAAGAGAGGGAGGTTAGGGCACTCACCCAAGAGGAGCAGGACACGATATACAGCGTCCTACCCCGATACATGAAAGACCCTTTTCGGTTCGCCATTTCCTCGGGCTGGAGAAAAGCAAATCTCGTTGGACTCAAGAGACGACATCTCACAAAGAGACCAGACGGGCGTTACAAGGTGAATTTCACTGCTGACGAGATGAAGAGGAATAAGCCTTTCGAGCACGTTTGCACACAAGAGGAGACGGATATCATCAACCGAAACCTTTCGATAGAGCACCAATACATATTCCGAAGAGATGAAAGGCTAAATGGAGTAAAAACCAATCACCTCGGAGACTTTAAAAAGGTCATCATGAGAGCTAGGAAAGATTCAGGAATTTTCTTCACGTGGCATTGGCTCAGGCACACATGCGCTACCAACTACGCAAAGATGGGAATTCAAGAGCAGACCATGAACACGCTTATGAGCTGGTCTCCTAAATCCCGTATGGCGGGAAACTACTCTCACTTGAGAGAGGAAGACTTCCTTGCAGATATCCGCCAGAAGATTGCGAACCGTGGGCACAAGGTGGGCACAAGCGGGCGAGGGATCTGACGAGACTGCCGATCGTGACACGGATTGGGATGTTTACGATACCCCTGCGTTAGACCGCAGGAATCAATAGTCTCGCTTACAGCTTCCAATACCCATAAACCGATCGCCGCCAACACTCATCTATAAAGTCAGGGTCCTTTGCGAGTCGAGTGCAGAGCTTATCTGGATTGGGCTCTACACCGACTCGCTCGAGTCCCGGATCAGGGCTCTCTATTGGTCGGCTGGTACGTATCATGAACGCTTTTCGCCCCTGCTGCGGCCGACGGCGATCCGATAAGACACGGAACTACCCAGAAGATGAGGCATGGCATCCGTGTCGTCTCCGGGCTCCAGTTCCAGCCAGGCGCTCTCGGTGTCCTGTTCCAGCAATCCCTGTCGTTCCAGGCAGCGGCCGACGCGCTGACTGATCAATCCTATCTGTAGGTAGGTATCGCCACAGTATTCATTATGTTCAGCTGCCTGGCGAGCCCTGCATCACGGTGGACATGAATTGCCTAGCACTCTGGGGAGGTGAACATTTTTAGCACTGCTGCCTTGTTGGGATAACTGACTACTCGTTGCTCTCAATAATCGCCTGGTAGGTGGCAATCGCCATATCGTCGCGCAGCTTCCAGGGTGAGCGCATGAGCTGGATCATCGCGATTACAACAAGGTCTTCAACAGGGTCGATCCAGAATACCGTGCCCGCAGCACCTCCCCAGAAGTAGTTCCCTGTGCTGCCTGAAGTGCGCGTCAACACTGGATCCATGGTAACGCCGAAGCCAAGGCCAAAACCAACACCGGGAAACGCAGCCGCAACAGGATCCTCACCTCCTGAACTGGCCGAGAGGCTGCTTGGCAGGTGATTCCTGGTCATGAATTTAATGGTCTTTGGTGAGAGGATACGTACGCCATTAAACGTGCCGCCGTTGCGAAGCATTTCACAAAAACGCATGTAGTCCATAATGGTAGAGACGAGACCGCCGCCACCAGAAAAAAGCGAGCCTTTCTGATAATTTCTCATGGCTACACCTTCTATTTCGTAGACTACACCTTCGCCCTCCGGGGTGTTAGTTAGTTTGTTGTTTTCCCTATCCCAGTATTGGTTTGGCAGGAACCTGTCCATCTTATCTTCGGGAACATGGAAGAAAGTGTCCTCCATACCGAGTGGTATGAAGATGTTTTCTTCAAGGTACTGATCGAATGGCATGCCACTGATGCGCTCGACAACCAGTCCGGTGACGTCAGAGGCGACAGAGTAGTGCCATTTTTCGCCGGGCTTGTGCATGAGAGGCAGCTTGGCGAGCCGCTCTGCCCATTCCGTCAGATCCTTTGCCTCCCAAAGATTGGCTTCGTTGTACATTTTGTCGACGGGATGTTGTGGATTGATGAACCCGTAAGAGAAGCCGGCCGTATGGGTGAGGATCTGGTGCATGGTGACTTCTTCACCCGCAGCCACCTGCTCACCGTTCTCGTCAAGCATGGTGAGATTCGCGAGCTCAGGTACAAACTTGGAAACAGGATCATCCATGTAAAACTCACCCTGCTCGTATAGCTGCATGGCTGCAACTGCGGTGATGGGTTTGGTCATGGAATAGATGCGAAACAGATCATCTTTTTCCAGCGGGCGTGGGTCATCGGCACCCCGGTTACCAACGACTTCGAAGTGAACAATCTTGCCTCCGCGGTTGATCATGGTGATGGCGCCAGCGAGTTTCCCCTCTTCGACATAGCCTCTTGAGATGTCTGTCACCCTGTCGAGTCGCTCACTCGACATACCCATGCGTTCCGGCGTGCTTGTGCCGATGTTGTCTGCCAGGACGGTCTGACAGATTGCCAGAATACTGATCATTGCAATGATCTTTTTCATATTTCCTCATTATATTAATTAAGGTGAACTCAAGTGTAGGAAAACTAAATGGCCTGTCGAGAGGGGATTTGACCTGAGTCGATTATTATGGTTATCTCTTATCGTTTTATAAGATAATTAATTTATCTTATGCGGATTTTATCCCAAAAAGTGCGCTGGTGATGGAGTGTAGACATAGTGGAAACAGGGGCAGTCACGGTGGGTATCGTGGGTGGAACCGGCGATTTGGGCGCTGGACTCGCACGTAGGTTAACTCGAGCCGGGTTTCGGGTTGTCATTGGTTCGCGTCATGAATCTCAGGCTCAGGCGGCTGCGGATACGATTAAAGGTATAGGTTCGGAGGCAGGTTGGAGCACTTTGCAGGTGTCCGGTGCCAGCAATCTTGATGCAGCCACGGCGGCCGACATCGTTTTTGTCACCGTGCCGTTTTCGGCGCATGGCGTGACATTAAAGGGTATTATTGATGTCGTGCAGGAAAAGGTGGTCGTCGATGTCACGGTCCCTCTGGTACCGCCGAAAGTCGCCCGGGTGCAGATGCCTGAGGGAGGCAGTGCGGGCCAGATTGCTCAGTCGATCCTGGGCGACAACGTGCGTGTGGTCAGCGCCATGCAGAATGTGGCAGCGGCGCACCTCAATAGTGAAGAACCGATTGACTGCGATGTACTGGTTACCGGCAATAATCGAGACGCCCGCCAATGGGTCATCGATATTCTAGCCGCTATTGACATGCGGGGGTTTCACGCGGGAATGATCAACAACGCTGCTGCTGCTGAGGCGCTGACTTCGGTTCTGATTCATATCAACAAGCAGTACAAGACCCACGCCGGCATTCGTCTCACCGGTATCAATTGAAACTGTGGCCGCTGAGATTAGCCTGACAGCCCTGGACGGGCTGCCACTGATAACGGCAGATGATGATCTGGTGGCGCTTGTTGTATCGGTTTCAACGGCTAACGATTTTATCCCCCGGCCCGGTGATGTGCTGGTGCTTGCCCAAAAAATTGTATCCAAGGTCGAGGGACGGCAGGTTTGCCTGGATGATGTGCAGCCGGGTCCCGACGCGATGTTATTGGCGGAAAAAACCGGTAAGGACCCTCGTCTGGTGGCGCTGATCCTTTCAGAGTCAGTCGCTGTCATCCGGTCGCGGCCGGAACTGATTATCGTCGAACACAAAACGGGGCACATACTGGCCAACGCCGGTATCGACGCCTCCAATATTATTCAGGACAGGCCTGAAGCCACCGTGTTGCTCTGGCCTGAAGACCCCGACGCCAGTGCCCGTGGGCTGTCGGGCAAGTTGTCGGATCACTATGGTTTCAGGGTGCCGGTGGTCATCAATGACAGTATTGGTCGCGCTTGGCGGATGGGTACCGTAGGGCATGCCATCGGTGTCGCCGGGCTGGATCCACTCTGGAATCAGGTGGGGGAGCGCGATCTCTACGGTAACAAGCTGCGGGTAACTGAACCCGCCACGGCTGACGGCATTGCCGCGGCTGCCGCCCTGCTACAGGGAGAGGCCGCCGAGGGACACCCTGCAATTTGGGTGAGGGGTTGCCCACTGCCTGGCTCCGCGGGGCGCAGTGCGAAAGCCCTATTGCGGCCCCATGCGGCGGATATGTTCAGATGAGCTCGCTTCCGAGGGTTGTCTTGCTTGCGGGGGGCGGTGGTGGAGCCCGGCTGGCGCGCGGTTTCACGGGGCTGCTGCAGCAGGTTGCGCCGCTGGTCGTCACCAATCCAGGTGATGATTTTGAGCATTTGGGACTCTTAGTGTGTCCCGATACAGACAGTGTGTTGTACGCGGTTTCGGATGCGATTGATCCCACCCGGGGCTGGGGACGTTGTGACGAGTCCTGGGGCGTTCTTGAGGAGATAAAGCGGTTGGGCGGGCCCGGCTGGTTCAGTTTGGGTGATCGCGATATCGCCCTGCATCTCATGCGTCGTGCGGGACTGGCTGCAGGCAAAACCCTGACGGAGGTTACCCATGATTTGCTGGCGCGATTGGGTGTCGAGGGACTACCCGTCATTCCCGCATCAGACCAGTCGGTACAGACCGTTGTTCACAGTACCGATGGCGTCATGGCGTTTCAGGAGTACTTTGTCACCAGAGGCTGCGCGCCGCAAATTAAAGAGCTGGAATACCGGGGGGCGGAAAAGGCGCGACCCAATGGTGCGTTGCTCTCGTTTATGGCGGCGGGTTGTGACTGTGTCATTCTCGGCCCCTCCAACCCCTACTTGAGCCTGGCCCCGATATTGTCGATTTCGGGTATGGTTGAGGCCCTGTCGCAGGTAGGCGTCATTGCGGCGGTCTCACCGATTGTCGGTGGTGACGCTATCAAGGGGCCGCTGGCAAAAATAATGGGGGAAAAAGGCCTGCAGCCGACGGCCGCTTCATGGGCCAATGAAATGAAAAAGATGTACCCGAACTTGATCAACCTCTGGGTCCTGGATGTGGCCGATGCCGAGTGTGCCGAACAGATGCGCGCTGGTGGCGACACCGTATTGGTTTGTGAAACCGTCATGACCAATTCAAAACATAAAGAGGCACTTGCCCAACGGATTGTTACTGAGGCTTTGCGTCGTGATTGATGTTCTGGTGCCCCTGAAATCCCTAACGTCGGCAAAGAGCCGTCTGGCTCCGTTCCTGAGTGAGGCGCAACGCGAGGGTCTGGTCGTGGCGATGGCGCGGGATGTTCTCGCTACCCTGACGGCCTGGCCGGCCTGTCACTCGATCGTGGTTCTGCAGGGTAAGGACTGGCCGCCCTTTCTACCGGCGTCGACAAAACTGCGCCTGGTAAGTGAGGCAGACTTCTCCGGTGATGAACTCAACGGGCTTTTGGAACAGGGGGTGGAGCTCTTATCGGCAGCCCAGCGACTCGTCTTGTTTGCCGACTTGCCTTATCTGACGGTTGCGGATCTCGATGGCATTGCCGCCGCCCTGGTGTCAGGGTCGAACGTGATCTGCCCCGATCGGTGGGAGGTGGGTACCAATGCCATCGGTTTCGGTAACGCTGCGGCGCCCTCATTTGCCTTTGGCCCTGAGAGTCTGCAGCGTCACAGAGTGCGCTTTGCCATTGAGGGTGTACCTCCGGTACCTCTGCAGACGCAGGGTCTGTCCCGGGATATTGATTCGGTTGATGATGTGATCGATCTGCTTTGGGGTGGTTCGTCTGAAGCGGTCCCGGGTCCGGCCACCTGCCAGTGGCTCGACAGTGCGCGACGCGCGAGGCTTCTGGCGCCTGGCGAGAAATCGAAGTGGGGCGGGCAGGGAGCGAGATTCTTATGACGGCACCTTCTGACACTGCGATGGGTGATTATGGCCCTGTGCCGACACCGGCATCAGGTGTTGCTGACCTGCAGTCGCGGGCCCGGTTGATCCGCGACGGTCAATTTGGTCACACCCTGACATACAGCCCAAAGGTATTCATTCCTCTAACGAAACTGTGCCGTGATGTCTGTCATTACTGTACGTTTGCGCAGGTTCCCAGCCGGCTTTCGGCACCGTTCATGCGTCTCGACGAGGTCATTGAGGTGGCCCGTAGTGGTGAAGCTGCGGGCTGCACAGAGGCGTTGCTGACTCTGGGTGAGAAGCCTGAGCTCCGCTATCGGGCGGCCCGTGACTGGCTCAGGTCCGAGGGGTATGAAACGACCGTCGACTACGTGGTGGCGGCCTGCGAGGCCATCGTTAGTAACACCGGTCTCGTGCCCCACGTCAACGCGGGAAATCTTACCTATAGCGAGCTGCGACGCCTGAGGCCCGTGATGGGTTCTTTTGGCTTGATGCTCGAGTCAGGTGCGTCGGAGCTTCTGGCCAGAGAGGGGCCTCACTTTGGCTCCCCGGACAAAACACCCTGGCGTCGATTGGCGACCCTCGCACGAGCGGGACGTCTGGCTATACCGTCCACCACGGGGCTACTAGTGGGCATTGGGGAAGGGCGTCGTCAGCGCATCATTGACCTGCAGCGCATTGCGGCGCTTCATGACCGTTATGGTCATATTCAGGAGGTAATCGTCCAGAACTTCCGCGCGAAACCCGGTACGCGCATGGCCGAAGCCCCGGACGCCCCGCTGGATGAACTGCTATGGACCATTGCGGCAGCCCGAGTGCTGCTGCCGGATACCATCAGCATTCAGGCTCCCCCCAACCTGTCTCTCGATGATCTTCAGCACCTTGCCACATCGGGAATCAACGACTGGGGGGGCGTATCGCCGGTGACGCCTGATCATGTCAATCCCGAAGCGCCCTGGCCAGAAATCCTTCGTCTGGCGCGCATCACGGCGGAGTCGGGCAAAATTCTTCAACCCCGCCTTCCCGTCTACCCGAGCTATATCCGTGACCCCCGATGGCTGGATGCTCGTATGCGCGCCCGCTGTCTGCAGCATACAGATGCCGGGGGCAGGGTACGGCGAGACAACTGGGTGGCGGGAGAGCCGCTTGAGGCCAAACCGTTGGTGCCTGCTCCCATGTTGCTGACCCATGACGCAGCAGTTCAGCGCATTTTGGCGGCCCGGCTGCGCGGTGACCCGATTGGGCACCGTGACATTGTGCGCCTGTTTGAGACGGCTGATATTGATCGAGAGGCTTTGTATCGTTGTGCAGACCAGTTGCGGAGGCAGCAGGCTGGCGACTCGGTCACCTATGTGGTCAATCGTAATATCAACTACACCAATGTCTGTCGCTACAGCTGTGCCTTTTGTGCTTTTTCCAAGGGGCTTCCCAAAACTGAGGGTCGAGAGCGTCCTTACGACATCAGCCACGATGAAATCCAGCGGCGCGCCCTAGAGGCGTGGGAACTGGGGGCGACTGAAGTCTGCCTGCAGGGTGGAATTCACCCCGGGTATGACGGCCACACGTATCGCCGCATTGTTGAGTCGGTAAAGGAGGCCGTGCCGGAATTACATGTCCATGCATTTTCACCCCTCGAGCTGCATCATGGTGCCCAGACACTGGGCCTGTCGCTGGAGGACTATCTCCCGACCCTCGTTGCTGCCGGACTGGGTACGGTCCCGGGCACCGCGGCCGAAATTCTGGATGACCGGATTCGCGAGGTCATCTGTCCGGACAAATTGAATACCCGCGAGTGGCTGGATACGGTCGCGGCAGCCCATCGTGCGGGGCTGCGCTCCACAGCCACCATCATGTTTGGTCACGTAGACCATGCCGCGCACTGGGCCACGCATTTGTTGGCAGTGCGCACCCTGCAGATGAATACCGGTGGCATCACTGAGTTTGTTCCGCTGCCGTTTGTGGCGCGGGAGGCACCCCTTTATCGCCGAGGGCTTTCCCGCAGAGGGCCAACCCGGGATGAGTCTCGTGCCATGCATGCCATTGCGCGGATTGTGCTAGGTGACCTGATCCCCAATATTCAGGCGTCCTGGACCAAGCTGGGCCAGGAGGAGGCGCTTCACATGCTGAGTATTGGCGTTAATGATCTTGGGGGTTGCCTGATGAACGAAAGCATCTCGAGAGCAGCCGGAGCATCCCACGGACAGTGCTGGTCACCCAGTGCGATGGTCCATGCCATCGACAGCGTCCGTCGTACACCGGTTCAACGGACGACCACCTATGACTTAGTTTCTCCGAGCAAGGCCCACCCGCGGGTTGAGGGTGGGCTGTCATTGCTACCTATCGAGCTGTCTCCCGCTGCGAAGCGGGCCAATCGGCGCTAAAACGACGGGGCTGTACCTTGTTCGCGAAATGCTACCGGCATCCGAGGAAGACGCCGATAACCGCTGCCAGAACCGTCGCCAGGAAGCTCATGCTGTAACCTTCTTGGCTCAGGCGACTTCAAACAGGCCGGCGGCACCCATGCCGCCGCCTACACACATGGTGATAACCACGTACTTCACCCCGCGGCGCTTACCCTCGATCAGGGCGTGGCCGATCATGCGCGACCCGCTCATGCCGTAGGGATGGCCGATGGAGATGGCGCCGCCGTTGACGTTGAGCTTGTCGTTGTCGATGCCCAGTTGGTCCCGGCAGTACAGTACCTGCACGGCAAAGGCCTCATTCAGTTCCCACAGGCCGATGTCGTCCACGGTCAGGCCATTTTGCTTGAGCAACTTCGGCACGGCGTAGATCGGGCCGATACCCATCTCGTCGGGCTCCAGGCCGGCCACGGCGATGCCGCGGTAGATGCCCAGGGGTTCCAGGCCGCGCTGTTCCGCCAGTTTGGCGTCCATCACCACCTGGGCGGAGGAGCCGTCCGACAACTGGGAGGCATTGCCAGCGGTGATGGTGCCGCCTTCCACCACGGTCTTCAGGCCGGCCAGGCCCTCGGCGGTGGTGGCGCGCAGGCCCTCATCGCGCTCTACGGTGGCTTCCACTTCAGAGGCCTCTCCGGTTTCCTTGTCCCAGACGGTGCGCTTACAGGTGACGGCGACCAGTTCGTCGTTGTATTTGCCCGCCTCGTAGGCGGCGGCGGTGCGCTGCTGTGATTGCAGGCCGTACTCGTCCATGGCGTCCCGGGAGATGTTATAACGCTGGGCGACTGTTTCAGCGGTCTGCAACATGGGCATGTGTATGTGCGGGTGCATGGCCATGAGCTCCTCATCCACCATGCGGTGTATGTTCATGTGCTCGTTCTGCACCAGAGAGATGGAATCCAGGCCGCCGCCCACGACAACGCTCATGCCGTCCTCGGTGATTTGCTTGGCTGCTGTGGCCACGGCCATCAGGCCCGAGGAGCATTGACGGTCGATGGTCATACCCGAGGTGGTTACCGGAAGGCCGGCGCGCAGTGCAATCTGGCGGGCGACGTTGCCCCCGGTGGCCCCCTGTTGCAGGGCGCAGCCCATGACCACATCTTCTACTTCAGCGGGGTCGATACCGGCACGCTTTACTGCCTCGGCCACTGCGGCCGCGCCCAGTGAGGCGCCCCCCAGGTTATTGAAACCGCCGCGGTAGGCCTTGCCGATGGGGGTGCGGGCGGTGGATACGATTACTGCATCTGTCATATTTGTTCTCCAGAAGTTTGGCGGGGCTATGCCCGCAGAAGATTATTGTTTGAGGCCAAGGCCGGTCATGGCCATGTCGGCGAATTTCAGGGTCTGCTCACCACCCACCCGGAGTTGCCGCTCTCCCTCTGCAGAAGTGATGGCCTCCCAGTTGGCGGCGATACCTTCCGGTGTCTGTTCTTCGGGTGGCAGCCAGGTACCGTTGGTTTCGATCACCTTGGTGGTGGCGAAGCAGCCGGCGCCGGCGCAGAGGATGGTTTTTGTCGGGGCCTCGTCGCTTACCAGGTAAAGTACGGCGGGGGTCACTGTTTCGGGCGCCAGCAGTTCGAAGGCCTCATCCGGGATCAGGCCCTCAGTCATGCGGGTGCCGGCTGTGGGGGCCAGGGCGTTGACCCTGACATTATATTTGGCGCCTTCCTGAACCAGCGTGTTCATCAGGCCCAGGACTCCCATCTTGGCGGAGCCATAGTTGGATTGACCAAAGTTACCGTACATGCCGCTGGACGATGTGGTGACCACGATGCGGCCGTATTCCTGCTCACGCATGATGTCCCAGCAGGCCTTGGTGCAATTCACCGTACCCATCAGGTGAACGTCCAGTACCAGTTGAAAATCCTCCAGTGTGCCCTTGGCAAAGCTCTTGTCGCGCAAGATGCCGGCGTTGTTGACCAGGATGTCCACCCGGCCCCACTTGTCCATGGCCTGCTGCACCATGGCCTGTACCTCGTCGAACTTGGCCACATTTGCGCCGTTGGCGATGGCCTCGCCGCCCAGGGCCTCGATCTCGGCGACTACAGACTCGGCTGCTTCACTGGAACCGCCAGTGCCATCTTTGGCACCGCCGAGGTCGTTAATCACCACTCTCGCGCCGCGCTTGGCCAATTCAATAGCGTGACAGCGGCCCAGGCCCTGGCCCGCGCCGGTGACGATGGCAACTTTGCCGTCATAGCGAATAGACATTATCTCTTACTCCTTTTGGTTTCTTTTAACCGGCGATGACCATGGACAGCCACTCTGCCACGAGGGCGGGCGTTTCTTCACCTTCAATCTCAACAGAACACTTCTGCTTGATGAGAAAGCGATTGTCGTCCTTGCGGTCTACGTCCAGCACTTCCGCGTGAAGCCGCACACGCTTTCCGGATCTGACAGGCGCCAGGAAGCGCACCTTGTCAAAGCCGTAGTTGAGGCCCATCACGGTGTTCTCGGGAATGATCCCACTGCCCTCCACCATCCGTGACAGTAAAGAAAGGGTCAGAAAGCCATGCGCGATAGTCCCGCCAAACGGCGTATTTTTGGCCGCCTCTTCGTCCACATGGATGAACTGGTGATCCTCGGTACAATCGGCAAAGGTATTGATACGATCCTGGGAGATGTCGATCCAGTCACCTGGCTCAAATACCGTGCCGATGGCGTTGACCATCTCGTCTTTGGGTAAAATCTTTACAGTCATGGTTTTCTCCTTATCTGGATGGTCTAAATAATTTGGCAGACTTGATGCCACCCTTTCTCGAATTGGATGCATCGAGGCACCTTGTCTGGAAAGTCTTCGAGTACAGGCCGGATATCAGGGTCAAGAAGGACTTGGGCTAACATCAAAACAAGTTCTCTACTGTGTTTGTCGTTGCTGTGTCGCCAGTGCCCGTCCGCAGAGCCAGAAGTGCAGTGAGCCCCACAATCCCAGCAGCGCGAAGTAGGTAAGCGCCACACTCAGTGCCTTATCGCCATGGGAAGGCGTAAGCAGATCGCTCAGCAATCCTACCGCCAGGGGACCCAGCCCCAGGCCGATGAGGTTGAGGCACAACATCATGATGGCCGAGGACACCGCGCGCATTTGCACGGGGGACAGCGTCTGCACCATGGCGATGCTGGGCCCAATGACGTAATTCGCCGCCAGGCCCGGAATAATGAACAAGCCTATCGCCGTGACCAGATTGTCGACCAGTAAACCTGCAATGAAGAACGGCCCGGTGACAAAGGGAATCAAAACAAGCATCCATATGCCGTATTGGAAACCGCGATGGGAGAGGCGATCAAACCACTTGCCAAAGACCAGTCCGCCTATCGCCCCGGGGATGCCGAACAAAGCAGCCATCAGCATGCCGGCCTGAGACGGGGTGAGGTCGTGGCCTCGGATGAAAAAAGTGGGAAACCATTGCGTGAAACCGTAGCTCAACATCCCCGCAACGATGGAGCCGGCGATCAGGTGTCGCATAGCCGGGTTGGCCCACATGCTGGCCGCTGTCGTGAGTATGGGAGGGGGTGGAGGCGGCGCTTCTGATTCAAAGGCGCCCCTGGCGGGCTCGCGCAGAAACCTGGACATGTAGATCGCCAGGAACAAGCCTGGAATACCCACGGATACCATCGCAATGCGCCAGCCGTAGGCCTCAGCGATGAGGCCCCCGCCCACGAATCCCAGTATCATGCCCAGGCTTGCTCCCAGCATCAGGATGGCCATCGCAAAAGCCCTGTTACGGGGGGGGAAGTAATCGGCAACAATCG
>MDTC01239793.1_pt1 | contig 14864 bp, 13 predicted proteins | sample 811181 | NCBI WGS metagenome assembly MDTC01 (sample SAMN05326644, study PRJNA326480) | marine metagenome | isolation source: seawater | place: Pacific Ocean: North | collected 2011 | reverse complement strand
CGGGTGGTGGAATTGGTAGACACAAGGGACTTAAAATCCCTCGATAGCGATATCGTGCCGGTTCAAGTCCGGCCCCGGGTACCACTTATGATTTATTAAAGAAATATAAGTTTCTATCAATGCATTAAAAAATTCATAACGCCATAGATTTTTTCAAAAAAATACATTTAAACGATAAACCTTATGAATGATCGAAATCTATTATTCTAATATTAAAATAATAGATTTATTTAGCAAAAATACGTTAAAAGCTAATATCCCGAATCAATAATCTACATTGAGTTAAAATGTGGATTGGTTTTTTAATGATTTAAGATATGCTAACCACTAAACCCATGGCGGTAATCTCAGAGATTTGCAGGGTTTTTTTTGAGGAGGACTTTTATGAATTTAATGTTGACTGGCGGCATGGGATATATTGGCTCTCATATAGCAGTTCAGTTAGCCTCTCTTGGACATGGAATTTTGATATACGATAATCTATCAAATTCTAGTAAAAGAGTTTTAACCAATCTCGAAACTATTACTGGATTACGAATTACGTTCGTAAGGGGAGATGTTAGAGAAACAAATAAACTGATTAAAATTCTTTGTGACCAAAAGATAGATTCTATAATCCATCTTGCAGGGCTAAAGGCTGTTGGCGATTCAGTTATTGATCCTTCTGCATACTATGATAATAATATTTATGGAGCAATTAGCTTGTTAAAAGCGATGGAATCATCACATATAGATAATTTAATTTTTAGTAGTAGCGCAACTGTCTATGGAGAGCCTAAATATTTGCCGATAGATGAATCGCATCAACTGGACGCAAAAAATCCATATGGGTTAACCAAAAAAACCACAGAAGAAATTTTTAATAACTACTGTGAGCAAAAATCAAATAAAAAAGTTATCTCTCTTCGCTATTTTAATCCTGTAGGCGCTCATTCTAGCGGGCTCATTGGAGAGCGCCCAACTGGTATTCCAACCAACTTGATGCCATACATTGCACAAGTAGCAAATGGGGAGAGGCCGTTTCTAAATATTTATGGGAATTTATATCCAACTAAGGACGGAACTGGAGTTCGTGACTACATTCATGTCGAAGATCTAGCTGAGGGGCATGTGGCTGCGCTAAATTACATAGGATTAATGAAAAGCAATACCGATGTTTTTAACTTGGGTACTGGAGAAGGGTATAGCGTGCTTGAAGTAGTTGAAAAGTACTCGGAGGTGTCGGGAAAAATAATACCCAAGAAGGTTGTTAGTGCAAGGCCAGGCGACATACCAGAATGTTACGCTAATACTTCAAAAGCATCAGAGATTCTTGGCTGGGAAGCAAAGCGTGATTTGTCTGATATGTGTCAGAGTAGTTGGAACTATCAGAGAAAGTTTAAATTAAATGAAAAGGAAGAAATATGAAATCAGTTTATCTTGGGATGTCGATGGATATTTTGCACCATGGACATGTGAATATAATAAACGAAGCTGCAAAATATGGGCAACTCACTATTGGGCTTTTGACAGATGAAGTTATTGCCCGAAATAAAAGAGTTCCAATGCTAAAGTTTGAAGAGAGAAAAAAGATACTTCAAAATATAATGGGTGTTTATGAAGTTATAGTTCAAAAAGAATGGAGCTATGTTAATAACATTACAAGATTAAAACCGGATTACTTTTTTCATGGAGATGATTGGCTAGAAGGACCACTTAAGTCTATTCGTGAAGAAGTGGTTATTGCTCTTGAAGCTTATGGAGGAAAGTTAATAGAAATTCCATATACTCAAGGTGTGTCTTCTACTGCATTAGTTGATAATAATATCAAAAAAGGAGTCTCGCCTAGTGAACGAATACGAGCTCTTAGAGAAATTTTGGACTCTAAACCTTTGAGTAGATTTATTGAAGCACATAGTCCAATTTCAGCTTTGATTGGCGAGCATGAGAAGGTTCTAATAAATGGTCAAAGTAGAGAATTTGATGGTTTTTGGTCTAGCTCACTAACTGACTCAACTAAGATGGGTAAGCCAGACATAGAGGCGTTAGACATTTCAAGTCGACTAGACAACATCAACAATATATTTGAAGTAACAAATAAACCGCTGATTATCGATCTTGATACTGGAGGTAAGCCAGAACATTTTGCTTTTGCCGTAAAATCCATGGAAAGACTCGGTATATCAGCTGTGATCATTGAGGATAAAACAGGACTTAAAAAGAATTCACTCCTTGGAAATGATGTTTCTCAGACACAAGATTCAATTGATAATTTTTGTCATAAAATTCAGTCAGGTATCTCAAGTCGACGAAGTCGAGATTTTTTGGTTATCACCAGAATTGAAAGTCTTATTTTAGAGGCTGGTATGGAAGACGCTTTAAAAAGGGCGCGTTCATATATCGCGGCTGGTGCAGATGCAATTATGATTCATAGTAGACAGAAACAACCAGACGAAATTTTTGAATTTGCTAACTCATTCAAAAAAGAATTCATCGATGTGCCTCTAATTTGCGTACCTACTAGTTATAACCATGTGTATGAGCATGAGCTTGAAGAGCATGGATTTAATATTGTTATTTACGCAAATCACCTAATGAGAGCTTCTTATCCTGCAATGAAAAATGTAGCTAAACAAATCTTAACAAATTCGCGATCTCTTGAAGCTGACAACCAAATTATGAGTATTAAAGAAATCTTAAAGCTTATCCCAGGAACTGAATAATGATTTCCCCAGAAAATTTTGTAAAAGCGTTGAGTAAAACAGAGATAAACTTTGTTACAGGCGTGCCGGATTCATTATTAAAAGATCTTTGTGCAAAGTTAACAGTTGAGCTGTTGCCAGAAAATCATATTATCGCAGCAAATGAAGGATCTGCTGTTGGTCTGGCTATTGGGCATTATCTTGCTTGTTCAAGACCTGCGATGGTTTATATGCAGAACTCTGGTTTGGGTAATGTGATAAATCCACTGACTTCCCTAGCCGATCCTAAGGTATATGCAATACCTATGTTACTCGTCATTGGTTGGAGAGGCGAGATATCCGAGAATGGAATTCAGTTATCTGATGAGCCTCAACATAAAAAACAAGGAGAAATTACTCTCAGTCAACTTGATATTTTAGATATTCCTTATAAAGTTATTGATAAAAATACTACCAAATTAGATAAAATTCTGGTTGATTCTTTGAATCAATCTATAGTCAGATCAGGTCCTGTAGCAATAATAGTAAGAAGGGGCACTTTTTCTTCATTTAAACATGAACCAAGGGAGCCTCAAGACTTTCCTTTTTTAAGAGAAGAGGTCATTAACATTATCACTGATTCTATAGACAAAGAAACTTCAATAGTAAGCACTACAGGAGTCGCTTCTAGAGAGCTTTTTGAAAAACGGAAAAAAGAAGGTGAAAGCCATAGTCGAGATTTTTTAACAGTAGGAGGCATGGGATATGCAAGTTCTATTGCGGGAGGTATTGCACTAGCCTTACCTGATAAAAAAATTGTATGTATTGATGGTGACGGCGCGGCGCTAATGCATTTGGGAGCTTTAGCTATTAATGCTGACTGTAAAAATTTAATTCATTTTCTTATCAATAATGAGGCGCATGATTCAGTGGGTGGACAACCTACTAAAGGAGCAAACATTTCTTTCAGCAAAGTTGCTAAAGAATTAGGGTATAAAAATACATTTGAGGTTAAGTCAAAAAACGAATTGACCGATATCTGTTCTAATATTGGTGAGTTCGATGGCAGTGTTTTTGTGACAATAAAGACAAGAGCTGGGTTTAGAAAAAATTTAGGCCGCCCTGATCGAAGTCCAATTGAGAATAAGCAAGATTTTATGAAATTTTTGAGTGAGTAATTATGGATAAAAATTTTACGATAGCGAAATTTACAGCTGATAGGAATAAAGATAAAAAGATATTTACTGCAGGACCAGCATCGTTAGTTGATGAGAATATACTTGGATTAATGCCATGTTTTGGACGGGACGATTTTGATTATCTAAATATGGAAAGTCAAGTTTTATCGTATCTTAAAAAAATGACAGGACATTCTCAAATTGCAAGGCTACAAGGCTCTGCAAGCTTGGCGTTGGAGATAATGACATTGAATTTTCTATTCGGCAAAGTACTAGTGGTCAACACTGGGTATTATAGTGAAAGAATGCTTAGGCTATCTAATGATGCTCTTGCGCTTGGAGAGATAACGGAAGTAACTTCAATAGATTGGAAAGATATCACGGAGGTCTCTGGCCAATATGATTGGATTGTGGCATGCTCGACCGAAACTAGCCTCGGACTTAAGTTACCAATTAAAGATCTGCATAAACTATCAAAGGATTGTGAATCACAATTAATGCTTGATGCTACAGCATCAATAGGTTTAGAGGGCAATCATGAAATGGCAGACGTCATAGCATATAGCTCTTGTAAGGGTCTCTTTGGACTGACGGGTGCAGCTTTCATTGCATTTAATGAGCTGCCTGCCTGTAATGTCTCTTCATTTTATCTTAATCTAAAAAGTCATTTAGAGCGAAAAATGACAGGTCCATATCATGCTATAGCTTCTTTATTTGGTGTGTTGAAAGATCATGACGCTTACCGTGAAGCCGTGGTTATAAATAAAGCAAGGTACCTAAAAATGATGAAGTCACATCTTACGTTGCCAGCTACTCACCAGCCTTTATTATGCACAAAAGTAAGTTGTGAAGTTTTTTCTTCTGACCCTAAAGTCATACTTTATAAACCAAGAACTAATGACTCTGGTAGCGTTGTGTGTCATTTAGGCGAAGTTCATTTAAAAGATAATGCTAAAGGAAAGATCCTTGATTCATTGGAGTTTCATTTATGAATAGAATCTTAGTAGATATGTCAGCAACTATATTACATCATGGTCATGTAAGGCTTTTAGCTAAAGCCAGCGAACATGGAAAAGTCATAGTTGCGCTTACGTCTGATTCAGAAATACTTTTAAAAAAAAACTACATGCCGGAGTTAGCTTTTAACGAAAGACGTGAAATACTAGAATCAATAAAATATGTAGATGAAGTTATTTCAAGCCCATGGTTGATAGATGATGAGTTCTTAGATATTCACAATATAGATTTCCTAGTTCACGGGCATGACAATAAAAACCAAGTGGCTAAAGAAAAGCTTATTATCTTTCCAAGAACAGAGGGTATTAGTAGTACTAAAATTCGCGCTAGCATTTTACGTGCTTTATCAGAACAAATTATTTCTTCAGAGAATTCTTAGTCGATGTTTTTTTTGCCATCAAAAAATCATCTGAACAAAAAATAAAAAGGTAAATTTTCAATGATTTCTTGTTTATCGGAAATTGAGTGTTTAATATTCAAGGAGTATATTTAATGATTACTGAAAGTCGAAAGCCGCTTAGTCTCGATAAGATTATTCTGCTTCTGGCTTCATTGATATTTGTCTATATTGAAAATAAATTATTTATAGCCTCGCCTGGAATTATTATCGGTACTTTAACATTTTTATATTTCAGTCCTTGGGTCTTGAAACATAAATCTATAATTTTAAATATAGTTTTTTTTTGTTTGATTGTATTATCTCAAAAACAACAGAGCATCATAGAAATAGGGAAATTTCTCTTTATGTGTGGCTCTTTTATGCTTATTTTACACTTCCGGATTGTGACAAAATTTCCTTTCATATCCTTAAGTATGTTTTTTGTAACAGAGCTCCTACTTAGAATCATTTTCGGAGATTCCTTCGGAACTCTATATGCAATAAAATCTACTGGGGGAATTTTTCAGGACTCTAATTTTACTGGGTTATTTATAGCCACTATTTTGGCGGCTATATTTTCTAATTACAGGCTATCGATTAGAAAATATAAGTTTAGTTCAATCCGAATTTTATCTTTATTATTTTTTGGCAGTTTGTTGTTGCTGACGTTTTCCAGGACATCAGTTATATTTCTCTTTATGCTTGTTTTATCTAAATATTCTATAAAACTAGGCTTATTCACACTTCTTATAATGATTATTACAATTCCGTTTATATTCCTCGATCAATCAATATCTTTTGGTTATCTTGATGGAAGTTTAGAAACAAAAAGAAAGATATTTTATGGGTTCATATTCCTATTGTCTGAAGGATTAGAGCCAATTTTGTTCGGTATGGGTCGAGATGGCGCATTTGTAATAACTGAAGATGCATCAGGCGGTGCCTTTGCTGGGCATACAATCTTCGGACAGATTGTAGAGTTTGGTTTAGTTTTATCTTTCTTATATTACTATACAGCTTATTTATTTATTAAAAAATTATACGGTGATGGTCTTCTTTTTATCTTAATTCCTTTTGGGGCTATAGCAATCACAAGTCTATCTCCTTTATCCTATTTGGGAATATTAAGTTTTTTGTATTATTTTTCAGAAAAATCTATGAGTTATGATTATAAAAAAAAGGATAACTAATGAATATCGAGCTTCAGAGCAAAGATGCATTTTTTTAAGCTATAGAAATAGGAAGTAGTATGTTCTTGAATAGTAATAGTCTGCCTGAAAAGCTTCATAGTAAGTATTGTATTATCGGTAGCGGTGTTGGCGGCTCTTCAGTAATTGAGGCGTTACTCAAAAATGGAAAAAATAATTTTATTCTTATTGAAGCTGGAGGAAAGGACGGTAACTCAGATCTTGTTCAAAGTATTAATTTAGGCAGGTCTTTCAATATGCCCCTTACTCGTTCAATACAGCTTGGGGGAACGACTAATATATGGGGCGGAGGTTTCTCACCATTAGATGATATCGATTTTGAAGCAAAAGACGAAAATGGAGTTTTTCGATGGCCGTTTACAAAAGATGAATTATTGCTAAGTTACGCGAAAGCGGCAAGCTTATTTGGAATACCTAATTTAGATCTTTTTAATCGATCTAGCCTTCCTAAGTCAAGGCGTAAACAAATAGATCACTTAAAAAGCAATAAAAATGTAATGCAGGAAAAGATCTTTCAAATACCACTACCCTTATATCGATTTAAGGAGCGCTTGGAAGAAATTTTTAAAAATTCTAATACTCGTCATTGCGTTTTGAATTCACCAGCGCTGGAATTACTTTATAGCAACGGAACAGTTACAGCGGTTAAGGTAGGGACTAAAAACGCAATAAAAATTATCGAAGCTGATAACTTCATCATTTGTGCCGGTGCTTTAGAAACTCCAAGACTACTTTTAAATTCTAATATAGATAACCCCAATATTGGTCGATTTTTAATGGATCATCCAAAGGGCTATGTGGCTGAACTGGATTTAAAAAACAATCCATTGCCAAAAGATCATATATTTGCAGTTATGAAATATTATGGGAAACATCCCCTTCAAGCTAAGGCTGGATTTATTTTAAATCCAGATATTTTGAAGGATAATTTTTTGCTTAATCATAATGTTTATATAAAGCCAATTTATTCTGACTTAGATACCATGGAAAGAATCGAAAAGCTTGGTGTGATTGTTCATACATTTAGAGGTAGCAAAAGTAAGGTGCGAGATTTAGCTTATTTGTTTAAAAATTCTATCGATCTTATACGGGGAATTTTTTATAAATATGACTTAAAACAGACTTATGATAAAGCAGGATTATTCATTGTTGCCGAGCAAACTCCATCTAAAATGTCACGAGTAAGACTTGGAATGGATGTTGATGATTGGGGATATCCTCGGGCTCAAGTCGACTGGCATATAAAGGACTCTGATTTGATTAATATTAATAAATACATAAAAATTTTAATCGACAATTTAGGTCCTGAGTTAGGAGATTTTTCAAAAGGTTGTATTGCTAACCAAGACTATTTTAAAAAAAACTTAAGTTCTGCAGCACACCACATGGGAACAGCTAGAATGGGCGCTTCGATAAAAAATTCAGTTGTAGATGCTAATCTTAAAGTCTTTGGATTTGATAATTTATATATATGTGATGCTTCTATTTTTCCTAGCGGGGGGAATGCTAACCCAAGCCTTACCATTTCAGCTCTCGCATTTAAGGCTGTTAAGAAAATAATATTATGAGTAAAAAAATAAATGTGCTCCAAATTGGTTTGGGTTTTATTGGTGGACGATATAAAGAAATTTTGGACGAAAGAATTGACAAGTTCATTGTAAAAAAACTGGAGAATGATTTGCCGCTTAAAGTTGAGACTCCTTCTAATAAATCGATTACCTTGGCAAAATTATCTAACCAAATCCAGGCAATAGTTGTATTTGCATATTCTGATAGAAGGAAAGAAAATTTTGAAATTCTTCAGAACGTCTTCAGCTTGGCAAAAAAATTAGGCATAAAAACTATCATATATATTGGTACCTCAGCAATATTTAAAATAAAAGACGGTTTAACGGATGAACATTCTCCGCATCTTGTATACAGGGATCACTATGCAGATACTAAGTTGAAGATTCGAAGTCTCCTTAAGAAGAAAGCTCATTCATTTCATGGGTCTATAATAGTTTTACATCCAACAATAGTTTTTGGCAAAGGCGGGAATTGGACCCGGACTATTCGTAACAGCTTAAAATTTGGAAAAGTTTTACTCCCAAAAGAAGGAAGTGGAACCTGTAACCCAATTCACGTTGATGATGTTTGTGAGGCCATCGACTTGGCAATAAATCGTTCTTATGAAGCTAAATTTAGTGAATACATAATATCATCTGGTGTAACCACTGCGTGGCGAAATATTTATGAGCGGGCTCGAACTATTGCTATTAAGGAAAATATTAAAACTGGACATATTGCTAATTGTAAGCAAGCTCGTCTATTTCATAGCAGTTGGATAAGAAATATTGTTTATCATTTTCTCTATTCTCCATTAGGCATTATGTTAATTCGGATCATAAAGCTTGCTAAGGAAAAAGAAAGCATTACATCTAAAAAGGATCGATTAGATGAATTCCAAAGCTCAAATACATACCAACCAACAGGTATATACAGATTGCTTCATATAAAAAAACAAATATTTTCTATTAAATTAGCTAAAGACGAATTAAATTTTAATCCCAAGTTTAGTTCGGAAGATGAGATTTTGGAAAGTTTTGCTGATTAAATTAATGATTTCTTTTATCAGATCTCTCTCAAAAGGAGATTATGCCAAAAATACCATAACACTTTTGACTGGAAGTTCGTCAGCGTATCTTATATCAGCGTTGATGCTACCTATTTTGAGCCGACTTTATAGCCCGGAACAATTTGGAGAGTTCGGAATTTTTCTATCAATTATTGGGATAATGGCAGTTTTTATGTCTGGTAAATTTGAGCTTGCAATCATTAATGAGCCTAAATTTAACAGAAGGATAGCTTTAGCAACATTAGCGATTATGACTTCCATAATATTAATGCTTCTTTTGGTTCTTTTATATATATTTTTGGTCTCGATAAATATATTTGAATTTATTAGCGTTACTCCTAATATTCTATTTCTTTTATGTTTAGGTCTCTTAGCAACAGTGATGCATGATTCTTTGATGAATTTTAGAATATCACAGGAAATGGTGTTGCCAATCGCTAGAGCAAAAGTTGCAAGGGTAACAGCAACCTCTTTAGTTCAGGTGTTATGTTATTTTTTAGAGTCATCTAAAATTGGATTATTAGTCGGAGAAGTAGCAGGGAGAATAATGGCAATATTTACTGTGCATGATTTTAATTATACAAAAATGACAAAGCTGCGCATCAGTAGGAAGATTGCTTATCTTAAGTTGGTAGCAAAACGCAATTTGGAGTATCCTTTTAAAATTGCACCGAGCTGGACTTTGAATAATGCTTCTACGCTTTTATTACCTGTTTTCCTAGGCTGGCAGTTTGGTCTTGCAGTATCTGGGGGGTTTTTTTTAATGTATAAGATCTTTAGTTTGCCAGAAACGGCTATCGTACAATCTGTCAATCAATCATATATGGTTGAATTAAAACGTCATATAGGGAAGCCAAAGAAGCAACTAGAAATATTTCAAAAAACAGCAAGGACATTATTTTTCCTTAGTCTTGTAATATATTTTTTTTTAGGACTTGCATTCTATTTTGGCGTAGGATTCTTCTTGGGTTACGATTGGGAGCGCTATGCCTTATTTGGAATATTAATGATTCCTTATTTCATTGCTCAATTCACAATGTCTTCATTATACGTGTCGTTAAATATTTTAGGTCAACACTCTTATCAAGTAATGTGGGATATATTTCGCAGTGGCGGGTTATGTTTTCTTTGTGTTGCCGTAAGCTTTTTTGAAATTCATGCTTTTTATTTTATTTCAATTTTATCGATGTTTACTTTCATAAGTTATTGCCTACTTTTTTGGTTAATTCACTCAGTAATGACGAAAAGTCGAAGTTAAAAGACAGTGAAGTTTTCATCATTAGTTTCGATTATTATGCCAGCGTATAATGCGAAGGAAACCATTATACGTGCGCTTAATTCAATTACTTCACAAACTTTAAGAGAAAATATAGAAGTTATAGTAATTAATGATGGCTCAATAGATGGGACAGCAGAAGTGGTTAATGAATTTTTTATTGAAAAGGCTCTTAACTGGAAATTAATATCACAGATTAATTCGGGAGAAGCTCAAGCGAGAAATACCGGCTTAGATATTTGTAATGGGAAATACATATTATTCCTTGATGCTGATGATTTTTTATATCCTAGAGCTCTTGAATTGCTCGTTAAAAATGCTGAGGAGAGCCAGAGCGAACTCGTATTTTCATCATACAGAAAGATGTTTTCTAAAAATAAGTATAAAGATTACAAGATCAAAAAGCTAAGTTATAAATCTAGCAGACTTATTGAAAAGTTTTTCCAGCGTCAAATTACTATTGGAATTGGGAATACATTAATTTCTGGAGATCTAGTGCGTAAAAAAAACATACGTTTTATGAGCTATAAAGCCGGGACAGACAATCACTTTTTCCGTAATTTTCTAAGATATGTAAATACTGGATTTTCAGTACCTGAGGTGCTTTTTTGCTATCATGTAAATAATGACTCCATTATGAGAGCGATTTATTCTACAAGTCGAATTGACTCAATTTTATCGGTTTTGGACACTAGACAAAAGTTTATAGAAGATCGCGCTTCAAATAAAGTAATCGCAAGTTTAGACGTTTTTTTAGTAAATGAAATTCGTGGAAACGCTACTGATTATTTGCTTTCTAAACCCCACTTCTTTTCAAAAAATCATTGGATTTTTATTAAAGAAAATATATTTATTTATATGCCAAAAAAAGTAAATAGAAAAGTTTTTATAGGATCAGAGCGTTCAGCTTGGTTATTATTTAACTTTGCATTTTATAACTTTCCTCGCATGATCTTATATACTCACCTCGTAATAATTAAATTGAGGATAAAATTTGAAAATTTCATTTAACGACATTAAGAAATATGAATTAGATGAGAGTAAGAATCAATCGCTCACGCTATTTGATAAATATTTCTATAGACCCATAGCAGAATATCTTGTTCCAGTATTGCATAATAATTTGAGGTTTAGTCCTAATAAGATAAGTCTACTGTCACTATTTGTAGCAATGGTAGGTTTTATATTTATTATGGAAGGCAGTAAGCAATTCTTACTGATAGGATTATTTTTTCTTATGTTTTGGGCTGTGCTTGACTGTGCTGATGGAGCTTTGGCGAGGACATTGTTTTATAAATATGGAATCATAAATCCTCTTGGTGAGTTCTTTGATGCTTTTGCTGGATATGGGGTAATTACATTTTTATGGCTAACGCTTGGTTGGTCAGCCTATCAAGATACCGGCGATGATCGATTCTTTTTATTAGGAGCTTTAAGTTCAGTGCTGGGCCTATTTGCAAGAGTCTCTTATGTTAAATTATCTTTAGTAAAACTTAAAAATGATCTGGAGATAAATAATAAAGATTCTAGGAAGTCAGTTTTATACAAAGTATACGAAAACTTAGAGTTTGGATCGGCACTATTTCCGTTTTTATGTTTAGCTATTTTTTTTAACTTACTTACATTTTTTATTTTAATTTATTTCTTGGTTAATCTTTCTATGGTTTTATGGTTTTTTTATATGGTTTATAAAGAGGCAAAAAAAATTGGACGCTAATACAGATAAATTTTCTGTTTTGATTCCAGTTTATTTTAAGGACGACCCTATTTTTTTTAACAAAGCATTACATAGTATTTTCACTATTCAAACTGTGAAGCCCAGTGAAATTATTATTGTTGTTGATGGGCCAGTAGGCGAAGGTCTTCAATTAGTAATTGATGAATGGAAGAATTTAAAGGGGGAACTTGTAAATATTTGTCAGCTACCTATGAATATAGGTTGCGGAAAAGCTCTTCAGAAGGGATTAAAGGAATGTAAGTTTGAGCTAGTTGCGAGAATGGATAGTGACGATATCTCAAGAGAAAACAGATTTGAAGATCAGCTTTCTCTTTTTGCTGCTGAACCAGACTTGGTTATTTGTGGTTCAAATGTTTCAGAGTTCAATGATGACTCTGAGCATTCTTTAGGTGAAAGAAAGCTACCTGAAAGATCGGTGGAGATTTCTAAGTTTGCTATTTATCGCAATCCGATTAATCATCCAACCGTGATGTTTAAGCGGAAGCAGATCATGGAAGTAGGAGGATATCTAGACATGCCTTTTTTCGAGGATTATTATCTTTGGATAAGGTGCATCATTGCAGGGTTTGCTTTTAAAAATATTCAAAAAAATTTGGTTCATATGCGGGCCGATAAATCACATCTTTCAAGACGTTTTGGCTTAAATTACGCAAAACATGAATACATTTTCTTAAACCGTATTCGTGAAATTAGATTCTTGAATTTTGGTACTTTTTTCTTACTTGTTTTAACAAGATGCTCGATTAGGCTAGCTCCCAAATCCCTTATAAAAAAAATTTATTCTATCCTCAGATAAAATGAGGCTTACTCATTTTTCTCGACAGTTAGTTATTAGGTTCGATAATTTTAGAAAAATTATCTTATTAATTTTTTTGAATATAATAGAATTGTTAAATGAGTAATTCAGAAATAGCTATTCTTGGCGGTGCGGGCTTTCTTGGAACTCGCTTATATATTCGTTTGAAAGCTAATAAAGAAGCAGCAATAATTTTTGATTTAAAAAATACTGATAAGTCTTCTAATTTCTGCTTATTCGACGTCGAAGACATTAAGAGTGCTAGTAAATTAAAAAATGTTAAAGCCATCATAAACCTTGCAGCCGTTCATCGAGATGATGTTAAGCCTATTAGCCGTTATGATGATGTAAATATCCAAGGGGCAGTAAATGTTTGCCAAGCTGCCCGTCTTCAAAGGATAGATAAAATTATTTTTACTAGCTCAGTAGCTATTTATGGTTTTGGTCCAGAAGCTATCAATGAATCCGGTATCCCAAATTATTTTAATGACTATGGTCGGACAAAGTATTCAGCCGAGCTTATTTACAAGGAATGGCAGGCTGAAGATCCAGAAAGCCGAACTCTTGTTATAGTTAGACCCACAGTTATCTTTGGTGAAGGTAACAGGGGCAATGTATATAATCTATTAAAGCAAGTTGCTTCCGGCAGGTTTGCAATGTTTGGTAATGGTAAAAACAAAAAGTCCATGGCGTATGTTGAAAATGTAGCTGCATTCTTGGAGTATAGTTTGTCATTTAATCCAGGTTTGCATGTATACAATTATGTAGACAAACCTGATTTTGATATGAATTCTTTAGTGTCCAAGGTACGAAAGATATTATTTGATAAAGACAATATTGGATTACGCTTACCTGCATTTTTAGGTATAGCAATCGGATATTTTGCTGATCTTATTGCTAAAATTTTTAGAATAAATCTTCCTGTAAGCAGTATTCGAGTAAAAAAGTTTATGGGAACTACACAATTCGTATCATCAGTTAGTGAAACTGGTTTTGTCCCACCAGTTAGTTTAGAAGATGGATTGAATCGAACACTTTATTATGAGTTTTTGGAAGATAATTCACATAAAAAAACTTTCGAAACAGAATAGCTAATCAAGAAGACCAAATTTTTAAAAATTACATGGCTCTTCCAAAGACTGCTTAATATTCTTAAGTAACTATCACATTTAATTTTAAAAGAAGATAAATTAGCATTAGGCTCAATTTGTTTGACTAGAATCCTAAAAGTTAAATAAAAAGAAGAAATAAAACTCATTTAAATATGGTAAATATCCTTATATTCCTCCATAAAACAAGTAACATTACAAAGAAATTTAAAGGTATATTTTACAAATAAATTTTAAAAAAATTACTTAATTTTACAGAAAATGAAAAAATTAAATAAAGCAATCATCCCCGTAGCTGGCTTAGGTACAAGAATGCTTCCAGCAACAAAGGCAATTCCTAAAGAAATGCTTCCTGTACTAAACAAACCTATCATTCAATACATAGTTGAAGAAGTAATTCATGCAGGATTCGAAGAAATTATTTTGGTGACTCATTCAAGCAAGTATTCCATTGAAAATCACTTTGATAAAAGCTTTGAATTAGAAGCAACTCTAGAAAAAAGAGTAAAAAGAGGAATGTTGAAAGAAATAAAAGCTATATCAAAATTAAATATTTCTATGCAAAGTATTAGACAAGGAGAAGCTAAGGGCCTGGGGCATGCAATTCTTTGTGCCAAAAGATTAATAGGTAAAGAGCCATTTGCTGTTATATTGCCAGACATGCTCATTAGCAAAGATAATGGAAATGCTGGAGATTCACTTAAAGAGATGAGATTAAATTTTGAAAGTAGCAAGATTTCATCCGTTCTTCTTGGCAAGGCAAAAAAAGCAGATATTTCAAAATATGGAATTGCTCAAATAAAAAAGAATTCCAAATTATCTGGGCTTGGATTAATTGAAAAAATCATTGAAAAGCCTTCGATAAAAAGAGCTCCGTCTAATTTAT
>MDTC01259014.1_pt1 | contig 14865 bp, 13 predicted proteins | sample 811181 | NCBI WGS metagenome assembly MDTC01 (sample SAMN05326644, study PRJNA326480) | marine metagenome | isolation source: seawater | place: Pacific Ocean: North | collected 2011 | reverse complement strand
TGAAAAAGAAAAAGTAAATAATACTTATAATGCTTGGGAATATTATTTTGAAAAAATAAACGATTATTCACTTAAAGAAGTATACAAATCACAAAATGTAATTTTGAATAATATTCTATACAAATTTATAACAAAAAAAAATGCATTTAACATATCTGTAGATTTAAATAAAAAGAAATATTTAAAATATATAAAAAAAATAAAGATCAAAAAATTTTATTTAAATAAAGCTCAAGAATTTTTTAAAAATAGCTTTAGTAATAAAGAAAGGATTTTAGGTGTACATTTTAGAGGATCAACTTACAAAACAGCAAGTGGTCACGCTTATCCATCAACCATATCCGAGATGATTAAAAATATTAATTATTTATTGAATAAATTTAATTATAATAAAATTTTTTTAGTGACGGAAGAAAAAAAATATCTAGAAGCCCTAAAAAAAGAATTTGGTAATAAATTATTTTCCTATAATTCATATAGAATGGATACAATCGATTCATTTAAAATATATCCAAGAAAATTACATCGATATCAACTTGGCAAGGAAACTTTAATTGAGGCTATAATTTTATCTAAATGTGATGGGTTGACATATGTAAAATCACACATTGCTTCTTTTGCAAAAATTTTAAGCAAAAAGAAACAAGCTGATCATGAAATTTTTTTTGGATATAACACAAGAAATAAATATTTTTCTAGGTGGAGCTGGTACCTAAAATTTAATTTTCCTTTTATTTTTGGTGAAATTAAACTTAAGAAAAAACCTAAGAATTATTTCTAGTGATTTTTTTAACATCAATTATCCAAGCATTTAAATATTTTAATTCAGTTTTTTTTATAAATTTTTTTCTAATTAATAATTTGTAACATTTAAGAATATTTGATAAATAATTTTTCTCACCTTTTTTTAAATTTAAATTTAAAATCATATTAATTATTTTTTTATTGTTTAAATATAAACTCATTTCATCTTCAAAATCTTTATATAAATTATGTTCATTTCTATCTTGAAACATTGTTGTGCCAAAAAATAAAATTTTTTTGTTATCATTCATTAAAATTTTTAAACATATTAAACTTCTAAGAATATCTGTCATTCTCATTGTACAAGTTACTGGTAAGTACATGAGAGGAAAAATTTCTTTAAACCATATCGTATTTTGACTATTAAACGGAGATAAAGATTTTCCAAGACTTACAAAATAATTATTTTTGAATTTAATGTTTATTTTTTTATTCAACAATCTATAGATTGCATCAACGTCAGGATTATTTTCACATACACCTTGTTGAAGGTAGAATTTTAGTTTTTTTTTTTTGGTTAATTTAATCTTGTTTTCCATTACACTATCCAGCGGAAGCCCTCTTGGCCAAATCAGCTCTTTTTTTGTTGTAAATAAATCATATATATTTACCCATTTTTTATTTTTCACTTCTCTTACATTATGAACAAGTTTTTTTTCTTCAAAAAAGTTTTTTTTTGGAAAGTTATCATCATCTGTCTCTGCTATTATTTCACTTTTATTTTCAAAAGCCTTTAAATAACCTATGTTTTTTCTTGCATAAGTATTTTCAGGACAAATTTTTGCAAATTTAAAAGTAGTTTTTAATTGTGATTTAATATCTAAATAATCCCCATATGGTAGCTTAAAACTTTTTGGGGATTTTTTATCACCGATTATTATTAATCCCCATTTTTTAACTTTTGAACTAGAGGCAAATCTTTTAATATTTTTGTTAACTTTATTTATTGTGGTTATAACTAAGGATGTTTTCATTTTTTTATTTTAAATAACAAATTATTAGATATATCTATAAATCATCATATTCAATGCTTAATTATTTATATAATCAAATAAAAAAAGTGATTTCCTACATTGACATAGATTTTATTTTATTTTTAAATCTTTGGAGAAATATGTGATCAATAATTCAAAAAAAATTTTAAATATTATTTATATATTATTAAATTTATGAAAATTGGATTTGATCATACTATTTTCTTAATTCAAAAATATGGAGGTATATCAAGATATTTTAACGAAATTTTAAAAAATTTAAATAAAGATACTGATGTTAAAATTTGTTGCCCTATTCATTTAAATAATTTAATTGACTCAAAAAATAAAAAGGTTTTTGAAATTAAAAGAATTAATTCTATACCTAAATTTTCAACAAAATTAATTAATAAATTCAATTTTTACATAAATAATATAATATTTAAAAACTGGAGACCTGACATAATTCATAAAACGTATTTTAACGACTACAATTATAAATTTTTAAATGCAAAAATTGTAGTTAATGTTTGGGACTTAAGTCATGAGATTTATCATAATATGTATAATATGCCAAAAAATTGGAGACCAAAAGAGTCCGCTTTAAAAAATGTTGATCATGTAATTTGTTCATCCAAAAAAACTCAAGCAGATCTAATAAAATTTTATGATTTCGATTTTAAAAAAACTTCTGTAGTTTATCAATCTGCACCAAATTTGAATAAAAATTTTGAGATCAATGATAAAAAAGATAATATTTTACTTTTTGTTGGTAGCAGACTCAAATATAAAAACTTTGAAAAACTACTTGAGGCATTCTCGCTTAAAAAAGAGATTTTGTATGATTTTAAACTTGTTTGCTTTGGTAGTGAAAAAGTAAGTGATAAAGAAAAATTTTTAATTAAAAAATACAATCTTAATGAAAAGAACATTCAATTTGATTTTGGAAGTGATGAAAAATTGTTAAATTATTATCTTAATGCTACTGCTTTGATATATCCCTCAAAAAATGAAGGTTTTGGATTTCCACCACTTGAGGCAATGACTTATGGTTGTCCTGTAATTAGTAGTAACAATAGTGCGATAATTGAAGCTACTGGAATTTCAAAATTTACTTTTGATCCAGATGATCCAAACGATATAATTAATGTATTAGAGAAGGTTATTAGTTCAAAAGAGAACCAAATATTTTTACAAAATTATGGAATAACAAGAGTAAAACAGTTTAGTGCTGAAAGTATGATTAAAAATTTGAAAAAAACTTATAAAATGCTTACTTAGCGTTTAATTTAGTTTCTAGTCTAAATGTATCGTCCTCGTAATAACTTCCACCCCTTTTACCACAAGCAAAAGCAAGTATAGAAGTGTTGTCACTTATAGCTTCTAATGTATGCGCCTCATACGCAGGGTGAGTAATTAATTCATTTTTTTCAATTATATCACACTTAATTTCTCCCAAAACTTTACCGTTTTCATCTACCTTTGCCCTGTATAATTTAAATTTTCCATCCAATATAAATGTGAATTGAGTGCTTTGTTTATGAAAATGATTTCCTCTTACCGCTCCTTTTTTAGATGTAATTAGAGCACAATGATCTTTTGGAGAGTTAACAAATATATCCAATATTTCACCCCTCGTGTCTGTAAATGATGGATTTATTTTCATAAAAAATTTTGTTTGATTTTACTGATATTATAATTGATACAATAACACAACGTATTTAATTAAAGATGAAAAAAAAAATTTATTTAAGTTCTGGTATCTACTTAATTAACAAAAAATTTAAAAAAAATGAATATTATCATTATTTTATAGAACCAAATAATGTTATAATCGTTCCAAAATTTAAAGATAAATATATTATAGTTCGTCAAAAGAGAGAGCCGATTAATAAGATGAATTACGAATTTCCTATGGGTTGGGTAGATAAAAATGAAAAAACTATCGATGCAGCTAAAAGAGAATTGGCCGAAGAAACAGGTTATAAGTCGTTAGATAAACCAAAGAAAATAAAAAAATTTTACGCAGATCCAGGCAGAGGAAGTAGAACTTGTTTCTGTTACTATGTTGATAATTTAAAAAGAGTTTCTAAACCTGAAAAAGGAATTAAAATTTTTTTTAAGACGGCAAATCAATTAATAAAAATGATTAATAATGGAAAGTTTAATAATGCTTCGCATATTGCTGCTTTTTATTTAATATTAAAATAATTATTTTTCAATTTTAGGTTCTGGGAGTGGTATAATAAATTTACCATTAAAGCCTTTTTTTTTTAAATTTTTTTTCAACTCATCTTTAATATGCCATGAAAATAAAATTAAAAAATGAGGTTTTTTTTTATACAAAATATTCTCATTAACTATAGGAATTTTAGTTCCTGGTATATAATTTCCAATCTTATAAGATCCATTTACTTCTAAAACACAATCTATAATTTCATGATCGAGGCCTAAGTAATTTATTAAAGTCGAAGCTCTAGACGGAGCTCCTACACCATAAATTTTATATTTTTTTTCTTTAATTTTTTTAATTAAATTAAAAAGATTTAATTTTGAGTTAATTACTTTATCTCTGAAAATATTAAATTGTTTTTTTGTAAGATACTTGTCTTCTTTTAAAAACTGTTTTTTTACATTTTTTGATATTGAATAATAGCCCTTTCTACAAGCATATACTCTAATTGAACCTCCATGAGTATTAATTTCTTTGGTATCAATTATTTCTAAACCATGTTTTTTAAAAAGATAATTTAAACTCTTTAAAGAATAATACCTCAAATGTTCGTGATATATTGTGTCGTATTGAACTGTTTTTATAAGTGGCAATAAATAATGTGACTCTGATATAAAAATTCCATCCTTTTTAAGAGTATTTTTAATTAGTTTTATAATATTATTGATATCGTCAATATGAGCAAAAACGTTTGTTGCTGTAATAATTTTTGCTTTTCCATATTTTTTTATAATTTGTTTACTTATTTTTTTTTCAAAATAATTGAGTATTGTAGGGATTCCTTTTTTGATAGCCAATTTACCAATTTTTTCTGGAGTTACACCTAGAACCCTATGATTGTCTTTAAAATTACTTAACAAATTCCCGTCATTTGAACCAATATCAATTATCAAATCTTCTTTTTCTAGATTAATTTTATTTGAAACATCTTGATAAAGATTTTTAAAGTTTTCTCTTAAAACTTTTGTTGTACTACTAGTATATGGGTATGAGTATGGGAATAAAATTTCTTTATCTACAATACAGCCCAGCTGTGCTAATTTTGATTTATTACAATACAATAATTCGGCTGGAAACGAAATTTCCTCTTCTAAATTTGAGCCAATTTTCCTAAGTGTATTTACAGGTGGCAAATAACCTAAAAATAATAAAGACTCAAGTTTTTTAGATTTAGATATTTGACATTGTATGACTGGTCTTGAAAAAGTTTTTTTCATTATTTTATAATTTTTTTAATTCCATCTTTTAAACTAATATTTTGTTTAAAACCAAGTTTTTTTATTTTTAATATGTTTGGAGACCTAATGTTTGGGCTTCCTGTAAAGATTTTTATTTTTTTTAATAATATTTTTTTTTTGAAATTTTTTGCCATTAATCTCGCTAATGATGAAATCTTTATTTTTTCGGTAGTTCCAATGTTGTATATTTCTAAGTTTTTACCTTTTCTAAAAATCTTATCAAATCCACTTATAAAGTCTTCTATGTATATAAAAGAGCGAACCTCATTACCACTTCCATGAATTTTAAAATTTTTATTATTTTTTAATGTTTTAAATTTTTTTATAAATTCTGGAATTACATGGTCATTACCCATATCTTTTCCATAAACATTATGGGGTCTAAAAATAATGAATTTTTTAAAAAATTTTTTTGCAAAATATGTTCCATACAACTCTGATATTATTTTTCCACCTCCATAAGAATATCTTGGATTATGTATATCGGGTATCTTTAGCATTTCTTTTTCATCTGTTGGTATCTTAAAAGGATTTTGATAAACTTCAGAGCTTGATGCTAAATAAAAATTTTTAACTCTTTTTTTTTTACTAAATTCTAAAATGTTTATTAGTCCGTTGACTGCAATATCGAGAATTTCAAATGGTTTTGAATAAAAAAACTTTGTACCATTTACATAAGCTAGATGTATAACTGTATCAAAATTACCTTTTATTGATATTAATCTTTTTTTATCTCTAATATCCCCTTTAACAAAATTAATATTTTTCTTTATTTCTTTAAGTCTGCTTATTTTTCCTCTTGAATTATTATCATAAACAGTCACATCGTAGTCTTTTTTAACTAAATATTTTACAATAGCAGATCCTATAAAACCACTGCCACCAGTAACTAATATTTTATTTTTTAAATTTCTTTTTTTCTTAACCATGTTGTTGCCAATCCATAAATATACCATTTCAAATATTGAGGTAACCATTTAAAAACTTTAAACCTACTAGATCCTTCTGACCTTTCTTCCCATTGTGCTGGTATCTCTGATATTTTATAATTTAATCTATTACATTTTGCCAAAAGCTCTAATGAATATGCAAAACCTACTTGTGATTCAATTGCTATCTTGCTTAATAAGTTTCTTGAAAAAAGCCTAAAACCATTACTAGCATCTCTAATTGGGATACTTGATAAATAAAATAATGTGAATGAAGCTGTTCTTACTAAGACTGATTTTATTAAAGGGCATCCTTTCATAGATCCTCCCTTCATAAACCTACTTGCTGCTACAATTTGGCTTCCATTAAGGAATTCTTCATACATATCATCTAAAATATTATAGTTTATAAAATCATCGGCTGGATAGACTATAACACAATCTGAATTACTTTTTTTAAAACCCTCTTTGATTGCAGAACATGGGCCTTTTCCTGAATTTTTAACAAACTCAATTTCAAAATTGAAATCTTGTAGTTTATCTTTGTATAAAAATATATCGTCTGTTTTATGATCATAGCAAAAAATTACACGAAACTTATTTTTTATATTTTTTTGAAATAAATCCATTAGCTTTAAAATTTTATCACCTTCATTAAAAATTGGGATTAAAATATCAATATTTACTTTTTTCATAAAATTTTTTTAATTTGCTAGTATTCATTGATGCATCACTAGCAATTTTAAAATTTAGTTCATTAAATATTTTTTCTTTATCACATGCTTTAAGATTTTTTTGATATTTTTTGTACTTAAGGTAATCAGAAATTTTAGGTCCCCCAATGTTTATTATACCCTGAAAGTTTTTGTTATTTAAATATGCAATATGTTTTACCAAAAGATTAACTTCTATTGCAGATGTGAAAATATTTCTTGCAGAATATTTGAATCTAATTTTATTCTTATCAAAAAATCTAGTTCTTATTATAATAAACTTTTTAAGTTTTTTTACATGCTTTTCTGCAAAATATTTTGTTTTTCCATAAGTATTATATGGTTCAAGTATGTCAGTTTCTTTATAATTTCCTTTAAGAGATGGATAAACAGCATCACTTGAAAGAAAAATTAGTTTTATGTAAATGTTTTTATTTTTTTTTAATTTTAATATTGTTTTAACAATATTATGAGTTCCATTAATATTAACTTTTTTTGCCTTAATTTTATTTTTTTCACATTCTTTCACTCTAGCGATTGCTGCGCAATGTATAATAATTTTAATTTGATTTTTTAATATATAATTTTCTAAATTTTTTATATTAAGAATATTGAGTTTTTTTTTAGAAGGGTACTTTAAATTTAAAAATTTTTTCGATTTAATAATTTTTTTTCCAAGAGTTCCACTACCCCCCAAAAGTAATATATTATTTTGCAAATAATCCCCAACTATCAACTAAAAATTTATTTTTTGGAATTTTAATATTTTTATAGGATTTATGTGGAGCTCCAATAATTATAATATCTGATTTTTTTATTAATACCCTCTTTGTGAGATTATTATCTAACTTTGCAAATTCATCAGAATAGATTACTTTTAATTTTTTTTGTTTTAAATACTTGAATAATTTAATAGACAAAGAGTCCCTTATATCATCAATATTAGATTTAAATGACATACCCAAGATACCAATTTTTTTATTTTTTAATTTTTTTCCAAATTTTAATTTGATTTTTCTATAAAGAAACTTTGGAAAATTTTGATTAATTTTAGTTGCTGATTTTCCTAACAAAAAAGAATTTTTTAAAAATGCGTTTAACTGTGCTGTATCTTTATATAAGCATGGACCTGCCGCAAAACCTGCCGTTGGAATACCTTTATTTCTATCATATCCAGAAATCATATTTTTTCTTAAAAGATTAAAATCAATTCCCAAATTTTCACATATCATATAGAATTCATTTGATATTGAGAAATTTACATAACGCCATGCATTAGAGAAAAGTTTAATAAGCTCTGCTTCTAAAATAGATGTAACGATTATCTTACTACATATTAATTTAAATAATTTTTTTGATCCTATAATTGAATTGTTAGTTATTCCTGAAATTATTTGTGGAAGTTTGGGTAATTCAGTTATAGATTTTCCTTGAACAACCCTTTCAGGACAATATGCAATATTCTGAAATTGTGGTCCTAGGTAAGTTTGTATCTTTTTGCATGTTCCTGGATAAATTGAGCTTCTTATTACAAGTAATTTTTTAGGGTCAAGCTCTTTTTTAATTTCTTTAAACATTTTAAAAAAAAAATTTAAATCTGGTCTATTATTCTTTACAGGAGTTCCAATACAAATAATTACTATTTTAGTGTGTTTTATATATTTTTTATTATCTGTAGCTAAAATTTTTGATCTATTTCTTCTTAAAATTTTTTCTCCTCCTTCTTCCATAAATGGCATTAAAGAGTTATTAATTTTTTTGATATTTGATAAATTTTTATCATATAGAACTACTTTTTTGCCTTTATCAGCAAAAAGTATTCCCAAAGGTAAACCAATATGTCCGGCTCCACCTACTATCAAAATATCTGATTTCATAATAATTTTGTTATTTTAATATTTTAAAAGGCCAAATTATACTAGAGTTAATACTTTCATTATTAAATAAGTTAAAGAAATAATTTATAAAATATGCAAAGTCATATGTAAACATGGAGGCTCTTAATACACCCTGCCAAGCCCATCCATATGGTAAAACTAACCATAAAATTAATAATATTGATATCTCATAGTTTTTTATATTTTGTAGGAAGTTTTTATTTACTAAAATTTGAGAAAAAATAATCAAAAAAGATAAGTTTGCATAAACTCTGGTCGTATCATCTACAATAAATAGAATTAATAACTGGCCTAGAATTATCAATAAAAAAAAATTATTTTTGTCTTTAAAAAAAATATATCTTATAATTATTAACCAACCAACTGATAAAGCAAACCATATTATGTTATGAAAATTAAAATATGCTTGATAAATGAAATGTTTTAAATAATCAGAAGTATATGAAATTCGACCAGAATTAATATCTAATCCGATATGATAAAAATAATATTCTAATAAAAATTTTCCAAATAAAATTCCCAAAATTATGGAAATTGAATAATTCAAATTTAAATAAGAATATCTTATAGAAAATTTATTATAAATATTCAGAACTAATAAACTTAAAGCAGCTAAGAAAGTTAATTCGAAATGTTGTAAACCTAGCAAAATACCTAAAATAAAAACTAAAGTTAAATAACGATTTAGAATAATACTAATCATCATTATTGATAAAATAACTGAGTCATATCCAACCCAAAAAAATGATGTTGTTGAAACGGGTAAAACTAAAAATAATATTACAGAAAAAGTTGCATGTTTCTTACTTAATTTTTTAAAAACAAAATGAACATACAAATAAAAAAAGATTATTGAGAAAAATAAATGATATAAAAAAAATGTAATTTTAATGTTAAAACCAAATAAATTCGCTAAAAAACCTCCCAAAAAATTATAGTATAAATAATGAGCGTAGGGATTTAATATTAAAGTATTATTAAATGGGTCTATTGAGATTTCTAACAACTTCCACAGAGCTGGATGATACCAAATACCTACTTTAAGAATAATTATTAGAGTTATATAAAAAAATTTTTTTTTTATATTTAAGTTAATAAGATAGTTTCCAAAATCTGATAGTTTTTTTTCCATAAATTGTATAATAATATTATACCAATAATGTCTAGAAAAAAGTTATATTTCATTAATGAAAAAATTAATTAATATTTTTACAAAAGTTTTTACTCTATTTTTTATATTATTATTTATTGGTCTAATTCTTTATTTTTTAAAATATAAATTTTCTTTTAACAATTTAGATTTAGATAAAATATTTAAATTGTTATTTTTATTTTCAAATTTATTTTTTTGGATTTGGGTTATATATTCAAAAAAAAAATACAAAAAAATTCTTGTTAGTTCTTACCTAAGTATTTTTTTTTCATTTTATGCTGCTGAATTTATTTTAGAAAAAAAATCTAAATTTGAAAGATTTGAGTTTTTTTTAAGTAAAAACGAAAAATATGATACACGATCAAAATTTGAGATCTATAAAGAGCTTAAAAAAAAAGAGGATATTTTTCCTTTATATTATCCTTATAACCAACTAATAAAAAAAAGAAAAATTATTACAAAAATTAAAGATGTTAATAAAGATGTGGTTATTTTATCTGGTGTTTCAAATTCCAAGACTATTGTTTGTAATGAGAGTGGTAAATACTTAATTTATAAAAGCGACAAATATGGTTTCAATAATCCTAATAAAGTTTGGAGTAGCCCGGCTAACACAATCTTATTAGGGGACTCAATGACGCTTGGTGAATGTGTGGATCCAAAAGAAGATATTAGTTCTGTTTTAAGAAAAAATTTAAACATAAATGTTATCAATTTAGGAATGGGTGGAAATGGCCCACTCTTCCAATTAGCAACCTTAAAAGAATATCATCATTTAACCGAGTCAAAGAAAATTATTTGGGTTTATTATGAAGGTAACGATTTACTAGATCTTTTTAATGAAAAAGAAAACGAAATTTTAATGAAATATTTAATTGCAGATTTTAAACAAAATTTGTCGGATATCCAATCAAAATTGGACAGTCAAATTAAGAAAATAATTAACGATGAGTACGAAAATTTCAAAAATAAAAAATTAAAATCTTTTTTACTCTTATGGAAAGTTAGAGATTCATTAGAGAATTTTTATTCAAAAGATAATGGGACACTTATTCAAAATAATGAAAAAATTATTATTAATAAGAAATTACCATCAATTTATCAAAAGCTTATTAAATCAAACTCAAAAAATCCATATGAAGAAAATATTCAATTATTTGAGGAAATCTTAGAACAAGTTAAAATTTATTCCAACAAAAATAATGCAGAACATTATTTTGTCTATTTGCCCAGTGTTGCAAGATTTAACGGTGAGTTTGAAGATAATGAAAAGCTATTTGCTAGAAATGAGGTTTTAAAAATTGCAAAAAATAATCAATTTAACATAATTGATACATATGATAATTTCTTTAAATTTGAGCAGAATCCACTGCAATATTTTCCATTTAACGGAAAAATGAGACACTTTAATTCAGAAGGTTATAGAATAATATCTAGTATAATTGAAGAAAATTTATAAAAAAGTAATTATATGGAAAATAAATTTATATCAAATAAATATAACGATTTTTTTTTTATTAAATTTCCAGTTTGGATACCAATTTTATATTGGTATTTCATAAACCTATTCCCTGATTACTCTCTGTATGCGTTAATACTACTTTTACTAATTGGTGAAGTTCATTTTGGAATAACTTTTGCTTTTTTTTTCGATAAAAATTATTCTAATCTTCTCAAGAATGAAAAGTATACATTTGTCTTGTGGCCATTAATGTTAGTTTTTTTTGTATTTTTTTTTGGTTATTTTTTTTCAGTTTCAGCAGTTCTTTTTTTAATACTTCTATTCAATTTTTACCACGTTAACCGACAAAGTGTTGGTATATTTAAGATTTATCAAAAAAAACAAGGCCTCACTGTAAATAAACTTTTTATTATTTCCATCTATTTTTTTAGTTTTTTACTTTGTTCTTTTGGATTATTAAAATTTATATTTTTTAATAATTTTTATTTAATTAATGAGGCAATGATAATTAAATATACTCTTTTATTATTAATATTATCTTTAACCTTACTGTCAATTTTAATGTATGTAAGAAAAGAATTTAATTTTGATAATATTCTTAACTTTATAACTGGTGTAGGTATGTTTTTGCCTGTTTTCTTCACAGACAAGATAATTCATGTTTTTGCAATGGGTGTCGCTATGCATTATGTTCAGTATATTTATATAACCAAAAGTGTCTTAACTAGAAAATATAATATAATTGTTAATTCAAGTGAGAAAAATTTTTATAAATACTTCTCTCCAGTGATAATTGGATTTTACCTTTTATTCTATTCAATATTAATGGTTTATTTTTCTAATTTAAATTTAGATTATAAAGGTGAAAAATTTGGTATCTATATTGTCCCAATAGTTTTTCAACTAATACATTTCTACCTAGACATGTATATATGGCAATTTTCTAAAGAACATACGAAGAAAAATTTGTCTCCTTATTTGTTTGCAAAATAAAATGAGTGAATTAACCAATCTATTTATATCACCTGAAACAAAACAGGAGTTAAATTTGATAAATAATGAATTAATATCAGCAGATAAAAAATATAAATATGAAATTGAAGACGATATTTTTAAATTTGTAAGTAAAAATAATATAGAAACAAAAACCAACTCTGTAAGAGATTTTTATTTAGATTATTCTTTTCCAAATTATAATGATTTTGATACTTTAGAGATGTTTGTAAAAAAAATGTCTAATAATCTATTCATCAAAGAATTAACACAAAATATTAATCCAAAAAATAAAGTTTTAGAATTTGGGTGTGGGACAGGACAACTAGGAAACTATCTTGCTGCAACTGGCTACTCACAAATTATATCTGCTGATTTATCTATAAATTCCTTAAAATTAGCAAATAACTTTAAAAAAAAAAATAATATAAATGGAATTAATTTTGTCGAAACTGATATTTTTAATCATTGCTTTAAAGAAAAAATATTTGACATAATTATTACAAATGGTGTTTTGCATCATACCAAAGATCCATATCTTGCATTCCAGAATTTAATAAAACTCCTGAAGGAAGATGGAATAATTATATTAGGTTTATATAATAAAATTTCTAGATTAAAAAATTCAGCAATAAAATATTTAGCAAAAATATTTGGTGATAAAGCAATCTCAGTTTTTGATAAAGTTTACAAAAATAAAAATGGTTTAGCAGCTGAAGCTTGGAAAATGGATCAGTATTTTCATCCGCTTGAAAAAAGATATAGTTTTTCAGATGTTCACTCGTGGTTTAATAAAAATAATATTAAATTTATTAATTCAATTCCAAGTTATAATAATCACAAAAAAATTTTTCAAGAAGTTGAAAACATTGGGGATAAAATAGATCAATTTAATCTTCAAGTTAAAGATCTTATTGAAAATGATGAGGGTGGATTATTTATTTTTATTGGTAAAAAAACTTAAAAAATAGCATAAATAAATGGTGCCAATGTGGAACCACTACTTATAATAATCATAAAACCAAGTATACCCAAAAATATTACAATAGGTATCAGATAATACTTTTTAGCCTTTATGAAATATAATACTAGGCTCAAGAAAGTTTTCATTAGTCTGGGATAAAATTTAACGAATATTCTGTTGTTATCAAGTTTTTATTTTGATCTGTTTTACAAATAATAAAATTATCTATTATCAAATAATCCATTTCAGTACCCAAAAAACATTTTATTGCATCCTTTGGTGTTTCAACTATTGGCTCACCTCTCACATTAAAACTGGTATTTATTATTAAAGGTATGCCAGTTATTTTATAAAAATTTTCAATTAAACCATAAAATTTTGGATTTAGTTTCTTAAATACAGTTTGTACTCTTGATGTTCCATCTAGGTGAGTGACAGCTTTAATTTTACTTTTAATATGATCTAAGCTTTTTAAACCATTAAATTTTTCATTCTTATCAATTTCAAAGTCTCTAGTTTTAGAAACAAATGACATATACTGATTTAAATTAAAAGAATCAAACCACTCTTTTTGAAATTCAGATAAAATAGAGGGTGCAAATGGTCTAAAAGATTCTCTATATTTAATCTTTAAATTTAATTTTTTTAGCATATCAATAGGCCGGGGATCAGCTAATATTGATCTTGAGCCTAAGGCTCTTGGACCAAACTCAGATCTTCCCTGAAACCAGCCAATTATTTTACCATTAGATAACTTTTCTGATACACTTCTTAATAATTCGTTTTCGTCTAAATAATTATAATTTATGTCAAATTTATCTAAATCTTTTTTTATTTCTTCTTGAGAATAATCATTTCCTAAATAACAACCTTTCATTTTATCAAAATTATCGATTTTTCTTGTATTGTTTAATATGTGGTAGAACAAATACATGGCAGCTCCTATAGAGGAGCCTGCATCACCAGATGCAGGTTGAACCCATATATTATTAAAAATTTTTTCTTGCCCAATTTTATAATTTGCAACACAATTTAAAGCCACTCCCCCAGATAAACATAAATTGTTCATTTTAGTTGTCTTCTTAACATACTTACAAATTTTGATAATGATAAACTCAATAGTTTTTTGAATTGAAGCGGCTATATCCATGTGGATTTGACTTAAATCTTCTGAAGGATTTCTCCTTTTAATTTTAAACAAATCATCAAACTTACTATTTGTCATCGTTAATCCAACAGAATAGTTAAAATATTCTTGATTTAAAATAAAAGAGCCATCCTCTTTTACTTCAAGTAATTTATCAATAATCAAGTTAAAGTATTTTGGTTCGCCAAAGGGGGCTAGTCCCATAACTTTATATTCACCAGAATTTACCTCAAAACCTAAAAAATATGTAAATGCTGAATATAGTAATCCCAATGAATGAGGGTATTTAATTTCTTTTAAAATTTCTATTTTATTTTTTTTTCCAACTCCAAATGTAGTAGTGGACCATTCACCAAC
>MDTC01050724.1_pt1 | contig 14865 bp, 15 predicted proteins | sample 811181 | NCBI WGS metagenome assembly MDTC01 (sample SAMN05326644, study PRJNA326480) | marine metagenome | isolation source: seawater | place: Pacific Ocean: North | collected 2011 | reverse complement strand
TTATCATATTTATGATCTAATAATGAACATAATGATTCTCCTAACACTTCTAATACTAAACATACTCTATTATCTGAAATAATAAATTTTTCATGTAATCTGATTATATTAGGATGTTTTGATTTACTTAAGACTTTTCCTTCAAATATACCATCCTCATAATCCTCACTAAATTGAATTTTGATAATAAAAAATTCTTCTTTTTTTAAATCAAATGATAACCATACACTTGAAAACGCACCACCACCAATTTTATTAAGAATTAAGTATCTGCTATTTAATATATCTCCCATAAAATTTGTATTTTCTTCTTCATGATTTGATGAACTTGATGAAGATACAGTAACATCACTTTCTGTTTCACTGGATGAATATTCATCTGACGAATATTCATCTGATACACTTTCAATACTTGATTTTTCAGTAGATGCATTTTCGCTAGATATATTTTCATTTGATTGATTTTTAATATGTAAATTATTATTTTCTAGTTCAATATTTTCCATTATATTTAATAAAATATTAATATATATTTTCTTATAAAAAATAACGAGATTATTATAATAATCTTTATATAGTTTATAATGAAAACATTAACATCAACTATTGTAAAAATTATAGCAAATAATGTTACATTTAATTGGTTTAAACCATATAAAACAAGTGATGAATCAGAAAGTATAGGAACTGGATTTTTTATTGATAATGAGGGTTATATAGTAACTTGTGCACATGTTGTTGTTGATGCTATTAAATTATGGATTACAATTCCATCTATTGGAAAAGAAAGAATTGATGTAGATATAGTTGGTGTATGTGATCAATCAGATTTAGCATTATTAAAAACCAAAACATATAAACCGAAACATTTTATGAAATTAGGTGATTCAGATGGTATTGAAGCTGGTACAAAAGTAATTGCAATTGGATATCCATTAGGACAAGACAGATTAAAACAAACTGCCGGAATTATTAGTGGCAGACAAGGTAGTAATTTTCAAACAGATTCGCCGATTAATCCTGGTAATTCAGGTGGTCCACTTGTTAACGAGAAATTTGAAGTTATTGGTGTTAATTCATCTAAAATGATGTTTGCAGATAATATTGGTTATGCTAAACCAATATATCAATTTAAAATAATAGATCAATTGATGAGGGATCTTGAAACAAAAAAAAATAAGATGGTATATAAACCAGGATTATTTGCTAATTTTAATAATACAAGTGAAGATTTAATTGATTATTATGGAAGTGTTAGTGGGTGCAAATCTGGTTATTATATTAAAAAGATTCATAAAAAATCACCATTAAAAAAAGCTAATTTATCAGATGGTGATATAATATGTGCTTTTGGAAAAAAAGGAAGTATATATGATGTAGATAATTATGGTGAATGCAATGTTCCATGGAATTCCGAAAAAGTTCATATATATGATATCATGCAAAGATATACTTTACAAGATAAGATTATAATAAAATATTGGAGAAAAGATCAAAAAGGTATTCAAGAAACAACTGTTGATTTAGGACAAATGGAATTACCACAAATTAGATTATATTATAAAAATTATGATACAATAGATTATGTAATTTTTGGAGGAATGATTGTAATGGAATTAACTGGAAATCATTTAAACGCATTATTTAATATGGAATTGAGCAGAAAAATGGCTGATCATTTATCATTATATGCACATCTAAAAAATAAATATGAAAAAGTATTAATTATAACACAATTATTTCCAGGATGTCATTTAAATAAAGTTGAAAGTTTGCATCAAGGTGATATTTTAACAGCTGTTAATAATGATAAAGTAAATACATTAGATGAATATAGAAAAGCTTTGATGAAAGTTAAAGAAATAAATGGTAAATATTACATAAAATATGAAACAAAATTAAATACATTAGCTGTTTGTAATTTAGCAACGTTGCTTGCTGAAGAACAATTTTTATCTGAAAATTTCAAATACGATATAGATCCAATATTTAAGACTTTTTGTAAAAAATATCCACATATAGTAAAATTAGGTAAACCAGTTAAATTAGATATTCGCCATAAAAAACAAATGCATACTGGTGATGAATTTTCAATATCTGGTATATCTAGAGTAAGTCCATCTTCAAAATTAGAAGATGATTCACCTATAGAATCTGATATGTCAATTCCAAATGACTCTGAAATTATAGGTAGTGTTGCTTCTGATAATCCTTTTACAAGTGAAGGAGAATCAGATATTGAACCTGCTAGTGATAATCCAACAAATATTGATAATTTAAAATCAATAGGTGCAGAAATATTTAATCAATTTGAATTATTTCAAAAAGGATATGAATCAGATACAGAAACTAAACCACAAGTAGAACCGAAAAAAAAAGGTAATTGTAAAAAAATAAAACAAAAGGAAAAAACTGAAAGTGATTTAGATCAAGTAAAACAACATATTTACAGTCAAATAAAAAAAACCCGAAGACGTCGTAGACATTAATACATTTATGGAAGAGAAATATGTTCAAAACATTTATGAGGAGATAGCTATTAGATTTAATCACACCAGAGCATATTATTGGAAAGGTATTAAAGACTTTTTATTAAATCTAGATAAACATTCATTTATTTTAGATGCAGGATGTGGAAATGGAAAACATATGTTATTAAGAAAAGATTGCTTTTTTGTTGGACAAGATTTTTGTTGTAATAGTATGCGAATATGTAAAAAAAAAGGATTAAATGTGATTATAAATAATATTAAAAAATTATCATTTAGATCGAATATATTTAATGCAACAATATGTGTTGCAGTTTTACATCATTTAGAATCGATTGAAAATAGAATCAAAGCAATTCAAGAATTATCAAGAGTAACAAAACCCAATGGTTTAATATTTATACAAGTTTGGGCAACGGAAGCAGTAGATCCTAAAAAATTTATTCAGATTGAAGGGAATGATTATTTTGTTACATGGTATGTAAATAAAGATAGAAAAGTAAAAAGATATTATCATTTATTTGAAAGAAATGAATTACTTGATTTGTGTAAACAATGTAAAATAGATATATTAAATATCTATTTTGAATTTAATAATTGGATTTTAGTTGGAAAAAAATAAGTATATATATATATAATGTCTGAAAACTTTATGGAAATAACTGAAAAAGAAGATTTTGTTGAAAAATATGATGAAGATTCTAATGATGATGGCGAGGATAGTTATGATGGTGATGATGGGGACTATAGTGATGATGGTGATGATGGGGACTATAGTGATGATGGTGATGATGGTGATGATGGGGACTATAGTGATGATGGTGACAATGAATCTGATGATAGTGATGATGAAATTGACAGCCCACATGAGAAAGGGTCATCATATATGAATTCTGCATTTTATTTATTATTTAATCTAATTTGTATAATGTTTGGATGGTGGTTAGGCGCAAAGGGTTATGGAAAACATTTAATTAAAAATCCTCCAAATGTTAATCAAGTTCAATAATATATTAAATTAAAGTCATTTTTTACATAATTATATAATTATATATTATATAATTATGAATAATCTGAAATATAAAATAAAACAAAATTTGATTGGTGGGTCTGGACAAACAGAATTATGTGATCCACACCTGTTTTTTGGAGAAGAGAATGAAATTATGAGATTACCAAAGTTTATTAACAACAAACCTATCGATCCTTTTAAGATAGATAAAAATGAACTAAATAAAGAGTTATTTCAAATTATAAAAGAAAAGGAAGAATTAGAAAAATATTGGGATGTTATTAAAGGTGAAATAAAGGATTGGAAAAATCAAATATATATAATTGATACTGATATAGGACATGATCCTGATGATCATTTAGCAATAGTTATTGCTTTACGAGCATACCACAAATTAAACGTTAATGCTGACAATGTATATATCATTACTAGTGCAGGGGGCACATCTAATACAACTGTGAAAACTTCAGCTTCTCCAATCCCAAGGGATACGGTTGAGTGGAGAGCTCTTGCTGTCTTAAATTTAATAGATAAATTAATAGAAGGTGAAAATAGCAATACAAGTTTCTCCCCTCAAAATGATAGTCTTGCATCTTGGTTACAAGGTGTAAAAGATAATGTATATCATGGTGTACATAAAAGTAAGGTATTAGATGAAAGCTGGCATACTTATTCTGATTTATTCAACAAAGGAGATTATGTAAATTCAGGGCAACCATGTGTTCAATCATTAAATGATTTTGTTATGGAAGATAATATTAATTATAATATTAATATAGGAAAATTAACAACTAACAATTTTGATAAATTTTATAATAATATTATCAAAAAAATTACCGGTAATAATAACTATAAATGTAATATAATAGGTATTGGTGCTGCTACAAATATATCCAAATTTATTGAGAAATATGATATAATTAATTCAACATCATCAACACCCAAATCAACACCCAAATCTGAGTTAATAGGTGATATACCAATTGATTCACTCGTTATGATGGGCGGGGCACCACCAAAAAAAAAACCAATATCAACTAATGTAAGATTAGATCCTAAAGCATGGACCCATGTTGTAGAAACCATTTTAAAAGGTCGATTTAGAGGTGGTGAAGGTAGCTGCTATATAATTTCTAGTATGAGCACAGGTGTTTTTTGGCAGAATAACAAGAATAGTGTTGCAGAACTTAAAAAAATGCAATCATCACAAGGGTTAAAACCATGTGAAAAATCAGATAAAGTAGATCGATTTGAGGCATTTGGTCCAATTACTGAATTTATATTTGGTTGTAATCATTTAGATCAAGCTAATTGGAGATTTAATGAATTTATTTTAAGTAATAATCAAAAAAAAAACATAACAACACACAGTGCAACACCTCATTCAATATCAAATTTACATTACGATGAACAGCTTAAAAGTCTATCAAATAATACTAAATTTTCAACATATGTTATGGATATTGTAAGACGTATGTCACAAAATACCGGAGACTTAGGTAAGGATAAGCATGAGGAACAAAAAGGAAAAAATGATTGGCGATTTAATTCAATGTTACATGATCCTATCACTGTCATATACGCTTTACTAATACAATGTTCAAGAGGATCAAAATTTTTGTATAAAAAAAATAAAAAAAATAATTTATTTCATTATGAATATGTTCCGTCTAGCTCACATACAGCTACACCAAAATCCAATGTCAATCAAAAATCTCAATTAATGAGACGTGCATCTATTAAAAATGTGTCTAAAACTAATATGCACCAAGAAATGACATACAATCTAAAACTTAATATTATATTAAGAGATATTTTTATACCAACGTACAAAACGATATTGATATTTAATAATAATGATAGTAATAATAATAATCATGGAATATTAGAACATTTAATACTTGATCGAGAAATGATGAAAATTTATACTAATGAAAAACATATAGTAGATATTGAAAGTACTATAAAAAATATTGATAGCAAATTAACAATATCGCCCTCAATATCGCCCTCAATATCGCCCTCAATTCCCAATTTTAAAAACTTAGGAATTTCACATAATACTATTGAATTTTATTATAATACGCAAGAGGGCAATGAATTTTTAAAAAAAAAAATTGATAATACTCTATTAGATAAAAGTTTTATGGGCTTAAGTGATGTAGAACAACTGAATATAATAAACTTTTCATTAAAACAAAATGAACTTGATGGTTTAAATAATTTATCTGTCAATACACACAAAATCGAGGCTATACATCCAAATGTAACACCAGTATCATTTGATTTTGAAGAATACTTAAGAATATCATTATCCGCCATATCAGGTCGATTTGAATCTTGTCAAGTACTGTTTTGTATGATGGCATCAATTATGCTTCTAGATAAAAAATAATTATAAACTATTAAGTATAAAATTTATATAATTAATAATATTAATATTAATTATATAAATGACAGATACCGTGATTCCTGAAGAATCTCCAGATAAAAAAACTAAACAATCATCATTAACAATAGCAAATGTATTCTTATTTTTTCTTTTATGTGGATTAGCGTTTTACTTTGGCAAGCAAAGTGGTATTGCGAAATTTGAAAAAGAAATTTAGATATAATTTTTATATATTACTATATATATATAATATGAACGTTTTAAAGTATTTATTAGTAAAAAATTATAAGAATATAGTAGGTGGCTCTGGCTCTGGCTCTGGCTCTGGAGATGAAGAACTTGGTGCACCGCCATCGCAACCGCCATCGCTATTTCGTCAAACTTCTATAGAACATAGTACTGATTATTTTAAAAAAAGTAGGGGATATCGTGAAGAAAGAAAAAAAGAATATCGTGAAGAAAGAAAAAAAGAATATCGTGAAGAAAGAAAAAAAGAATATGTAATAAGAGAAAATGAAAGAGATTGGCTCAATAAAATAAGTGAGCCAAGTGGATTTAATGTTGACGTTTTCCCAACACCATTATTTTGGGTTGTAAAGAGATTCGCTAGAGACAATTTTAATAGAAATTGGACAGAACAAATAATTGATTATTATATGAATAAGGGTTCTTATCGTTTTTATGAGACAAATATAAATGAAGAAACCGCATATGGTATGGCTTGTTCTTCTAAAAATCAAACTTTAATTGATATATTTAAAAATAAGTTTCCCCCCATCGAAAGAGTAGAAACATTAAAAATGAAAAATAATTATGCATATAGAAGGGTTGGTCCTTACGGATTATTTAAGTCTATTGTAAATGATGACTTAAAAACTATAGAAGAACAATTAAAAGCGTATTACTGGCTTTCAAACGAAGACTTAGATGCAAGTATGGCAACCGATTTCACATTTGTCAATGCTGATAATGAAATTTTAAGACCATTACATTTGGCAGTTTACTATGCAGTACAACATGGTAATACAAGAATTCTAAATGAATTACTAAAATATAAACAATATTTAGATGTTCCAAGTATACCAACTGGTATAACACCCTGGGGTATTCTTGAATTCTATTCGAGCATTAATATTAGTAGGAAACCAGCTGAAAGTCATGATACACTTTTTATAGATGGTAGCCAAGGTAGCGATGTTGTAAGTGACGCTGAGTATGCATTTATTCAAACAATTAAAACTAGATTTTTGGATATGTATAGAAAAAATGACAAAAAATACAAATTTAACGTTGATAATATTTGTAATAATACAGCTCGTTCAAGTATGCAAACATTAAGATCTTTACTACATATAGCAAGAAGAGTACCAGATGATCCATGTATTACCGTACCACTCCCATTATTTTATGAACAATATATACAATGCAAAATAAATAGTTATCTTATGACACAAACTCCACAAACAATCAATAGATTTAGAATCATTTACGAAAATGCGAATAGACTAACTGATGAGTCTTCAACTTCAATTCCAATGGATTAGTTTTTACTACAATATAATAAAATATTTTAGTAAATTAAAAGAATTGTAATTAAACATATCGATCTGCTTCTAACTCAAATTTAAATAATTTCTTATTTATTTGAATTTGTTTATCTATATTATTTATTTTATTTTTATGAATCATTTGTGTGACTTTTAATATTAATTTATTTGCATGATCAACTGAATTAGTGTGTACTTGTAACATTAATTTTCCTTTATTATAACTTAATCTATGTGATAATTCTAATACCTTACAAAGCAATTTTAAAGGAATATATAATTTAACATTTAAATATAAACATAATTGCTGCATACCATCGTCACTATTATTAATTTCTTCATCGCGTAATATGATTTCATCATATATTTGTTGTTTTTCACTTTTATTCCAAATAACAAGTCCATTTTCTTTATTAATTCTAAAATGAGGAACCCCAAATTTTGTTTTTACATCTTCATATATTTTTAGTGGTAAAACATGTTTCCAATTAGTCATTTGATTACTTTCTTTTATATTTTGATATTTATAATAATCTGCGAAAAAATTAAGACCTATACTCATAATTATTAGTCCAATTATTTTATATTTAGTTTCAGCAAATATAAATAATCCAAAAATAATTATTAATATACCACTTAAGATCATATATATTAAATATAGAAATTAATTATATAAAATATTATAATATTTCATATTATTTTCTTTGTATACAGTAGCGAGCGAATGAGCAGCACAAAGAATAACGATTGTCCTGATTTAACACCAAATACTGAATGCAACGATTCCTGTTGCCCTGATTATGAGCCACAAAAAGACTGGTGCAAAGCCTTCAACAAACGTACCTTGGAACAGCAGCGTAAAGCACATCAAACTGCAATTGATGGTATGTGGCACAATCTTGAAGATGCCCGAAATACTATTGGACAGGCAGAGCAATACCTTGCTGTTATATACGAGTTACTTCTCGCGGTGCAAGACCAAATTATCAAAGTATCATCTCATGCTGCAGCAACTGAAGGTGATATTGAATCCGCAAATATTAAAATTCAATCATTTTTAACTGAAATTGATAATATTAGTGAAAGTGCAAACTATAATGGTAGACGTTTATTAGCACATCATGAAGTAGAAACGGGCGTTTCAGATGCATCTGATATAGTTTTTAGATTTATGGGTTGTGTTGGTTTTTGTAGAACTGTAGATATAACTACAAATGATTTTACATATGTACCACCACATGTTGGTATATCATATATTGGTTTAAGTACAATCCAATCTGCTGGATTAGGAACATTAGAAGATGTATCTAATAATGTAAGTGATCTTATTGATCCTGCTGTAAAAGCAGTAAATTGCGCTATCAAAGATATTGGAGTGGCTCTTGACAAACTTCGTGCATACAGATATGTATTATGTTTACGTGAAAAACAAATCAAAGTATGTAAAAATGGTCAAGATATTTGCTACGAACATAAATGCAAAATATAATTAAGAACTATAATATTTTAATAAATTTACTTGTAAAATTATTAAGATAATATCCACCAAAATTATTTTCTTTGTATACAGTAGCGAGCAAATGAGCAGCACAAATAATAACGATTGTCCCGATTTAACACCAAATACTGAATGCAACGATTCCTGTTGCCCTGATTATGAGCCACAAGAAGACTGGTGCAAAGCCTTCAACAAACGTACCTTAGAGCAGCAGCGTAAAGCACAGCAAACCGCAATTGATGGTATGTGGCATAATCTTGAAGACGCCCGAAATACTATTGGACAGGCAGAGCAATACCTTGCTGTCATATATGAGTTACTTCTCGCAGTACAAGACCAAATTATAAAAATATCATCCCACGCAGCAGCAACAGATGGAGATATTGAATCTGCCAATGCTAAAATTAAAGCATTTTTAAGTGAAGTTAATCAAATTTCATTAAGTGCAAACTATAATGGTAGACGATTACTTGAACACGGTGATAACTTAACAGACACTGATGAAGATGGTGTATATGATAGTAATGATGGCGAAGATGCACCAGCTATCGTATTTAGATTTATGGGTTGTATTGGTTTTTGCAGAACGGTAGATATAACTGCTAATGATTTTACTTATGTACCACCTCAAGTAAGTCCATTCCGTCTTGGTATTGAAAGTTTACATCAAAATGGCTTAGGAACTTTTGCTGATGTATCTGCTAATTTAGATGATCTTATCGATCCAGCTGTAGAGCTTGTAAATTGTGCAATCAAAGATATTGGAGTTGCCCTTGACAAACTTCGTGCATACAAATACGTCTTATGCATGCGTGAAAAACAAATCAAAGTATGTAAAAATGGTCAAGACATATGTCACGAACATAAATGCAAACTCTAAATGCAGAATTTAAATTTAAATTTTATCTACTCACACAAATGTTTATCGCATGGATGATATTATAATTGGGGAATTGTAATGTTATCATTTTATTCTAATAATTTTCCTTAAAATTATTAGAATTATATAAAATATTCAAAATAAATTGATCTATTAAAATTTATATTAAGATCATCAAAATTATTTTCTTTGTATACAGTAGCGAGCTATGAGCAGCACAAATAATAACGATTGTCCCGATTTAACACCTAACAATGTATGCAACGATTCATGTTGCCCTGATTACGCGCCACAAGAAGATTGGTGCAAAGCCTTTAATAAACGCACATTAGATCAACAAAGAAAAACACAGCAAACTTTGATTGACGGTATGTGGCATAATCTTGAAGATGCAAGAAATACTGTAGGACAAGCTGAGCAATACTTAGCTATCATATATGAATTATTACTCGCGATACAAGACCAAATAATCAAAGTATCATCCTTTGCAGCAGCAACTGAAGGTGATATTGAATCTGCAAATTCTAAAATTGTTGAATTCTTAAAAGAAATTGATAATATTGCTGAAAGCGCAAACTACAATGGAAGACGTCTATTAGCTAGTCATAGTGATAATGATGGTGCTGATCTAGTTAATGATTTCACTGGCACTAATGGTAATAGTGATGAAACATATGATGGAGTAATCCCAGATGATGATCCAGATGCATCTAATATTACTTTTAGATTTATGGGCTGTAATGGATTTTGCAGACAAGTCACATCAGAAAATAGTAGCCCAACTGAAAATGATTGGATATATGAACTGCCAAAAGCAGGTACAGGATACTTATTTGATAATAATGCAACCACAATAACTGTTGGTCTTGACACGAATGGTACAACTGGTAATGCTGGTCAAGGTGGTGATTGGGTTGATATTTCGGTTGTTTTAGTCGACGCCGCATTTAATCACGATACTGCTCCCGCAGTTGTAATTACTGATGCTGCTGATGGTGATGATATTGATACTCAAGTTACTAGAGTAAACTGCGCAATCAAGGAGATTGGTGTAGAACTTGACAAACTTCGCGCATACAGATACGTCTTATGCATGCGCGAAAAACAAATCAAAATCTGCAAAAATGGTCAAGAAATTTGCTACGAACACAAATGCAAACTCTAAGTAATTGATATTTAGTCTTGTTTCATTTATATTAATTTTAATAATTTTAAAAAATAAAATTATTAAATAAAAAATAAATTTTAAATTTAATTATTAAGCTGAATATTCAAGTGATTTAAGAATATCATTAAAGCATTCACTTTCTTCAGCATTTTCAATATCGGTTGAAATATTTTTCATAAATTCATCTTCTAATTTATTTAACCAATCTTCATTAACAGGTGTTTTAATTAATTCAGTTTGCATTGGTGTATTTTTAATGTAAATATTATAATTATTTTTAAATAAATATTTAATGAAATTAAAAGTTCTTTTAAATCTGTTAACATGAAACTCGTGAGTTACAAGTGTAATCTTTGGAAGATGAACAATTTTTAGGTCATCTTCCCTATCATATGTGCAAGTATTATCAGATTTAGCAATAGTTGCAATCAAGCACATAATGTGTTGAGCCGTATTATTAGAATTGTATGGAATTACATTATAATTATATGATAGATGCATTTTGTTATCGACAATATCAGTAAATGATTCTTGTTCAGATGTTTTACCAATAAACATAATTTGGTTATTATTATTTTCTTTAGATGAATCATAAATAGTAAGGCTTCGTTCAATTCGTGGTCCGATAAAACGTGAAATATGAGATCCAAGTGTTAAAATGGTATTATCATAATTAGAATGCGCATTAGCATTAGTTGTTAAAATTAGAAGACAGATCTTAGAAAGATACATTTTTTAAGAATTATTGTAATATAGCAAAGCTATAAGAATAATATAGCTATATTTATATCAAATATATTACAATTTTCAATTTTTTTCTAAAAAAGGTTATCAGATGATGTAGAACATGTACTACTAGATAATGACGAATATTCTGAATATTCACTATCATTAGAGTTACTACAATATAAACTATTCTCGGATGATGATGAAGATATACTCTTATAATCAATCTCATTATCATCACAATATTTTACTATTAAATCTTCAATCTCTTTATAATTTAATCTTTTAGCAATGCATAATGGTGTTTCACCTTCTTTATTTTTAAAAACAATAATTGGCTTGTGGGGTAATAAGTTCACAATTTCGTCTTTTTTGTTATATTTAACTAAAATATGTAAAAGAAGATTACCATCATTGTCTGGCATATTAATATCTTTATTTGATTTTATAATATTGTCAATTATATCTGACATATAATGTATAAATTATATATTAGATAAAAATATACAATATCGTGATAACAACTTGAAACATGTAATACATCATAAATATCTTAAATTTGTTTATTACTTTATATATATAATTTTCTTATATGAAATGAAAGCTTAATATAAAATTTTTATCATTGGTTAGATTTATATCAATTTCTATTTTAACTATATATTTTGTTTTACTATTAGGATCATCAGCTAAAGAAAATAGTCTCATATATTTTTCTAGTTTTATATGGTTTTCCATTATATCTATTTTATATTTTCTTTTAATTTTTAATTGTTCACTATCTTCATCAGACATTTCAGATAAATACAAATCTTTTTTTTCAACACTTTTTTGTATTATATAAAAAGGTACTGCAAATAATGCTTGTGTTGATAGCATTAAAATTTCTTTTTCTAATTGAGGATCAGTGCTTCTATATTTTGATTCTAAATAATTTATAACAGTATATGGATCTTTAACATATCTACCATTAAAAGTCATGTATGATCTTTTTATATCAATAAAAAATTGTTGTTGTATCTCACGAATATTACTATAAGATGATTCAATATCATTAACTAGTTCATCTAAGTCCATTATAATAAAATTTTCAAAATTCATATCTTTAACTGTATATGTTTTATCGTCTCTTAAATGGAATTTATTATATAAAATATAGTTATTGTTATTAGAATGTATTTTTTTAATTAGGGTGTGATTTTTTTTTATATCATAATTTGTAAAATTAACAAATTCAAAGTTACTCATATATTAATATAATTTAAAAAAAAATTGTATTATATTTAATGTATGAGTAATAGTCCTATTCATAAGCAATGTCGAATTTGTTATCAATCAGATGATGAAAATGATTTATTTTCGCCATGTAAATGTACGGGTACATCAAAATATGTTCATAGAAAATGTTTAAATGAATGGTTCGAAAAAAGTAATAATGAAAATTGTTTAAATCAGTGTATGGAATGTAAATATGAATATAAAAAAAGTATCAAATCTAAAAAATGTTATAGAATTAGTAATATAATTCTACAATACTTTGTTATGTCATTAGTAGTAATAATTGGATTATCATGTTTGTTTGGATATATAATATATAATATAGATGAAAAATTATATTCATCAAAAAATATAATGGACGATGATGGAATTGTAAAAAAAGATGATGATATATTCACAACTAAAACAAATAACTATATAAATTATATGTTCTATGGAGTTTGTACTTCAGTTATTATATTTTTTATAATAATTATTATTACACATTTTTATTTTAAGCACCAAAATTATAATGATGAGTACGATAGAATAATATATAAACTATTGAAATATCATTCCGCAACTTATATTTGTGTTATTTTAGCATATATGTGTAGTTTTTTAATAATATCATCTAGTTTACTTATATTATTTCTAAATCATTGTATTTTCACATATATACAATATATAAATTTATATATAAAAAGAAGATATACGGAAATTATTGATTTTAATTATACGCTTTTGTAGATTGTAATTCATATTGTTTTTAGAGTATTCACGACTGTATGAATATCTTCATCTAAAATCCAACCATGCATAGGAAGACTTAATACTTTTTTAGATGCTTCTTCAGCGTTTGGGAAATCACCTAATTTATAACCTAAATATTCATAAACAGATTGTTCATGTAAACATTTAGGATAATAAATTGCAGATGGTATTTGTAGTTCCTTTAATTTATTTTTTAATTCATCTCTATTTTCAACTAAAAGTGTGTATTGTGCGTAAACACTTTTATTTTTGTCTAAAATTGTTGGTGTTTTAACATCAATATTATTCTCATTAATTAGTTGTGAATATAAAGTTCCAGCATGATTTCGAGTATTCATTATTTTATCGATATTCTCAAATTTTGCTAATAAAATGGCCGCCTGTAATGTATCTAATCTAGAATTTGTACCAATGCACCAATGTGAATGTCTTACATTAGCACCATGTGTTCTAATTGCTCTCATTGTATTTGCATATTCATCATTATTTGTAAATATTGCACCACCATCACCATAGCATCCAAATGGTTTTGATGGAAAGAAACTGGTTGTGGCAATATCAGTAAGACTACAACTTTTTTTGCCATTTTGTTCAGCTCCAAAACTTTGCGCAGCATCTTCAATAACAGCAATATTGTGTTTTTTTGCAATTTCATTAATTCTATCAAAATCAGCCATTTGTCCAAAAATACTGACAGCAATAATTGCTTTTGTTTTATCTGTTATGGCGGCTTCTAATTTATCTGGATCCATATTAAAAGTTTTTAGATTAATATCAACAAAAACAGGTGTTGCATTAACAAGATTAATAACTTCAGCAGAACTGATCCATGTAAAGGGAACAGTAATAACTTCATCACCTTCTTTACAACCGATTGCTCTTAATGCAATTTGAATTGCGTCTGTGCCATCTGAAACAGCTACACAATGTTTAACTCCGACATAATTAGCAAGTTTTTCTTCGATTTCTTTAACTTGATTGCCCATAACAAAGTTTCCTTTGGTTAGTACTTCTGACATATTTTTGTCAATCTGTTCTTTTTGAATTTGATAATCTTTAGCTATATCACAAAATTGCACCTTCATTAATATATAATAATATTTTTATTCATCATAAAAAATA
>MDTC01015932.1_pt1 | contig 14866 bp, 16 predicted proteins | sample 811181 | NCBI WGS metagenome assembly MDTC01 (sample SAMN05326644, study PRJNA326480) | marine metagenome | isolation source: seawater | place: Pacific Ocean: North | collected 2011 | reverse complement strand
TTTATTTAATTAAAAAAAAAGAACAATTAAAATTACATTTTTCACTTTTAAAAAAACCAATAATGCAAGAATACGCAGGTTCATTTTCTGATGACACATTAAAAAATGAATATACCTGCAGTTTTTTTAAAACAAAAGATAAAAAAATAATAGGACCATTTGTTGCAAAAAGAAGATTGTTGCATGGAACTTCGTGGATAACAGAAATTAAAAATTTTCACTCTATTAAAAAATTGATCAAAAAAATTGCAAACAAAATTAATCATATTGGTTCTATGAACATACAATTGAGAGAAGGCAAACAAGGACCAGTGCCTTTTGAATTTAATGCGAGATTTTCTGGAACAACCTCTATTAGGGCTCAATTCGGATTTAATGAACCAGAGATGTTTATAAAGAACTATTTTTTGAATAAAAACATAAAAAATCCAAAAATAAAACAAGGAGTAACGTTAAGATATGTTGAGGAAGTTTTTCTTACAAACACGAGTATTAAAGATATAAAAAAAAATTTTGGTAAAGGAGTCGTAAACTCATGGTTTTAAAAAATATAGGAATAACTGGAGGAACAGGTCTTGTAGGAACACATTTAGCGCCTTTTTTAGCAAAAAAAAATTTTAATATAATTGTTACATCGAAGTCTAATAAGAAAAATAAAAGTAATATTAAATATAAAAAATTAGATTTATCAAAAAAAATTGAAGAATATAAGCTTAATAAAATCTTTAAAAATATAGATTGCTTAATTCATTTAGGAGCAGTTTTACCAAATAATAAAAGCATAAAAATACCATATTTAAAAACTGTAAATCTAGACAACGTAAAAAAATTAATTGATTGGGCAAGTAAAAAAAATATTTTGTTTATCTTTTTTTCTACTATCTCAATATTTAGTAGTAAAAATATTAATTATATTAAATACAAAAAAAAAATAGAAAAATATTTATTGAAAAAGAAAATAAAATATTTAATTATTAGGCCCTCTTCTATTTACGGAGCAGGTCAAAAAGATAAAACTTTCTTAATAAAAAATATAATTAAAATTAATAAAAAAAAAAAATTAGTATTTTATAAACCATTTAAAGAAAAATTAAACTTTATTCATGCTCATGATGTTTCAAGAGCTATCTTATTTTTGATTAGAAAAAAGAAAACAGGAATATTTAATCTAACTAATGATAAAAATTTATCAATACCAGAAATTATAAAAGTTTTAAAAATTATATTTAAAATACCAGAAGATAAAATTTTAATAGAATATAAAAAGTTTGAAAAATAAAAAAAAGAAAAATTGATTCAAAAAAAATTAATAAGCTAGGTTGGAATTGTAAAATAAAATTACAAAATGGAATAATTAAATCATTTTTAAATAAAAAAATTATAGTATGAAAAAAAATAAAGTCTTAATAATTGCTGAAGCTGGAGTAAATCATAATGGAAAAATCTCTTTAGCAAAAAAATTGATTGAAATTGCTAAAAAAAGTGGTGCAGATTATATTAAGTTTCAAATGTTCAAAACATCAGATCACGTAACAAAAAAAGCTGCTCAAGCAAAATATCAAATTCGAAATTTAAATAAAAAAACTAATCAGTTTGATATGATTAAAAAACTAGAGTTTAACGAAAAACAATTCAGTGAAATACAAAGTTACTCAAAAAAAAAGAAAATTAAATTTCTGGCTTCTTGTTTTGATTTGAAAAGTGTTAATAATTACTCAAAATTTAAACCAGATTTTTACAAAATTCCATCTGGTGAAATAACTAATTTACCTTTATTAGAGATTATAGGTAAAAAAAATAAAAAAATACTTTTATCGACTGGAATGGCAAAAATGAATGAAATACAAAGTGCCATTAATATTTTAATTAAAAACGGATGTAGTTTAAAAAATATTACTGTTTTACAATGTACCACAGATTATCCTTGTAAAATATCCGACGTTAATCTCTTAGTAATTCCCGAAATAATTCAAAAATTTAAATGTAATGTGGGTTTTTCCGACCACACCACTAGTCTAGATATTGCAAACTCGGCAATCGCTTATGGCGCATCTATAGTAGAAAAACATATTACTATAAATAATTTATTAAAAGGACCAGATCATAAAGCCAGTTTAAATCCAAAAGATTTTAAAAGTTTTGTAAATAAGATAAGAGTTTTGGAAAAAGCTATGGGATCGAGTCAAAAACAACCAACTGAAAATGAAAAAAAAAATATTTATCTAGTAAGAAAATCTATTGTAGCAATTAAAAAAATAAAAAAAGGTGAGATCTTTACTAGATTGAATATTGGGGCTAAAAGACCGGGAAACGGCATATCTCCAATGAAAATTTACTCATTTTATGGAAAAAAATCAAAAAAGAATTATGAACAAGATGAAAAATTATAAAAAAATTTGTGTAATAACTACAAGTAGAGCTGATTATGGCCAACTTAAAAACTTAATAACAGTTTTAAGAAAAGATAAATTTTTTAAACTTCAACTAATTGTTGCGGGCTCTCATTTTATAAAAAAAAAAGGTTTTTCATACAAAGAAATAGATGCTCATAATATACCTATTACATATAAAATTAAGATAAAAAAAAAAAGATTTGAATCTATTGATATAGCAAATTATACAGCTGAAAATATAAAACAATTTTCTAAGGCTTTTAAAAAATTAAAACCTGATATAATTTTATTACTTGGTGATAGATATGAAACTCTATCAGCAGCTACAGCAGCATTAATTTTTAATATTCCACTAACTCACCTACACGGTGGCGAAGTTACTGCTGGGGTAATAGATGAGTCTTTAAGACATGCAATAACAAAAATGTCAGATATTCATTTTACTGCAAATCTAGATTTTAAAAAAAGAGTAATACAAATGGGTGAAAATAAAGAAAATGTTCATTCTGTAGGAGCCCTAACGGCTGAAAACATAAAAGATATTAAAATTATTAATAAAGAAAAATTAGAAAAAATATTTAAATTTAAATTTTTAAAGAGAAATTTGATAGTCACAGTTCATCCCGAGAAAAAATTTAAAAATACAGAGAAATTAATAAATAATTTATTTTTGAGTTTAAAATATTTATCTAAAAACACTTTAATAATTTTTACTGCTCCTAATTCAGATAAAAACTCAGATTACATTTTAAAAAAAATAAATCAATTTTTAAAAAATAATAATAATTGTATATACATTCCTAACTTAGGCTATGAAAATTATATTTCTTGTATGGAAATATGCGATGGCATTGTTGGTAATTCATCAAGTGGAATTACAGAGGCGCCCATTTTAAGAAAATCTTCAATTAATATTGGACTAAGACAAAAAGGCAGACCCTTATCAAATAGCGTTATACAAGTTTCTGCGAATCATAAGAATATTTCTAAAGCAATTAATAAAATTTTTATTCAAAAATTTAAAAATAAATTTAAGAATTTAAAAGAGCATTATTTTAAAAAAGGAACTAAATTCGAGATAGTCAAAATTTTAAAAAGAACGAAATTAGAAAATATAAAATTAAAGGAATTCATAGATTAAATGAATAAAATATTTTGGTGTAAAAAATGTGTAGTAGCCTCTACTCGTCCAAGAGTGACATTCAATAAAGATGGAGTGTGTTCGGCATGTCAGTGGATGGACATGAAAAAAACAATGGATTGGAGTAATAGACAAAAACAACTTGATAAGCTTTTATCAGAACAAGATCGAAACAAACCATTTCAATGTATCACCGCTGTAAGCGGAGGAAAAGATGGTTCTTATATTTCATACATGCTTAAAAATTATAAAAAAGTTGATCCTTTAGCTGTAACAATTAGACCTCCTCTTGAACAAGAAATAGGTAAAAAAAATCTAATAAATTTTACCAGAAGTGGATTTCAGCATGTTCACGTAACACCAGATGAAGAAGCAATGAGGAAATTAAATAAACTTGGATTTACCGAACTAGGCCATCCATATTATGGCTGGCTATTATCCATACATACAGCTGTTATTAGAGTAGCAGTTGAATTTAAAATTCCACTGATATTTTATTCAGAAGATGGAGAAGTTGAGTATGGCGGAGATTTTAAAAATTTAAATAACGGAGTCTATGGAGTAGATTATCAGAAATCCCACTATTTAGAGGGTCAACATAAGAAAATATTAAAAAAAGCTAATCTTACTAAGCATCAGTCATATTGGTTCACTTATCCAACAGATGAAGAAATTCGGAAAAGTAAAATTAAAATTACTCATTGGAGTTTTTATGAAAATTGGGACCCGTATAGAAATTATGAGTTAGCAAAGAAGCATTGCGGTCTTCAAGAAAAAGATACTCTTAATACTGGAACCTACACTAACTTTGGCCAGACAGACCAAAAACTATATTTTTTACACGTGTACCTTATGTACTTAAAATTTGGCTTTGGTAGAGCAACAATGGATGCAGGTATAGATGTTAGAAGAGGGGCCATGTCAAGATCTCAAGCTGTAAAATTAGTACAGATGTACGATGACGTATACCCTGAAGAATTTTTTGAAGAATATTGTGATTATTACAAAATGTCCTTGGAAGATTTTAAAATAAATATCGATAAATGGGCTAATAAAGATTTATTTGAAAAAAAAAATCGTTGGGTGCCTAAGTTTAAGATTACTTAATACCACATGACAACAAAAAAAAATATTGGAATAATTAATTGCGACTTTGGAAATTTAGCTTCATTAATAAACGCTGTAAAATTTCTAAAATTTGACTACCAAATACTCGATAGACCATCAAATTTAAACAATTTTTCCCATCTAATTTTACCTGGTGTGGGGTCATTTGGTGAGGCATCAAAAAAACTTTATAAAACTGGTTGGTCAGAAGCTATTAAGGACCATGCTGCATCAGATAAACCCTTTTTAGGTATTTGTCTTGGTATGCAATTAATGTTTGAAAGAGGGTTGGAGAATGGTAATGAAGAAGGTTTACATTTATTTGATGGAGTATGTGAAAAATTTAAAGAATTTCCAAACATTAGTTTACCCCACATAGGATTTAATTTGGTAAAACAACGTGATTCAAAAATTTGGAAAAATATTCCAATTAATTCACCTTTTTATTTCATTCACTCTTTTAGAGTTTTACATAATAAAAAAATATCTCAAGATAAAAGCAAAAAGTATTCTACAACTTTTTATGGTGAAGAATTCATTTCTTTTGTTGAAAATAAAAAAATTTTTGGAGCTCAATTTCATCCTGAAAAAAGTCACAAAACTGGCTTAAAATTAATAAATAACTTTATCACAGAAATATCATGAATTATAAAAGAATCATATACGCACTTTTATACAGTAAAGGAAATTTTTTTCTGAGTAGAAATTTTAGATTGCAGAAAGTAGGAGACGTCAAGTGGTTGAAAAGTAATTTTGGCTTTGGGGAAACTTGTGATTTTATTGACGAATTAATTATAATAAATGTTAACAAGGATTCAAAGAAAGAAGATTTTGAAAATTACTATAGTGACATTAATATTCTTAGAGAAAAAATATTTGTTCCAATAACTTTAGGTGGAGGCATAAGAAAATTAGATGATGCAAAAAAATGCTTTGATAATGGAGCAGATAAAATTTTGATCAATTATCTTGCGCATAAAGATCATGAGGTTTGTGAAAAAATTTCTAAAATCTATGGTGAACAGGCTATTTCAATAATGGTTGATTATAAAAATGATAAAAGAGAGATTAACACATATATAAATAGTGGAAAAGTGTTGTCAAAAAATTTAAAAAGTTTTATCGACTCTATAAGTGAATTAAAATTTGGAGAATTAATATTAAACTCAATTGATAAAGATGGAACAGCAGCAGGATTAGATTTAGAGTCTATTAATATGATTCCAAAAAACTTTAAAAATCCAATACTTTTAATGGGGGGAGCTGGAAAACCTGAGCATTTTTATGAATCATTAATGCATAATAAAGTGTCCGGTATCATTACTGCTAATCTATTTAATTTTTTGGGCAAAGGTTTAGAAGAAGCTAGAAACTATTCAATTAACAAAAATATGAAATTAATAAAATTTATTTAAAACTTATGAAAATAAAAAAATATACAATAAGAGAAAATAAAACTGTAGAAGACGCTTTAAAAATAATTGACAAAAACGGAGAAAAAACTTGTTTTATAATAGATGTTAATAAAAAATTGTTAGGCTCTCTAACAGATGGGGATGTAAGAAGAAGCTTATATAAACGAAAAAAAAGTATCAAAGACTCTGTAATAAGTTTTTGTAATAAAAAACCAAGATATCTAATAGAAAAAAAATTTTTAAAAAAAAATCTGAAAAAAATTTTTTACAAAAAAAAATTTGATATAATACCTATAGTTAACAAAAATTTAATAATAAAAAAACTTGTATTAAAAAGTGATATCTTTGACACTCAAGAAAAAAAGGTAAAGAAAAAAAAGATACAGGCAGAAGTTGTGATAATGGCTGGAGGATTAGGTACAAGGCTAGACCCCTTGACAAAAATTATTCCTAAACCTCTTATTCCAATAAAAAACCAAACAGCGATAGAGTACATAGCATCTAAATTTAAAGATTTTGGTATTGATAAATTTTACTTTTCAATTGGTTTTAAAGGAAATTTAATTAAAGCTTATTTTAAAGATGCTAAAAAAAATATTAAAATTAATTATTTACAAGAAAAAAAGAGATTAGGAACAGCTGGCGGGTTAAAGAAACTAGATGGTAAAATTAAAAAAAGTTTTTTCGTAACTAATTGTGACACTTTTTTTGATTTCAATTTAAATGAGTTATTTAATTTTCATAAAAAAAATAACTTTGATATTACCTCTGTTCTCTCACGCCAAAAATTTGTTATACCTTATGGAGTTTGTGAAGTAGATGGAAACAATCAAATAAACAAGTTTACAGAAAAACCAATCACAAATCACAAAATTAATACTGGATTATATTTAGTGAAACCATCTATTTTAAAGTTAATTCCAAAAAATAAGTACTTTGATATGACTGACCTTATAAAAAAATCAATAATTAAAAATTATAAAGTTGGAGCTTTTTTTATCAATAAAAGTAAGTGGAATGATATTGGTCAGCTCAAGGAATACAAAAAAAATTTAAAGGCATTTAATGAGTAAGGTTGTTTTAATAATCGGTTATGGCTCTATAGGTCAAAAACATGGGGCATTATTAAAAAAGAATAGAAAAATTTCTAAGATTTATGTTTTAACATCTAGAAAAAAAATTCCTTTTACTAAAATTAAAAATCTTGAAGAAATTAAAAAAATTAACCCAGATATAGTAATCATAAGCACTTATTCAAAAAAACACTTAAAATATGTTAATTATTTAAATTCAAATTTACGAAATAAAGTGATTTTAATTGAAAAACCATTATTTGATTCTTTGAGCAATAAAAAGATAATTCCAAATAATAATTTTTACTTTGTAGGATATAATTTAAGATTTCATCCCGTTATCATGTTTATCAAAGAAAATTTAAAAAATAAAAAAATATGGTTTTACAAAGCAATTGCATATTCACATCTTCCTCATTGGAGAAAAAATATTAGATATTATGAAAGTGCTAGCGCAAAAAGAAAATATGGAGGAGGTGCCTTGCTCGAATTAAGCCATGAAATAGATTTTACTAGATGGATTTTAGGAGATTTTAAGGTTATTTTTTCTGTAAATAAAAAAAATTCTAATTTAAAAATTGATACAGATGATCAGTATGAAGTTATTGGTAAAAATAAAAACTGTAAACTCCTTAATATTTCAGCAAATTTCTACTCCAAAATACCTAAAAGAGAAATTTTTATAGAATCGGATGCAATTAGTATACATGCTAATTTAATTACAAATAAAATAGTTTTTATCAAAAATAATAAAAAAAAACAAATTAGCTTCAAGAATTATAATATTAACAAATCTTTACAAGATGAACATAATGCAATTATAAATAAAACATTTAAACAAATGTGTCACTTTAATGAAGGTTATAAAGTTATGCAATATATTGAAAAAATTAAAAACAAATAATGAAAATACTTTGTACTATTTGCGCTAGATCAGGATCGAAAGAAGTGAAGAATAAGAATATTATTAAAATAAAAAACAAAATGTTAATTGATTATACAATTGAACAAGCGAATAAGAGTAATATTTTTAATAAAGTTGTAATCTCAACAAATAGCGAAAAAATAAAAAAAATGTCAAAAAAAAAAGTAGATTTAATAATTAATAGACCTGCATCTTTAGCTAATGACCATGCTGCAAAATTACCATCTATCAGACATGCTTTTTTACAATCAGAAAAATTATTTGGAGAAAAATTTGATTTCATAGTTGATTTAGATGTCACTTCACCTTTAAGAGAAATTAAAGATATTAAAAATGCAGTATCTAAATTAAAAAATTCTAAAAATACTAATTTAATAAGCGTTAATGAGTCTAGAAGAAATCCATATTTTAATATGATTGAAAAAAGAAAAAGTGGGATAAGTTTAGTGAAGAGGAGAAAAAATGTTTTTTCAACAAGACAATTATCCCCAAAAACTTATGATTTAAATGCTTCTATCTACGTTTGGAGAAGATCTAGTTTGCTTAAATCAAACGAAGTTATTGGAAATATGACTTCTATTTATGTCATGCCTTTTTATAGATCAATTGACATTGATTCAAAATTTGATTTATCAGTGGTAAAACATATTTTAAAAAATAAAAAACAATATGAAAAACAGTAAATTTATTACAAATTTTAATTTTAAAAATAAAAAAGTTTTGATACTCGGAGGATCAGGATTAATAGGTAAAGATATTGTTAAAAATTACCTTGCTCTTGGAGCTAAAGTTAGAGTTATTGATATAAATAATAAAGTTATAAAAAATTTAAAAGTTGGCAAAAAATCAAATCTTTCATATAATTTTTTAGATCTTTCTAATAACTTATCAAAAGAAACAATAATAAATTCTTTAAAAGGATTTGGTTGTCCTAATATATTTATTAATTGTAGTTATCCTAAAACACAAGACTGGGAAAAAAATAATTTTTCACAAATAAAATTAAAAAGTTTAAATCAAAATTTAAATTTTCATTTAGGCTCATATACTTATTTTGCGATAGTAGTCGCAGAATTAATGAAAAATAAAAAAATTAAAGGAAATATTATTCAGTTTAGTTCTATATATGGAATAGTTGGTCAAGATTTAGATTTATATAAAGGCACTAAAATGAGAGAAAATATTTCATATTCAGTTATTAAAGGAGGGATCCTGAGTTTAACAAGATCAATGGCATCTTATTATGGACCTTATGGAATTAGGGTTAACACGATTTGTCCTGGTGGAATATATGATAAGCAAGACAAAAAATTTGTAAAAAATTATTCAAAAAAAACCCCTTTAGGAAGAATGGCAAGTAAAAGTGAAGTCACAAAACCAGTTATATTTTTATCTTCTGAAGGATCTTCTTATATCACGGGAACTACACTCATTGTTGATGGTGGAATAACTATTAAATAATGAAAAAAAACAACAACTATCTAATCTATATTTCGCCGATTAAAATTCGTGATTATGATTGGCAAAATAGAGAATTAGGTGTGTTAGAGAAAAAAAAATTAAAGATTATCTTACACGAAATTGTAGAGATTATTCGTCCCGGTTTTACAAAAATATTTCTAAATCCCTCCGTTAAAAAAAAAATATTTTTTTTCAATAGTCTTAAAAAATGGAAAAAAGAAATTATTAAACTTAAAAAAAGTAAAAAAAAAATCAAAATTATGATCCATATGAACGTAGTTAATTTCAAATCCTTTTTAATCTTGAAATTTCTTAAACAAGAAAAAATAGAAATAATTTCAGTTACCTCACCAGGTCACCCCTTAAAAAATCATCCTATAAATTTAAAATTTATTATTTATAAATTTTATTTTTTATTAAGAAATCCAGCAACTATTTTAATTTTAGTCGAAACAATATTTTTTTCTTTTTTTAAGAAACTCTTTAAACTTAACCCAACCTATGCTTTTCAAGCTGGCAGTAAACATTTTTACAATGAGAAAAAAAAAACAAAAATTATAAAGGCAAATTCTTCAGATTTCTCAAATTATTTAATTTTAAAAAAAAAGACAAATAATATAAAACGAAAATTTGCATTATTTCTTGAACAGCCTACACCTTTATTTGATGGAGACAATTTTTATCAAAAATTCAATAAAAATGAGTTCGGGACTGCGGAAAAATGGTATCCTTCTTTAAATATTTTTTTTGAATATTTAGAGGATTTTACTAAGACAAAGATTAAAGTTGCAGCTCATCCTAAAGTAAGACATCCAAATAAACCTATTTATTATGGAAAAAGAGAAGTAATAAATCAAAATTTTATTAAAGCATCTTTTTCATCAAAATTTTTAATTTCAATGTTATCTACGGGGCTAGGATTATGCTCAGTTCACAAAATACCAGCACTATTTGTACATTCAGATGAAACAAGTAGAAACTTAAGCTTTATAAATAAGCAGAAACATTATGCCTCAGAGCTTGGAACTGTTCCAATTAATATTGACAATAAATTTAATGATAATGAGATTAAAAAAGCACTAAAAATAAATAAAATTAAATTTAATACTTTTAAATTTAATTATTTAACAAGCAGAAAAGATTCAAAAACTAACAGTACGATAATAAAAGAATTATATTAAAACTTATGTTCAATATTACAAAAAAAAATAACTTAATAAATTTTGCAGAACCTACAATTGATGTCTCGCTCACATTAAAAATGTTAAAAAAAGCATTAAAAAACAACTTTCCAGGTGAAGGAGACTTAGTAAAAATATTTGAAAAAAAAATATCGAAGTTGTTGAAAGTTAAATATGTTTTAACTTGCACTAATGGAACATCATCAATTTTTTTAGCTCTTAAATCACTCGGTTTAAAAGCAGGAGATGAAGTCTTGATACCCAATATAACTTTTCAAGCAACAGCCAATGCTGTGAGATTAACAGGTGCGAAGCCTGTGCTAGTAGACGTATTACCTGACAACTTACTTATGGATCCTAATGATCTGAAAAAAAAAATTAACAAACATTCTAAAGCAATTATTCCTGTACACGTGTCTGGTAGAGGAGCGAATATAAAAAATATTTTAAAAATAGCAAAAAAGAAAAAATTGTTTTTAGTTGAAGATGCGGCGGAAGCATTCATGTCAAAATTTGAAAAAAAATATCTAGGTACTTACGGCGATATAGGGTGCTACTCCTTTGCTCCAAATAAAATAATTACAACAGGCCAAGGAGGAATAGTAGTAACAAATAAAAGAAAAATTTATCAATCATTAATAAAATTAAAAGATCAAGGAAGAAATCAAAAGAAGAAAAGTATTGAGCATCAGTATTTAATGGAAGGATTCAATTTTAAATTTACAAATTTGCAAGCTGCTTTAGGAATTAGTCAATTAAATACTTTAAAAAAAAGAATTCAAATATTAAAAAATAATTATAAATTTTATCAAAAAAATATTTTGTATCAAAAAAATATTAAAATTTTTAATTTTAATTTAAAAAAAGGCGAACTACCTCTCTGGGTCGATATAAAGTGTGACAATAGAGTAAAACTTTATAATTTTTTAAAAAACAAAAAAATTCTCTGTAGATTTTTTTGGAAGCCATTAAATCTTACAATACCTTATAAACAATCATTTGGAAGTCTAAGAAATTCTAAGAAATTACAAAATAAACTGATGTGGCTTCCTTCAAGTTTATCTATGTCAGCAGTTGATATTAAATACGTTTGTGATCAGATAAATAATTTTTTAAAGTTAAAATGAAAAAACATATAAAAAATAAAAAAGTTTTTTGTAATATCTGTAAAAAAAAAAGTGAATTCATTTTCTTAAAAAAAAATCAACCAACTAAAATTTATCCTACGCAAAAAATATCTAACTTAAAAAAAAAAAACTTAAATATTTATTTTTGTAAAAATTGTTCTTATTGTTTCCAATATCCTTCTCCAAGCAATAAGCAGATAGATGAGTTTTACAAAGATGAGTATTCAGATTTATCAAATTATACCTCTTTAATAAAAAATCCTTCAATTGGATCTTTAAAAGAAGAGGAAAAAATAGATTTTATTATCAATGCCATCAAAAAAATAAAGAAAACAAAGGAACCACTAAATGTTGCTGAAGTTGGAGGTTTTGATGGTTATGCCTTGTATAAAATTTCAAAAAAATTTAAAACTAAAAAAAAAATTTTAATAGAGCCAAACAAATTTGGTACAAAAATTGCTAAGTCAAAGGGATTGTGCGTTCATAACTCTTATCTGGATAAATTTTTAAGTAAAAAATATAATAACCAATTTGATCTAGTTATATGCAAACATGTAATTGAACATGTAAAAGATTATCAAAAATTTTCTGATAATTTATCTAATATTTTAGCACCTGATGGAATTTTAATTATAGAAACGCCAGATCTTGATATGGTATTTAGAAAAGGGATAACTAGAGTCTTTATCTTGCAACACCTAAATTATTTTTCAATTATATCGTTAAAAAAAATTTTTAAGAATTTATCGTTATTTGATTACAAAACAACTAGTCAAGAAAACAGTGTAATTACGGCTTTTAAAAAAGGAAAAGTTAAAGAGAAGACTATAAATTTAAAAATTAAAAAAAAGTTATTTAAAAAAACCTTAAAAAAAAGTGTAAATTTACTTAATATTTTTTGCAAAAAAAATAATGATAAAAAAATATGGATCTATGGCGCAAGCTCTTTAATTACAGATATTTTTACACTTTATAATTTAAAAAAAAGTCAAATAGCAGGAATTATTGACACTGATAAGAAGAAGACCAAGATGAAAATGCCTGTACAAAACAAAATGAAGATATTATTTTTTAAAGATAAAAAAATATCAAAAGATGATGCGATAATAGTCACAACTGCTGCTAAATTAGAAGTTCAAAAATTATTGGATAAAAACTCTTTTAAGGGCCCTAGATTTTTTTTACAGTAAAAATTCTCTATTTTTATTAAAAACAGCACAATAACGATGAAATATTTAACTTTAATGTCAAAAAAATATTGAGTAAAAACCCCTAATAATATAGAACACGCTTGATGAAAAAAAATATACATCCAAAATATCATACTATCAAAGTTGTAATGACCGATGGTAGCGAATTTGAAACAAGATCTACATGGGGTAAAGAAAATGATGTCTTGAAATTAGATATTGATCCTAAGTCTCACTTTGCTTGGACAGGTGGAACACAAAAAATTTTAGACAAAGGTAGAGTTAGTAAATATAATAAAAAATTCAGTAATCTTAGAACCAAAAAATAGAATATGTCAGACACACCATTTATGCCAAAAGCTACTGCTGTTTGGTTAGTTGAAAACACAACTTTGACTTTTAAACAAATTGCAGAATTTTGCGATCTACATGAACTTGAGATTAAAGGTATTGCTGATGGAGATGTAGCTCGAGGTATAAAAGCATATAATCCCATTTTAGCAGGACAATTATCTAGAGAGGCAATTGAACATTGTTCAAAAAATCCTCAACAAAAACTAAGCTTAATAAAAAAATCTGAAGAAGTTCAAATCAAAGAAAGAAAGAGACCAAAATATACTCCACTTTCAAAACGTCAAGATAGACCTGATGCTATCTTATGGTTATGTAAAAATGCAACTGAATTGACAGATGGACAAATTTCTAAATTAGTTGGAAGCACAAAAGGAACAGTTTCATTAATAAGAAAAAGAAGCTACTGGAATTTCTCAAATTTAAAACCTCGAGATCCAGTTATTTTAGCTCTTTGCACTCAAGATGTGTTTCAAAAAAGTCTAGAAAAAGCCAAAAGAAGAGTAGAAAGAGAAAAAAAAGCCAAAATTAAAGAAGAAAAAAAAGCTCTAGCAGCTTCGGTGTAGACAATTAATCAATCAAATGATAACTAACGTAAAATTAACTGGAGGTTTTTATTAAAATAGACGTAAAAGATAACAATGTTGAACAAGCAATAAGAGTATTGAAAAGGAAGCTTCAAAAAGAGGGTTTCTTCAAAGTAATGAAAATGAAAAGCACTTATGAAAAGCCTTCAGAGAGAAAAAAAAGAGTTCAAACTGAAAATATTAAAAGAATAAAAAAACTTCAAAAACTTAAAAACAGGTACTAGATTATAATAAAATGAGAGGAACAATAATGCCTTCAGGTAAAGTGAAATGGTTTAATTCAAAAAAAGGTTATGGATTTATTACAGAGGAAGAAACAAATAGAGATATATTTTTACATGTTTCTGCTTTGGAAGAATCTAAACTTAGAGTTTTAAAAGAAGAACAAAAAATAAAATTTGAAATAAAAGAAGAAAAAAATAAACTCCAAGCAATAAATATTAAAAAATTTTAACTTAACGCGGGGTGGAGCAGTCTGGTAGCTCGTCAGGCTCATAACCTGAAGGTCGTAGGTTCAAATCCTACCCCCGCAACCAAAAAAAATGACAAACAATATTAGAAATATAACTATCATTGCACACGTTGACCACGGTAAAACTACTTTAATTGACACTTTAATGAAACAAAGTGGTTCATTTAGAGATAATGAAGTAGTAGAGGAAAGAGTAATGGATTCTGGGGAATTAGAAAAAGAAAGAGGAATAACAATTTTAGCCAAACCAACGTCAATTGATTGGAAAGACTCAAGAATTAATATTATTGATACTCCTGGCCATAGAGATTTTGCAGCTGAGGTAGAAAGAGTTTTACATATGGCTGATGGGGCGCTATTACTTATAGACTCAGCTGAAGGTGTAATGCCCCAAACAAAATTTGTACTTTCTAAAGCATTAAAACAAGGATTAAAACCAATAG
>MDTC01276751.1_pt1 | contig 14869 bp, 13 predicted proteins | sample 811181 | NCBI WGS metagenome assembly MDTC01 (sample SAMN05326644, study PRJNA326480) | marine metagenome | isolation source: seawater | place: Pacific Ocean: North | collected 2011 | reverse complement strand
CTTCATTTTTTTGAAATATTTAATAGATAATGTTGTATATTTAATAAATTACTAATTTCAATGAATAAATTAATATTTAGAAAATTGTCATATGATATTTTGTTATTTTTTTTATTATCATCAGTTGCAATAACTGCGATTATATGGGTAATTCAGGGTGTAAATCTTCTAGACATTGTATCAGAGCAAGGGCATGACTTTAAAGTTTATTTTATTTACTCTATTTTAAACATACCTAAAATTTTTAGTAAGATACTAATTTTTGCTTATTTTTTAACTTTATTTGTAATTATTAGTAGATACCAAGATAATAATGAAATTTTAGTTTTTTGGACAAATGGAATAAAAAAAATTACTTTTATAAATTTCATAGCTAAATTCTCATTTTTTTTTATGCTATTACAATTATCATTAAATTTATATATTGTTCCGCATACTCAAAATTTGGCACAAGAATATCTTAAAAATTCATCAATTGAATTTTTTCCAAAATTATTGAAAGAAAAGAAATTTTCTAGAATAATGCAGAATATTACAATTTTTGTTCAAGAATATGACGATAATGAAATTTTAAAAGGTATATATATAAAAGAAAGGTTAAAAACAAATGAAGACAAAATAATAATTGCAAAAAAAGGTGAATTGATAAAAAGTAATAATGGATTTATTTTTAAACTTACAGATGGCACAATTACTAATTTAGATATTAAAGGAAATTTTAATTTAGGTTTCAAAGAGACCATATATGATTTAACTAAATTTAATTCCATAACAAGAAAAGAGAAAAAATTAAATGAGACAGAAACATCTTTGTTAATTTATTGTTTAGAAAGATTTTTAGATAAAAGAAAAGACAGTCAGCAAAGGTGTGGCAAAGAAAATAAATTTTTATTAAAAGATATATATGAAGAAATATTTAAAAGAGCAATTAATCCTGCATACATTGTATTTCTATCCTTAGTAAGCTCGCTTATAATATTAAAACCTAAAATAATAAATTTACAGAACTATTTTAAAATATTTTTATTCTTTTTTGGCTTTTCAATTATATTATTTTCGGAATTAAGTTATAAATTTATTTCTAAATCTGCTTTTACAGAGGTACTATCTATATTTCTTCCTATAATATTTGTAATCATTTTTTATTTTTATATTTTATTAAAATCAAAATTTAGAATTAGTTATTTATGACATTAAAAAAATATCAATCTTATATATATTCAACATTTTTTAAAAGTTTTATTAAAATATCATTAATATTTTTTTGTATAGTAATAATTATAAATATATTTGAAGAAATTCGTTTTACTGAAAAATATAATAGAGAAATATATTATACAATATATTTATCGGTTTTGAATGCACCTTCTTTAATGTTTGAAATTTTTCCATTTATTTTTTTGATTACCTCTAAGTTTTTTTACTTAAAATTAAGTGAAAAAAACGAACTCGAAATTTTCAACTCCAATGGTATTAGTAACTTTAAATTAATCTTTCATTTATCATTAATTTCTGCTTTGTTTGGGATTTTTTTATTGCTATTTTATTATTCATTTTCATCAGACTTAAAAAGTAAATACCTTGATTTAAAGAATAGATTTTCAAATTCTAATGAGTATTTAGCAGTTGTAAATGAACATGGACTTTGGATTAAAGAAGAACTAGATCAAAGTTTATATATAATTCATGCAGAAAAATTTGATAAAAATAAATTAAAATCAATAACTATTACTGAAACTGACAAATATTTTAATAATATTAGTACAATTAGTGCGAAATTAGCAAATATAAACTCGAAGAATTGGCAACTTAACGACGTATCTATTTTAGAAGATGACGGTAGGAAATATTCCCATAAAAGTTATGTTTATAATTCAACTTTTGATGGCAAAATAATATCAAACCTTTTCTCAAACCTAAATTCTTTAAATATTTATAAATTACACAAGCTATCAAATAGTTATTTAAAAATCGGTTATTCAAATACTGATATTAAAATTCATTTGAATAAACTTTACAGTATGCCAGTATTTTTTATATTAATGACTATCTTGGGATTCTTAGTTATTAACAAATTAAAAAAATTTAAATCAAGGTTCTTTACAATAACTTTTGGTATTTTTGTGTCTGTATTAGTTTATTATTTAAACTACTTCTCTAGCCTTCTAGGTAATAACGGAATACTTCCAATTTATTTATCAGTATGGGTTCCACTTCTATTACTTTTTTTAATTTGTAACATAGGAATATTAAAAGTTAATGAAAATTAAAAATTTATTATTTATTTTATTTTTATATAACATTTTAATAACGAATGTTTATGCTCAAGAAATATCATTTCAAGCTATCGAAATGGATATAAAAGAAGATGGAAATTTAATAATTGCTTTTAATTCAGAAACTGACATCCCATCAGAAAATCTAAAGATTTACTCTGATAAAGTTCAATATAACAAAAAAACAGATATAATTATTTTTACAAAAAATGTAGTTATAAATGATCTAGAGAACGATGTTAAAATAAATAGTAATAGGGTTATTTACGAAAAAAAAAAAAATTTAATATTCAGTAAAGGAAGGACGAAATTTAATATTGAGGATATTTACAAAATAAATTCAGAAAATGTTTATTACGATAGAAGCCTAGAAAAAATTTATAGTGAGTCAAAAACTGATATAAAAGATATAGATAATAATTATTATGAATTAAATAAAAGATTTTCATTAGATGTAAAAAAAGAAGTATTGAAATCTAAAAAGTCAATTATTATTGATAATAAAAAAAATAAATATATTTTTGACGATCTTATATTAAATTTAAAAACAAATGAGATTGTAGGGAAAGAGGTAAAAGTTGAATTTAATAAATCACATTTTGGAAATGAAAACAATGATCCAATCCTAAGAGGCAGGGGTTCATTTTCAAATGAAGATAAATTAGAAATATATAAAGCTGTATTTAGCACATGCAATATTGAAAATAAAAAATGTAGAGGTTGGGAATTAAGTAGTGACGAATTTAAACACAATAAAATAAAAAAAATTTATGAATATAAAGACTCATGGTTAAAAATATTTGATTTTAGAGTTTTTTATCTTCCATATTTTAACCATCCTGACCCATCAGTTAAGAGAAAATCGGGGTTTTTAACACCTTCTTACTCAAGCTCAGGGAGTTTAGGAACAGCGATAAACTTTCCATATTTTAAAGTTTTAGGTACAGACAGAGATGTAACTTTTAGTCCTCGATACTACATAGATAAAAGCTTTTTACTTCAAAATGAATACAGGCAAGCATTAGAAAATTCAAATGTATTAAGTGATTTTAGTTTTTTAGTTGGAGACGAGGGTACCAAAGGTCATTTTTTTTATAACCAAGTTGGTTCATTTAATCAAAATACAAATTACGAAATTAATTTGCAGGATGTCAAGGGTGATAATTATTTAAAAAAACACAAATTAGTTGGAACATCAAAATTAATAACCAGTGGTGATCTATTGAAATCAAATTTCAATGTTAACTGGAATTTTGAAGAATCTATTCTTAAAACGTCTGTTAGAATGTATAAGGATTTATCAAGAGATTATAATGATAGATATCAATATATATTTCCTAGTTTTAATTTTGTAAAAAATCTAAGTATACCAGAAGAGTATAATGGGAATTTTAGTTTTTATTCATCTGGTCATCACAAAAATTATAATACTAATGTAACTGAAGCAGTCATAACAAATGATTTTCTTTTTGAATCAAATAATTATGTAAGTTCTTTTGGTTTAATTACTAATTACAATTTATTATTAAAGAATTCCAATAATTACTTGGAAAATCCCTCAGCGAATAAAGAGGATACTAACTACGATGTATTTGGAACGATAAAAATTGATACTAGTTATCCTCTACAAAAAAATATGGATAATTACACACACTTTCTAAAACCAATAGCTTCATTTAGATATAGTCCTAATGGTAACAGTGATCTATCTTCTGATAATATTTTGCTTAATTATAATAGTGTTTTTAGCTTAAATAGAATTGGAAGCTCATCAGAAGTGGAGGGTGGCGAGTCTTTAAGCTTAGGTTTAGAATTTGAAAGAAATAATAATATAACAGGTAGAGAACTTGATTTTAAAGTGGCAAATGTTCTAAAACCAAAAAAAAGACATAAATTACCATCTAAATCTAAATTAGATGAGACAAGATCTGACATTTTTGGAATATTAAATTATTACCCAAATGATTATGTGCAAATTGGATACAATTTTTCTTATGACCGTGATTTAAAACATTCTAACCTTGAAGGTGTGAATTTTGGTTTTAATATGAATAATTTTCTTACAAATTTTTATTATTATACAGAAGATAATGATATTGGAAATAATGAGATATTATCAAATAACACAACATTTAAAATTAATGATGAAAATAAATTTAAATTCAACACACGTAAAGATTTAAAAGACGATTTTACTCAATACTATAACCTTATGTATGAGTATTTAACTGATTGTCTATCAATAAATTTAAATTATAATAAATCATTCTACAGAGATGGAAATTTAGAGCCAACAAAAAATTTATCTTTTTTAATTAAAATAATTCCATTTACGGAGCTAGGAGTTCCTAACGTAAAAAGTATGATAAATAGATAATACATGTTTTTTATTAAGATAATTATTTTTTCTCTAATCTTAGCAACTTATACAAATGAAATTAAAGCCAAAGTTAGAATAAAATATAAAGTTGGTGATCAGATCATAACAAATTTAGATGTTTTTGAGGAAAAAAATTATTTAATTTTTTTGAGACCAGAATTAAAAGAAATAAGTGAAAAAGAAATCATAAAATTATCAGAAAACTCATTGATAAGAGAAATTATAAAAAAAAAAGAACTAGATATAATCTTTAAAAATGTTGAAAATACAAATTTTATTGAAGACATAAAAATTAATTTATTTAATTTTAAAGGAGTAGATAATGAAGATGATTTTAAGTTATTATTAAAAAAAAATAATATCGAGTATGAAAAAATCATAGAAAAAGTTAAATATGAGGGAATGTGGAATGAATTAGTTTTTCGAAAGTTTAATTCATTACTACGAATAGACGAAAATAAACTTAGAAATGAACTTAATTCAAAAATATTAATAAATAAGAAATACGAATTCAATCTGTCAGAAATGTTGATAGAAATAAAAGTAGATGAGAATATTGATAAAAAATATAATGAAATATTAAATAGTATTAAAGTTAATGGTTTTAAAAATTCTGCATCAAAATACAGTATAGCTAACAGTGCAAATAAAGGTGGTGAAATCGGGTGGATAAAGGAAACGCTATTATCAGAAAAATTGAGTAAAATCCTTAATTCGATGAATATTGGAGATGTAACAGAACCGCTAAAATATCCTAACGGATACTTGCTGTTAAAAATAAATGACAAAAAAGAAATGAAACAAATAATAGACTTTGAAAAAGAATTAAAAGAATTAGTAAAATTTGAAAGAAACAAGCAACTAAACCAATTCTCACTTTTATATTACAAAAAATTAAAACAAAATACTAAAATTAATGAATTCTAAATTTATAATAATTGTCTTAGGCGAACCATATAGTACCTTTTCAGAAATACTTGGCAAATATTTTACTAAGGTTAAAAAATTTAAAAAAAAAATAATATTAGTTGGCAATACAGAATTATTAAAAAAACAATTAGTAAAAATGAATTTTACTTTTCAAGTAAACGAAATTGAAAATTATAAACAAGCTAAAAAAAATATTGTAAATATGATTAATGTAGATTTTAGTTATAAAAAAATTTTTGATAATATTTCAAAAAAATCTAACAGCTATATAGAAAAAAGTTTTAATAAATCATTAGAAATAATTAAAGAGAATGTTGGTAAGGCAATTTTGATTAATGGTCCTGTTTCAAAAAAAACTTTTTTTAATAAAAAGTTTTCGGGTGTTACTGAATATTTATCAAAAAAAACTAAATCTAAAAATGAAGTTATGTTAATTTACAATGATAAATTGTCTGTTTCGCCATTAACAACCCATATACCAATTAAAAATGTATCAAAAAAAATAAAAAAAGAGAAAATTATCATCAACATTAAAAACTTAAAAAAATTTTATAAAATTGTATTGAAAAAAAATATTAGATGTGCTGTTTTAGGTTTAAATCCACACTGTGAAACTACAGATAAGTATAGCGAAGAAGATAAAATTATTACTCCTTCTTTAAATTATATAAGGAAAAATGGCATAAAAGTTGAAGGTCCTTTTTCAGCTGATACCTTTTTTTTAAAAAAGAATATTGATAAATATAATTTAGTTATCGGTATGTACCATGATCAAGTTTTAACACCAATAAAAACATTATTTAATTTTGAAGCAATAAATATAACTGTAGGCTTACCATTTGTGAGAATATCTCCTGATCACGGCCCAAATTCTGAGATGTTGGGGCAAAAAAAATCTGATCCCTCTTCTTTTTTTTATGCAATGAATTTTGCAGAAAAATTAAAATGAATTTAAAACCTAAGAAAAGTTTAGGTCAGAACTTTCTATATGATAATGAAATTTTATCTAAAATTATAGATGTTGGTAATATCTCAAACAAAGATACTATTTTAGAAATCGGGCCAGGTACAGGCAGTCTAACAGAAAAAATATTGCAAAAAAAACCTAAAAAACTTTATGTTGTAGAGAAAGACAAAGATCTGGCAAATGAACTTTATAGAAAATTTAGTAAAAAAATTGAAATAATTAACGAAGATATACTTGAGTGCTATAATCAATTTAATTTTAATAAACCAATAAAAGTATTTGGAAATTTACCATATAATATTTCATCTAAAATATTAACCTCGTTTATAAAAATTAATGATTTAAATAAATTTTTTGAAATCTTTATTTTTGTTTTTCAAAAGGAATTGGCAGAGAGAATTATAGCATATGAAAATCTAAAAGAATATGGAAGACTCTCTGTTTTAGTTTCTTGGAAAATGAAAACAAAAAAAATACTTGATATATCTCCAGATAAGTTTTTTCCTAAACCAAAAGTTTGGAGCAGCTTAATTACTTTATGTCCTAAAAATAAAATTCACAATTTAAAAAAAACAAAAAATCTTGAACATATAACTAACGTTTTTTTCAATCAAAGGCGCAAAATGATTAAAAAGCCAATGAAATTACTTTTCAAAAATTATGAGGAAGTTGCGAAAAAGTTGGAAATTAAATTGAGTTTAAGACCCCAGAATATATCAAAAGATAAATTTATAGAGATTTGCAAATATTACGAAAACTTAATCCAATAAACTTTTTACATGTTTTTTGATAAAGCTTATATTAAATTTGGATTTATTTTTAATTATATACATAATCTTGTTATAACATCTTTTTAAATCATCGTTGACTACAACATAATCATATTCCTTCCATTTAGATAAATCTTTATTAAATTCTTTCATTCTCTTTTTTACAGTGTTTAAATTTTTTTTTTCTCTTTTTGCAAGCCTTCTCAATAATTCCTTTTTTGATGGCGGTAAAACAAATATTGTTAATAATTTGTATTTTAATTTTTTATTTCGAATTTGTCTTGTGCCTTGCCAATCTATGTCGAAGATAATATTTTTGCCTTTTTTCAATTCATCTATTACTAATTTTTTTGATGAACCGTAATAATTGTCAAAAACTTTTGCATGTTCTAAAAATTCCCCAACTTTGATTAGTTTTTTAAACTTATTTCTCGAAACAAAATAATAATCTTTTCCATTTTTTTCGTTAGGTCTCGGTAACCTTGTGGTATGAGATATTGATATTTTGTAATTTTTATTTTTAGAAATTTTCTTTACAAGTGTTGTTTTGCCAGCTCCTGAAGGAGATGAAAGAATAATCATTCCACCTTTTTTAAAGCTGGACATTATTATTAGTAATTAGTTTGCTTTGTTTTCAATAAATTTAACAGCATCACCAACAGTAAGTATTTTCTCTGCATCACTGTCTGAAATTTCTGAACCAAATTCTTCTTCAAAAGCCATTACTAACTCCACTGTATCCAAACTATCAGCACCTAGATCGTCTATGAAGCTTGACTCTTCTGTTACTTTTGCTTCATCTATTCCTAAATGATCAGCTACAATTTTTTTAACTTTGCTTGAGATATCTTCTGACATTTTTTCCTTTGTTATTAAAATGGTTAATAATTATTTATATAATTTTGTCAACTAAAATACATGCCACCATTAACGTGTATAGTTTCACCTGTTATATAATCTGACAATTTTGAGGACAAGAAAAGCACTACATTAGCTACGTCCTCAGGTGAACCAAATCTTTCTAGTGAGATTTTCTCCTCGAGTGATTTTTTAAAACTTTCATTAATTTTATCTGTCATATCTGATTTTATAAACCCTGGAGATATACAATTTATTTTTATATTTTTTTTTCCATATTCTAAAGCTAGACTTTTGGTCATTCCAACCAATCCTGCTTTTGATGCAGCATAATTAGCTTGTCCTATATTACCCGTATGACCAACAATTGATGTTATGTTTATTATTTTACCGCTTTTATTTTTTAACATTTTTTTTATTGCATTTTTACTAAGCAAAAAAGTTGAGGTTAAATTCAAATTAATAACATTATTCCATTCTTCATCTTTCATTCTTATTGACAAATTATCTTGAGTTATTCCAGCATTATTAATTAAAGTATCTATTTTATTTTGAAATATTTCATTACATTCATCTAAAAATTTTTCTATAGAATTATGATCTGATAAGTCTAATCTTTTTGTAATAACACCCTCAAATTTCTCTTTTATTTTATCTAATTTTTCTTGATTAGTGCCTGTTGCGATAATTTTTGCATTGCAATGATATAATTTATTTAATATCTCACCACCAATACCACCTGTAGATCCAGTTAAAATTATATTTAAATTTTTAAGATCAATCATTAATTTTTTTAATATCTATTAAATTATTTACATGATTTATTTTTACATTTCTATCTATTCTTTTAATCAATCCTGATAGAACTCTTCCAGGTCCTATTTCTATAAACTCATTGACACCAAAATTAATCATATTAATGATGCTTTCTCTCCATCTAACTGGCTTTTCTATTTGATCTATTAATAATTTTTGAATTTCATTAAATTTATTTTGTGGTGTTGCTGTTACATTGGATATCACGCTAACGAGTGGATCTCGAAAATCTGTTTCTAATATTTTGCTTTTCATCTCTGAAGTTGCTTTGGCCATTAAAGGACAATGAAAAGGTGCGCTAACAGGTAATTTTAAAAATTTAATATTATTATTTTTTAATACATTTCCCAAAAGTTCTAAAGAAGATGTTTCTCCACTTACCACTATTTGACCTACAGAATTATCATTTGCGATATAACATTTAAATTTACTATAATTTTCGATAAGTAAATTTTTTATAAATTCTATATCAGATCCTAAAATTGCAATCATGCCTCCTTTTCCATTGGGAAATGCAGTTTGCATAGCTTTTCCTCTATGTTTTAACAATAATAATGTTTGTTCAAAACTAATTGACTCCGCACAACATAATGCTGAATATTCTCCTAATGAATGCCCAGCATAAAATTTAGCTTTTTTTAATTTAAAATTTTTTTCATTTTGAATGATCTTAAATATTGAATAACTCACTATAAAAATTGCCGATTGAGTATTTTCGGTTTGATTTAAATCACTCTGAGGACCTTCTAAAATTATTTTACTTAAATTTTTTTTTAGTATCTCATCAGATTGTGAGAAAATATCTCTTACATAGCTATAATTTTCATAAAATTCTTTAGCCATTCCAACAATCTGTGAACCTTGACCTGGGAATATTACCGAAAACATAAAAATGTTAATAAAATTAGTGTTTTTTTATATTGTAATTAAAAATTTATAATAGTATATCCTCAATTTTTCTATAAAAATAATATGAACTTTTACGAACATACAATAATAGCAAGGCAAGATACTTCTCCAGCCCAAATAAAACAACTTCAAGACAAATATACAAAAATAATTGAAAATAATGAAGGTAACTTGATTAAGTTTGAAAGCTGGGGATTAATGAATTTGTCTTATTTAATTAAAAAAAACAAAAAAGGAAATTACTTACATTTTAAGTTTAAAGGTTTGGGAAAAACTATAAATGAATTAGAAAAAAACGAAAAGATAGACAAAAACTTGTTAAGATTTCTAACAGTAAAAGTTAAAAAACTAGATCTAGAAACAGATTACTTTAAAAAACAAGATGAAAATACAAAAACCAAATAATGAAAAAAAAAAAATACAAAAAAAAAGACCACACAAAATAACTTTTCTAAACTAAGCGTTTTTCAAAATCAGAAGTATAAGTTTAAAAAGAAATGTCCTTTGTCTGGTAAGGGTGCCCCTATAATAGATTATAAAAATGTTAAATTACTTAAAAGATATGTTTCAGAAAATGGAAAGATTCTGCCATCTAGAATTACGTCTGTAAGTCAAAAAAAACAAAGAGATCTATCTTTATGTATAAAAAGAGCTAGGAATTTAGCATTAATCTAAACATGAAAGTTATATTATTAGAAAATGTAAGAAAAGTTGGATCAATCGGTGAAATAATTGATGTTAAACGAGGCTTTGCTAGAAACTATTTGATTGCACAAAAAAAAGCTTTATTTGCTTCAAAAGAAAATATCAAAGAAGTTGAAAAAATAAAAAATGAACTAAGTAAAAAAGACCAAGACAAAAAAATTATTGCAAAGAATATAGACGAAAAATTAAAAAATAAAGAATATACTATAAAAAAATTAAGCACAGAAAACAAAGAATTGTATGGTTCAGTCAAACCAACAGAAATTTCAAAAATCTTAAAAGAAAAAGATAATATTGAAATAAACCCTTCAATGATACAACCTACCAAAGAAATAAAATCACTTGGTTCTTATGAAGTAGTTTTAAATCTGCACCCAGAAATTCAATCTCAGATTAGAATTGAAGTGATATCGCAACAAGACAATCAATAATTATACATTTTTTTCCCCAACTAATATTTATCTTTGTAATTTTTAAATAAAGAATTAGATTAATTAATGTCTCAACCTCTAAACATATTAAAAAATAAAGCTGAGGAACTACCTAATAATATTGAAGCCGAGCAGTCTATAATTGGTTCTGTACTTTTAAATAATGAAATATTTGACGAAGTCAGTTTAATTATATCTAATAAAAATTTTTATGACCCAATTCATAAAAAAATTTTTGAAGCATTAGAAAAATTAATTTATGGGGGTCTTTTAGCTAATCCGATAACATTAAAAAATTATTTCGAAAAAGATAAGGGTGAGTTAAATATTCCTGAGTATTTAGTAAAAATTACAAAATTTTCAACGTCCTCACGTCAAGCAATAGAATATTCAAAGCTAATTTTTGATTTATTTGTTAAAAGAGAATTAATCAAGATTTCTGAAGAAGTTATTGACAAAGCCAAACTTAACGATTTAAGCACAGGCGGTAAAAAAATAATTGAGGATTATGAGAAATCATTATTTGATCTAGCAGAAAGAGGTTCGTTTAGTTCAACTTTGATAAAGTTTGATGAGGCTATGAGACAAACAATAGAGATGGCTTCTAATGCTTATAAAAATGATGAAGGTATTGTTGGTGTTCCAACGGGATTAAAAGATTTAGACGATAGATTAGGAGGATTGCATAAATCTGATCTTGTAATAATTGCTGGACGACCTTCGATGGGTAAGACAGCATTAGCAACAAATATTGCTTTCAATGCAGCAAAAAAGTTTCAGGAAAATGGAGAAAAAACTTCAGTTGCTTTTTTTTCTTTAGAAATGTCTTCCGAACAACTTTCTACAAGAATATTAGCTGAACAATCAAGAATAAAACAAAATGACATAAGAAGAGGAAAAATTTCCGATGAACAATTTGATAAGTTTATTGAGACCTCAAAAAATATTGCTGAACTACCATTATATATTGATGAAACACCTGCAATTACAATTGCAGCTCTAAGTAATAGAGCTAGAAGAATAAAAAGATTGTACGGTCTTGATCTTGTTGTAATTGACTATATCCAATTGATGAGAGCTTCTATTTCAAGAGATGGTAGAGTGCAAGAAATTTCTGAGATAACTCAGGGGTTAAAAGCATTAGCAAAAGAATTATCCGTCCCTGTAGTTGCGCTATCTCAACTTTCTAGAGCAGTTGAGCAAAGGGATGAAAAAAAACCTCTATTATCTGATTTAAGAGAATCTGGGTCTATCGAGCAAGATGCTGATGTTGTAATGTTTGTATTTAGAGAAGCTTATTACCTGCAATCAAAAGAACCTAGGCCAGCAACGGTTGAGCACGCAGAATGGCAAGCAAAAATGAATGAAGTTTCCCATTTGGCTGAAATAATTATTGGAAAACAACGTCATGGACCGACAGGCAACGTTATGCTTGAATTTGAGGCAATGTTTACCAAATTTAAAGATATTCAAAATAATTAAATTAAATTATAAAAGCTAATTGTTGATGTTAGCTAAATTTTATGAAAATTTTGTATTAAAAAAACCAAATTTAACTTTAGTCTTATTATTAGCTTGTCTATGTTTCTTTGGATACTATTCAAAAGATTTCAGACTTGATGCATCTTCTGAAACATTATTAATAGAAGGTGATCCTGACTTAAAATATCTTAATGAGATCAATGATAGATATGGTGCTAAGGAATTTTTAGTTCTTACTTATACTCCAAAAAAGAGCATGATAGATGAAAATTCTATCAAAAATCTTATGAATCTTAAAACCCAAATTCAACAACTGAACTGGGTACATAATGTAGTCACACTATTAGACATCCCTTTACTAAGCAGTTCAGACGAACCACTTATTGAAAGATTACAAAACTACTCAACTCTCAAATCAAAAGGTATTAACAAACAAAGGGGATTTAATGAAATTTTAAATAGTCCTGTTTTCAGGAATTTTGTTATCAGCGAAGATGGTAAAACATCTGGCATTATAGTTTATTTAAAATCCAAAGATAAAATTAAGAAATTTGAAAATAAAAAAGAAGAAGAATTATATAAAGATAAATTGAAAAAACAAAATCATCAAAATATTTTAGAAATTAGAAAAGTAATAGAAAATTTTAGTTCAAATAGCAAAATTCATTTAGGTGGTATTCCAATGATTGCTGATGATATGATGACTTTTATTAAGAGTGATATAATTGTTTTTGGAATTGGAGTATTTATCTTTATCGTCGCTACTTTATTTTATGTTTTTAGAAGATTAATATGGGTAATCGTTCCAATAAGTAGTTGTTTTTTTTCTGTAATAATAATGACTGGACTTTTGGGACTTTTGGGATGGAAAGTTACAGTTATTTCATCAAATTTTATAGCTTTAATGTTGATATTAACTATGGCTATGAATATTCATATGAGCACTAGGTATCTTCAACTTTCAAAACAATTTCCAAAATTAAATAAATTTAAGATTATTTCTTTAACAACAAGAAAAATGTTTTGGCCTATTTTATATACAGCTTTAACAACAATATTTGCTTTTTTGTCATTAGTTTTTAGTGAAATAAAGCCAATAATAGATTTTGGATTTATGATGACTTTTGGTCTTATAATTTCTTTTATTATTACTTTTAGTTTACTACCATCTTTAATTAATTTGCTTAATTTTAATGTTGTTTCATTAAAGAAGGAAAAAGGCTTTTTCATTACTAATTTTTTTAGTAAAATTTCAATTTCAAATCAAAATATTATATTTGGAACAGCTATAATAATTATATTTCTAAGTATTTTTGGAATTTCAAAACTTGAGGTAGAGAATAGTTTTATAAATTATTTTGATAAAAAAACTGAAATATATAAAGGCATGAAATTAATTGATGAAAAATTAGGAGGGACTACACCACTTGAAGTAATTTTGAAGTTCCCAAAACAAAATATTAGTGACCAAAAATCAGAAGATGATGAGGATGACTGGGGAGATGAAGAGGAAAATGATGACAAATATTGGTTCACCAAAGATAAAATAAATAAAATAAGAAAAGTTCATAATTATTTAGACTCTTTAGAACCGGTAGGAAAAGTTCTTTCTTTTTCTTCGATAATTGAGGTTGCTACTCAATTAAATAATAATAAAGAACTAGGTTCTTTAGAAATGGGTGTTTTGTATACCAAAATACCAGATAATATAAAAAAAGAAATTGTAGATCCATACATCTCCATAAAAGATTCTGAAGCTAGGATAAGTTTAAGAATAAAAGACTCTTTAGACAATTTAAGGAGAAATGATTTACTCATTAAAATAAATTCTGATCTTGAAAATAAATTAGAATTAAAAAAAGATGAATTTAAATTAGGCGGTGTATTAATTCTTTTTAACAATCTTTTACAGAGTTTGTTCAAGTCTCAAATTTTAACTCTTGGATTTGTTATGCTTGGAATTTTTATAATGTTTATAGTTCTTTTCAAAAATTTAAAATTAGCTTTAATAGGTGTTGTACCAAATTTTATAGCAGCTTTTTTTATATTAGGTTTGATTGGATTGTTGGGAATTCCTCTTGACATGATGACAATTACAATAGCTGCAATAACAATAGGTATCGCAGTAGATAATAGCATTCATTATATTTACAGATTTAAAGAGGAATATGTAAAATTAAAAAATTATAATAAGACATTAAAACTATGTCATTCAACAGTTGGTAAAGCTATTTTAAATACATCTATTACAATAGTTTTTGGATTTTCGATTTTAGTAATGTCAAATTTTATACCTACAATTTACTTTGGTGTATTCACAGGAATTGCTATGTTGCTTGCAATGG
>MDTC01079455.1_pt1 | contig 14871 bp, 11 predicted proteins | sample 811181 | NCBI WGS metagenome assembly MDTC01 (sample SAMN05326644, study PRJNA326480) | marine metagenome | isolation source: seawater | place: Pacific Ocean: North | collected 2011 | reverse complement strand
TGTAATCGACGGAGTAGCTCCAACATTTGATGCTATTGCATCAGGTGACTACAAAGTTTCTCGTTCACTTTATTTCTATGTAAAAAAAGATCACGTTGGAGTTATTCCGGGTGTGAAAGAATACATGGAATTTTTTATGAGCGATGATGCAGTAGGAGAGGATGGATACTTAGTTGATAAAGGTTTGATCCCGCTTCCAGCAAGTACACGTGCTAAGTTTCAAAATGATGCTAGCACACTTGCAAACCTTGTACGTTAAGTAAATATTTACACAACATTTAGTATCACCTGTTTTTTTAACAGGTGATACTTTTACTTATAATGAGACTATGAAATTAATTTTATCAGAATTTATTGGAATGATGGCGCTAACGATGGGCGTAGTTGGTAGCGGTATTATGGCCCAGAATATCAGTCAAGGTATTGAGGGAATAACACTATTAATTAATTCACTTGCTACAGTCGGGATTCTCATAGTCATTATTATGACCTTCAGATCTATCTCGGGTGCTCATTTTAATCCAGCAGTGTCACTAAGTTTTTATTTGCAAGGAGACCTAAAATTTAAATTATTCGTCCAATATGTTTTGACACATATATTAGCCGGTATTACTGGCGTTATATTTGTACATTTTATGTTTGATATGAATATCATTGAATTAAGCATGAAAGACAGAAGCGGTCTAAATATTATGTTCTCTGAGGTCATTGCTTCTTTTCTATTAGTTTTTATTATTTGTATGTCTCAAAAAAGAGATGATGTTGCCATGGGTGTTTTAGTAGGCGTATACATTGGTGCAGGTTATTTTTTTACATCGTCTACATCTTTTGCAAATCCTGCAATTACAATAGCACGATCTCTGACTGACACATACACAGGCATTAATTTCAGTAATGTGCCAGGTTTCATAGTCTCTCAGTTTATTGGGGCGTATCTAGCAACAAAGGCTTACCAAATACTGAGAAGTTAGACCAAATTTAATATAAATGTAACATCTAGGTCTTATCATTATCAGACTATACTATGCTTGAATTCTTAATATTAATAATATTTCTTCTTTCTGCCTACGGATTTGCATTAAATAAAGGTAAAGCAAGAGCTTTGTCCGAGATTAATATTATGCACTCCCAACCTCACTATCATGGTTTATACTCTGCTTTTCTAACGACAGTTCCAGCTATAATTTTACTAATTTTATGGTCATCAATAGTAAATATAATCACAGATACCACTCTCAAAGATTTCTTTACAGATGTCTCTGATTCTGGTCTCGTTCAATTTTATGTCAATGGCGTGGTTGACTTTGTCAACGGCAAAACTGACGCAGTGATTGATCATGCTGGTTTCATTCCTGCTGTTAATTACTACCAGTCATTCCAAGAAATTAATAACATATTGCAGTTTATAGTGATTCTGACTATATCTTTGATTCTTTTTAGATATTCACTCAAGCTCGTTGAGGTTCAGTTTAAAGCAAGAGACTTTATTGAGAAAATTACTGTAAACATAATGAGAGCCTCTGCTATATTTGCAATCTTTGTTACCATTGGTATTGTCTTATCCTTACTTTTTGAAACATTAAGATTTTTTGAGTCTGTGAGCGTCTTTGATTTTTTATTCGGCTTACATTGGAGCCCTCAAATGGCTATAAGAGCTGATCAAGTTGGATCATCTGGAAGTTTTGGAGCTGTACCAGTATTCACAGGTACTCTTTTAATTTCATTTATTGCTATGGCTGTTGCAGGTCCAATTGGTATGTATTCAGCTATATACTTATCGCAATACGCAAGTGATAAAGTAAGGAGTTATGCAAAGCCAATCATAGAAATACTTGCTGGAATCCCAACTGTTGTTTATGGTTTCTTTGCTGTAATAACAGTTGCACCATTTTTCAGAGACATGGGAGCCTTTTTAACATTTACAAATATGAGCTCAGAAAGCGCATTAATTGCTGGATCAGTAATGGGAATCATGATAATTCCTTTCGTCGCTTCATTAACAGACGATGCGCTTAATGCTGTACCAAAATCATTGAAGGAAGGATCTCTTGCAATGGGTGCTACAGTTTCAGAAACTACAAAAAGAGTTATTATTCCAGCATCTTTCCATGGCATTGTTGGTAGCTTTCTTCTTGCTTTCTCGCGAGCAATAGGAGAAACAATGATAGTAGTAATGGCAGCAGGATTTGCAGCAAACTTAACTTTTAATCCTTTTGACAGCGTGAGTACTGTCACAGTTCAAATTGTTGGACTTCTAACAGGTGACCAAGAGTTTGATAGTCCAAAAACACTATCTGCTTTTGCGTTGGCATTTGTTCTATTTTTTATAACACTTTTATTAAATATAATTTCACTCAGCATTGTAAAAAAATATAGAGAGCAATATGAATAATATTATTAACAGAAATGCATCAGAAAAACGGTTCAAACTCTACGGCATGATTGCTGTAAGCATTGCTATAACTTTTTTAGTCATTTTACTTTACAATATTTTTTCATCTGGAATATCAGCTTTTAAACAAACCTATGTTGCTGTCAAAATTGATATACCAGCTGAAGTAGATAAAAGCTCCATTAATCCAAGATCTTATCTGAACGAGAGCTTTATGAAGATGTTCCCGAAAACACAATCAAGGTCTGAACGCAGGGCAGCTCTTGCTCTTTTGAGTAAGGGTGCGAAATATGAATTTAGAGAATTGCTCGATAATAATATCTCTAATTCTTTACAAGGATATTATTGGTTTTTGGCCTCAGCTGACTTAGACATGTACATCAAAGGTACCGTTAAAAGACAAGGTGATACTGCTGGAAGACTTGATAAAAATCAAATGAAATATGTTGATATATTAGAGTCTAAAAACTTAGTTCAGCTCCAAAGAAATAAATATTTATTTACTGCAGCAGATAGTAGAGAGCCTGAGATGGCTGGCGTCAGGGGAGCGATTATTGGTTCACTGTACGCTATATTAATTGCTTTTCTAGTATCATTTCCTATTGCAGTATTATCAGCAGTTTATCTTGAGAAAGTAGCATCAAAAAACAAATTCTCTGATTTGATAGAGACCAATATCAACAATCTGGCAGCTGTTCCATCGATTGTATTTGGTTTACTTGGATTAGCTATCTTTTTAAATTTTTTTGAACTTCCTAGGTCAGCTCCGCTAGTCGGAGGGTTAACTTTAGCACTCATGACACTTCCTACAATTGTAATTGCTGCAAGAGCAGCTATAAAGTCTGTACCACCTTCGATAGAAGAAGCTGCAATTGGATTAGGAGCAAGTCGAGTTCAAACTATATTTGGATTTACACTCCCTTTGGCAATGCCCGGAATACTCACAGGAACTATTATAGGTATAGCACAAGCAATAGGCGAGACAGCGCCACTTTTGATGATAGGCATGGTTGCGTTTGTTGTCGACGTGCCTGGAGGCCCTATGGATTCATCAACTGCTTTACCTGTCCAGATATATCTATGGGCTGATAGTCCCGAGAGAGCGTTTACAGAGAGAACATCAGCTGCAATTATGGTGTTGTTAGCATTTTTGATTTTACTGAATTTAACAGCAATATACTTGAGAAAAAAATTAGAAAAAAAGTGGTGAACTGAATATGACTGAACAACTTAAAATAGCTATTAAAAATTTAAATGTACACTATGGCGATAAACAGGCATTGTTTGGTATTAATCTGAACATTATGGAAAAAGAGGTGACTTCTTTGATCGGTCCATCCGGTTGCGGGAAGTCGACTCTTCTTAAATGTCTTAACAGGATGAATGATTTAGTAGAAATATGTAAGATCAATGGGTCAATCATGCTTGATTCTCAGGATATAAATGATGCTAATCAAGATCCTGTTTTGCTTAGAATGAAGGTTGGCATGGTTTTTCAAAAACCTAATCCCTTTCCAAAATCAATTTATGAAAATGTAGCTTTTGGACCAACTTTACATGGAATGACAAAATCAAAAAATGAACTTGATCAAGTAGTAATAGAAAGCTTAACAAAGTCTGGGCTATATGACGAAGTAAAAGATAGACTTTTTGAGCCAGGCACAGGTTTATCAGGAGGTCAGCAACAAAGATTATGTATTGCGAGGGCGCTTGCGGTTAATCCTGAAATCTTGTTAATGGATGAGCCATGTTCGGCATTAGACCCAATAGCAACGGCTAAAATTGAGGATTTGATCGCAGAACTCAAAAAACAATATACAATCGTAATCGTAACTCATTCAATGCAGCAAGCAGCTAGAGTGTCTGATAGAACTGCATATATGCATATGGGCGAACTAATAGAAACTGGTATGACAAAAGATATTTTCTCAAACCCGCAACATGAAAAAACACAAGACTATATAACAGGCAGGATAGGGTAATTATGTTTGGTAATAGGATATAATAGAATCATGTCAGATTATAGAGAGCACATTGTTAAGTCGTATGATGAGGAAATTTCAAACCTCATTCAAACTGTGACTAAAATGGCTACTTTAGTTGAGGAACAATATAAACTTTTATATCACGTAATTGATACTGGTTCACCAGCGACTACAGAAGATATCTTAGATAACGAACCAAAACTGGATAATTTTGATGCAGAAATCAGAGACGGTGTGATTACACTTATAACACTTCGATCACCAGTTGCTGTTGATTTAAGAAATGTTCTTACCTCATTAAGGATATCAACGGACCTAGAGAGAATGGGTGATTATGCAAAAAATATTGCTATGAGGGTCGCTACGCTTGAAGAGATTCCAGAAACATCGATCAAAAATGATATTTTAAGATTACTTACTCTTGTACAAGTACAACTAAAAAAAGTTATAGACGCTTATGTTTCACAAGACATAGATAAAGCCAAAGAAGTCATTGAAAGTGATATACAAATTGATAACCACTATAATGCTGCATATGACAAAATTGTTGACCTTATTAAAGGCAAAGTAAGCAAATTAAGGCTTCTTACCTACACAAAGCTACTATTTGCTATCAAGACTCTCGAGAGAGCGGGAGATCATATTGAAAACATCGCTGAAGAAATACACTTTATAGTCACTGGTGAGCATATAGACCTTAAACGTGACACTACAGACAACAAACTTGAAGACGCAATCGAGGAGTCAAATAAATGACAACTATTTTTTCTATAGAAGATGAAGAAGCTTTAACCTCTTTGCTTGAATACAATATAAAGGCCGCAGGCTATAAATTTGAACATTCGGTAAACGGTTATGATGGAATGATGAAAATACAAAAGACAAATCCTGATCTAATATTACTTGATTGGATGCTTCCAGATATTGCTGGTACTGAAGTATGTAAATTTATCAGAAGTAATAAAGACCTGAAAGATAAGCCAATAATTATGCTTACTGCAAAAGGTGAGGAACAAGACTTGCTATCTGGATTTGAAATGGGTTGTGATGACTATATCACCAAACCTTTTAGTCCTGCAGAATTAATTGCAAGAATCAAAGCGTTACTTAAGAGAAGCAAAGAGGCTCCTAATGATACTGTTCTCACATACGGAAATATAAAAATGGATACAGGAACACATAGAGTCTATTGCTGCGACGAAGAAGCAAAACTGGGTCCAAGAGAATATAGGATTCTGGAGTTTCTTATGCAAAACCCTGGTCGTGTATACTCAAGGCAACAAATTCTAGATTCTGTCTGGGGTACTAATGTCTATGTAACCGATAGAACTATTGATGTTCACATTAGAAGGTTGAGAAAAGCACTTAGTAAGACTGAAGAGTGTAAGGTTATTAGAACTATCCGCTCTTCAGGTTACAGTCTAGACTCACAATCTTAGTTTCTAGTTACTAATGGAAGAGGAAAAGTTTTTTATAAGAGAACTTAGTTTATTGGAGTTCAACAGAAGAGTAGTCGCACAAGCTACAGATAAGACATTGCCCATTCAAGAAAGATTGAATTACCTATGTATTGCTGATAGCAACTTGGATGAATTTTTTGAAATTAAGGTTGCATTTATTCGAACCAAGTTAAAATACACATCAGGACTCTTATCTTCAGATGAAGAATTTGACCTCAAACTTTTAAAAGATATAAGGAGAAAGGTTAATAGTATAGTTAAACTTCAGTATGATCTTTTACAAAAAAGTGTATTCAGAGCACTTAGAACAAAAGGCATAGTCTTTTTAAGAAGAAGAGAGTTAGATTCTAAGCAAAAGTTTTGGGTGTCTGATTATTTCGATAAGCAAATATTACCTTTAATCAATCCTATGATTTTAGAAAGTAGTACACCCGATGTCGTAGGCAGTCATCCATTTCCAAAAATTCAAAACAAGAGCTTAAATTTTATGGTTAAGTTACGAGGTACTGATGCATTTGGTAATTCTCCAAAATTTGCTGTCGTACCAGCACCAAGAACTATAACTAGATATACAAAGATGCCTAAAAGCATCTCTAATGGCAAAGAGTGCTATATGTTTTTATCTTCGATTATTCATGAAAATATTCATAAACTGTTTCCTGGATTGAAGATTATGGGATGTCATCAATTTAGAGTTACTATGAACAGCAATCTTGTGTTTGAAGATGAAGATCTAAATGATATAAAAAAATCTCTTACACGATTACTTCCTGATCGCAAGTTTAACCAAGCAGTCAGATTGGAAGTTGTCAAAGACTGTCCAACAGACATTTTAAAATTTTTAAAAAAACAGTATGAGCTCAGTGACTTAGACATTTATAAAATAAATGGCCCTGTTAATCTAAGCAGGTTCTCGTCAATCTATCATGATATTGATAATAAAGATCTTAAATTTCCTGAGTACAAACCAAAACAACAAAAGCTCTCAGCGAAAAAAAAGTCAAATATTTTTGATTATTTAAAAAATAACGATATCTTGCTTCATCATCCCTACAATGATTTTAAGCAAGTATGTGATTTTCTTGAAGCAGCGGTTTTAGATGATTCAACGTTATCGATAAAACAGACTCTGTATAGGGTACCGGTTGCATCTAAAATAATAAACCTTTTAATAAAAGCTGCCCAAAGAAATATATCAGTTTTAGTAGTTATAGAACTGCGTGCTAAATTTGATGAAGAAAACAATATTAAAATAGCAAAAAAATTAGAGGACGCTGGAGTACAAGTTACTTTTGGTATGAGAAAGTACAAAACTCATGCAAAGGCATTATTAATTGTTAGAAAAGAAAAAAATAAATTGGTTAATTATTCCCACTTAGGGACTGGAAATTATCATGAAAAAACAGCAAAACTTTATACTGATTTTGGTTTAATTTCTGCTAACAAAGAACTTGGCGAGGATGTTAATAAATTTTTCCTCCAGCTCACAGGATCGAATGCAACAATTAATTTTAAACATCTTTTCATATCGCCCATAGATAGTCGTAAAAAAATAATGAAATTAATATCAGCAGAAATAAACAATATGAAAAATAATAAAAATGCCTATATCGAGGCGAAGATGAATCAGCTTACCGAGAGAAACATAATCTCTAAGCTGTATGAGGCATCGCAAGCTGGTGTGAAAATCAATCTACATGTTCGAGGTGAATGCATACTGATACCAGGAGTTAAAGGTCTATCAGAAAATATCAAAGTGTATTCAACAATAGGAAGATATCTAGAGCACTCACGAGTCTTTAAATTTTGCAATAATGATAATCCTAAACTTTATTTATCAAGCGCAGACTGGATGACAAGAAATATATCTAATAGGATTGAAATATTTTTCCCAATCTTAGATGAGAATCTCAGAGAAAGAATATATCATGAGGTTTTTGATCTACCAAAGAAAGATAATTTTAAAATTTGGAGATTAGATTCGTCAGGTAAATACATAAAGAGGACACCTTCAAAAGGAAATAGAAAGTCGCACTCTCAAGATGAGCTATGTAAAATTCATGGAAGTTTTGATGAAAGCTAATACTGGCAAGAGAATTGGTGTGCTAGATCTTGGATCAAACACATTCAATATAAAATTTGTTACCTTTGAAAATAATGAGATTAACAGTATTTTTAAGTATAAAAAATATGTAGATATAATTTCATCAACTAGTAAAAACGGGATAGTTAATATAAATAAAAGAGAAGATTTTTATCATACATTTAAAGAGTTCAAGACAATCATTGATTCTCAGAAACCAGATATTTTTAAAGTTATTGCCACTAATTCTTTTAGAAATCTCAAAGATATAGATTTCATAAAAACAATAGAAAATATTCTCGATCATGAAATAGACATTATTTCACCAGATCAAGAAAGCAAATATGTTTTCAAAGGCGTATTGTCAACAAATAAAATCTCTGATGATAAATTTTTTATACTTGATATAGGAGGGTCCAGCACAGAAATTATAAAAGTTGAAGATAATAAAATGATTGACCTTAAGAGCTTACAATTAGGGAGTGTGTCTTTAACAAATAAATTTACAAAAAATAATAAATTTATTCACAATGACTCTAAAAACTATATTTCTGAATTAATAACAAAGCAAGCAGTCTCAGATTTATCATTTAAAAATAAAAAGCATTTGTACGGTACCTCAGGTTCATTTAAAACAGCATATCGTTCATGTCAAATACTAGCAGGTGCTGATAAAGTTAATTTTAGAGAAACAATTTCTAAAATTACCAATGCTAAAGAACTTTCCCTAAATAAAAATGAACTTAAAGACTATATCGACTCATCTCGAATTAAGATTCTTCCAGCTTGTTTATTAATTTTAAATGCCATATTAGATGCGTTAAATGTAGGAAGCGTCTATAAATCCAATAGTGGTCTAAGAGAAGGTGTACTGCATGAGCTTTATCAAAAAACCATCTAAAGTTATATTTATTTGTACTGGTAATTCAGCCAGATCAATCATGGGTGAAATAGCTGCAAATACACTTACCAATAATAAATTTATTGGATACTCTGCAGGCTCAAATCCAACCGGTGCTATAAACTCAGCTGCATTGTCGGTTGCAGAAGAGATTAATTATCCAGTAGAAACACTTAAATCAAAAAATATTAACTTATTTCTAAGCCATGAACACAACTTTGATTTATCAATTACAGTATGCGATAACGCAAAAGATAATTGTCCTGTCTTTTTAAACTCTTCCCAATCACTTCACTGGAGTTATCCTGATCCTGCAGATATTACTGACTTTGAAAGTAGAAAAATTAAGTTACTGGAGATTTATTATGATTTAGGGAAAAGGTTAAATCAATTATGCACAAAATATTAAATCAACCTTATTTCATATAACTGTCATAAACCACAAACAAATCTTTCATATATCTTTATCAAAAGAGTGCACTTTCTTTTTGTAATATCGAGCTATTCCGTTAAGTAGGAAAGTTTAACGTTATTAACAAAGAGGAAATATGAAACAATTACAAAAATATCTTGTACTTGCTTTAGTTGCAGTTCCTTTAGTCGGTTTTACGGGTGGGGCAATGACAAATTCTGTTGTTAAACCAAACGAAGCTGTAGCGTCACCAGCTCTTAAGAAAGGCTCAAGCGCTCAGTTATATGGTCGTCTATGGACACAATATAGCAATACAAAATCCGCAGGTTCAGAAGCTAACACAGCAATATTCGATGATGAAGGTATGGGCCGTATTGGATTTAAAGGTAAAAACTCAATCGGAAATGGTTACTCAGTCAACTATAAAGTTGAATGGGCAATTGATATGGGTGATGGAGATTCATCCGGTCTTGATAAGAATGATATGGGCACCGAAGATAAAGCTCATGCATTTACTAACAAGCAATCTTGGTTAGGCGTATTGACACCATATGGTCAATTTAAATTTGGATCTATGGAATCACCTTATAAATATCTTGCTAAACACGATATCTTGCATGACACATTAGCTCAAATGAGAGATACACGCGGTATCTCACAAGGTACAATGTCTCATTCAGGTTATTGGAGAGGAGCTGGTTTCTACGAGCTTAAAGCAGGTAACTTCAGATTTGCTGCTATTAAAGGTTTCAGTAATCACGATGAAGCTGCAGCTATATCAAACAATAAGAAAGACTATGGTATCGGTATTGAGTACAAAAACTTAGGTGTTAAAGGCTTAAGTCTTGTATATGCAATGAACCACGATCATAGTGCTAATAAAGAAAACGAAAAATATACTATTACATATGATATGAAACTTGCTGATAAGAAAAAAATCAAAGTATGGTATATGCATGAAGATGTTGAGATCGACAGCAAAATGTTCGACAGCTCAGCAGGTGAAGTAGATTGGTACGGTATTCACTACTCATCAGGTCCAATGAAGCTTCAGTATTCAATTGCTAATACTGAATCTGCTGCAGGAGCTGCTACAGAAGGTGATGGAACTGCCTACAACATAGGTATGCAATATAAGCTATCTAAAACAAGCAGATTCTACGCAGGTTATTCTGATCACGATGGTGATGCTAATAACAACACAACAGACTTTAGAACTTATATCTTTGGTCTAAGACATGATTTCTAATCCTCTTTGGAATTAGATAGTCGAGGCTAGCTACCTTATTAGTTTGACGTTAACACCAACCTAATTCTCAAGCTAGCCTCACCAAACAAAAGATTTCATTTATATATATCCTTGGGACTGTTTACTAAAACAGTCCCTTTTGTGTTATCTTATGTTTAAGAACATGTAGAAATTAATAACAAAAGAGAGGTCAGTTACAATGCCTGCAGAAAGCATTAACAATGAGAATACTGTTACTCTCGATCAGTTATCTGAAGTTCTTGATAGCGGCGCTGTCATCAAAGCTAAAAATCTTCTCAATTCCTTGTACCCATCTGAGATAGCTGATGTTATTGAAAGTACCCCGAGAAATAGAAGAGATCTTTTATGGGCTCTAGTCACCGATGAAAATAAAGGTGAAACTTTAGCAGAGCTAAATGATGAGGTTAGAGAATATTTAATCGATGAGCTTATTGTTAAAGACGGAACAGAAGGTTTAGTCAAAATTGCAGAAAAGCTTGATACAGATGATTTAGCAGATATTATTCAATCGCTTCCTAAGCATCTCACGAGGAAAGCGATTAAAAGTTTAACCAAGCAAAACCAAGATAGACTTGAGAAAGTATTATCATTTGAAGATGGTACAGCAGGTGGCTTGATGAACACCGACACTATTACTATTAGAAGCAATGTGACTATCGATGTTCTTTTAAAGTATTTAAGACGTATGAAAAGCCTGCCCGATCAAACAGATAAAATCTTTGTAACTGATAGACTTAACTTCTATCACGGTTACGTTTCTGTTAAAGATGTTCTTGTTGCAGATCCCTCAAAGTATGTTTTCCAAATTATGCAAAAAGATGATGATCCTATTGATCCAGATATTGATGAACACGAAGTATCAAGAAGATTTGAAAACGCAGATCTTGTATCAGCAGCGGTTGTAGATAATCAAGGCTTCTTACTTGGTAGGATTACAGTCGATGATGTTGTCGATGTTATCAGAGAAGAGGTAGATGAGAGCGTTTTGAATATGGCTGGTCTTAAAAAAGACGATGATATTTTTGCACCTGTAATTCAAAGTACAAAAAGACGCACATTATGGCTAGGAGCTAATTTTCTAACAGCACTTTTAGCTGCAGCTGCTATAGGCATATTTGAAGCTACTATTGAGAAAGTTGTAGCACTGGCAATTCTAATGCCAATTGTTGCAAGTATGGGAGGCATTGCTGGAAGTCAAAGTCTTGCGCTCGTCATTAGAGCACAAGCGCTTGATCAAATAGGTTCTTCAAACTCAAAACTACTTATCTTAAAAGAATCTGCCATTGGTTTACTAAATGGTGTCATATGGTCAGCTGTAATTGCATCCATTGTATATCTTTGGTTTGAAAGTTTATTTTTAGGCGGGGTTATTGCTGCAGCTATAATGATCAATCTTATCATCGGTGCGATTAGCGGTGTGAGTTTACCGCTTATTTTAGAAAAACTTGATATTGATCCTGCGTTGGCAGGCGGGGTTATTTTAACCACCATCACTGATGTTGTCGGTTTTGTATCTTTGTTGGGAATAGCAACATTTCTGATGTAACTATAAGTATATTTCCATAATCTTATATACAAGCAAATTCAACGAATTCACAACTTATCCACAAGCTGCTAACAGACTTAAACACAACATATAGTGTTTTTAATGTTATCAAACCACAATATTTGGTGATATAATTATTGTCATAACATCTCAAACCAGAGAAATTTATGTCAAAAGAAATGGAAGAAATTAATATAGAAACGCCTTTAAATAGCACTGCCAGTGAAGAGCAAATTCATCTTGAGCCTGTCCCAGGAAGACATCGGGTCATGAGACGTAATGGTAAGGTCACAGCATACGATCCTCATAAAATAGTAGTAGCGATGACCAAAGCTTTTTTAAGCGTGGAAGGTAGTAGTGCTGCTGCGTCATCTAGAATTCACAATGAGGTTGAGAATTTAACAGATAAAGTTGATCAAACTATTCGAAGAAGGTTTCCAAATGGTGGAGTCGTACATATAGAAGACATTCAAGATCAAGTCGAGCTGGCAATTATGCGAGCAGGCTATCAAGACGTTGCTAGAGCTTATGTAATTTATAGAGAAGATAGAGCTAAAGCGAGAAAACTTGGTGTTGAACAAACTGATGACATGCCAATTTCTAAAAATATGATACTTGATGATGGATCAACAAGCCCAATTGATTTTGTAAGCTTAAGAAAAATTATCTCAGAGAGCTGTTCGGGCATTGATGATGTCTCCGAAGATTTAATTTTTGATACGATTGATAAAAATATATATGACGGAATTAAAAAATCTGATCTTTCTGATTCAATTTTGATTTCAGTTAGACCGCTTATAGAAAAAGATCCAAATTATTCTTATGTTCTTGCAAGATTATTGTCTCATTCTATGACAGAGGAAGCTTACTCTTTCTTAGGATTAGACACATCTGATGTAAGCATGAGCGCTCTGAAAAAATCTTATGGCGAGTATTTTAAAAGCTATATCAAAAAAGGTGTTGAGCTAAAACATTTAGATTCAGAACTATTAAATTATGATTTAGATAAACTCGCCAAAAATATCGATTTATCAAGAGATATGCAGTTTACCTATTTAGGACTTCAAACATTATACGATAGATATTTCATTCATCATAATGAGACAAGGTTTGAGCTATCTCAAGCATTCTTTATGAGAGTTGCAATGGGACTTGCAATTAATGAAGATGATAGAGAAGAAAGATCAGTAGAGTTTTATAAATTATTATCATCATTTGATTTTATGTCTAGCACTCCAACATTGTTTAATTCGGCTACTCTCAAACCGCAACTTTCATCATGCTATCTTTCTACTTTGCCAGATGATCTTCGTGGAATTTTTGAAGGTATAAGCGACGATGCAATGCTATCAAAATTTGCAGGCGGCTTAGGTAATGACTGGTCTCAAGTAAGAGCACTCGGTTCATATATTAAAGGCACAAATGGAAAAAGTCAGGGAGTAATTCCATTTCTCAAAGTTGCAAACGATACTGCAGTAGCTGTTAATCAAGGAGGTAAAAGAAAAGGTGCAATGTGCGCATATTTGGAGACTTGGCATCTTGATATAGAACAGTTTCTTGAGCTTAGAAAAAATACTGGAGACGAACGTAGAAGAACGCATGACATGAATACAGCGAATTGGATTCCTGATTTATTTATGAAACGAGTTCACTCAAATGAAGAGTGGACATTATTCTCGCCATCAGATACACCAGATCTCCATGATCTATATGGTTTAGAGTTCGAAGAAAAATATACTGAATATGAAGAGTTGGCAAAGTCAGGTGTGATAAAAAATTTTAAAACTGTTAATGCAGTTGATATTTGGAGAAAAATACTCAGCATGCTATTTGAAACAGGACATCCTTGGATTACATTTAAAGACCCTTGTAATATTAGATCACCACAACAGCATAAGGGCGTGGTTCATTCTTCTAATCTATGTACTGAAATTACTCTTAACACATCTAAAGACGAGATTGCTGTATGTAACTTAGGTTCGGTCAATCTTGCTGCACACATAACAGATGATGGAAAAATCAACACTAAAAAATTAAAAGCAACGATTACTACAGCGATGAGAATGCTTGATAACGTTATCGAATATAATTACTACAGTGTTGATAAAGCTAAAAATTCAAACTTAAAACATAGGCCTGTTGGTATGGGTATTATGGGATTCCAAGATGCTCTATATAAAATAAGGGTGCCTTATGAATCTGAAGAAGCGGTTGATTTCGCTGATCGAAGCATGGAATACGTAAGTTATTTTGCCATAGAAGCCTCTATGGAATTAGCTAAAGAAAGGGGCGCATATGAAACATTTGATGGTTCCCTTTGGAGTCAAGGAATACTACCAATAGATAGTCTTAAAAAACTTAAAGAAGTGCGTGGAAAATATTTAGACGTTAACTTAGATGAAACTCTTAAATGGGATGAGCTAAGAGAGAGCATAAAAAAACATGGTATAAGAAATTCTAATACGCTTGCGATTGCGCCAACAGCAACTATCTCAAACATATGCGGAGTATCTCAATCTATTGAGCCCACTTATCAAAATTTATATGTTAAGTCGAATCTCTCAGGTGAGTTTACAGTGATTAATCCTTACTTAATTAAAGATCTAAAAGAGCGTGATCTTTGGGATGAGGTGATGATAAAAGATTTGAAATATTTTGATGGACAACTGCAACCCATTAATCGAGTACCTGATGATATAAAAGCTATGTACTCAACATGTTTTGAAATTGATACTCGATGGTTAGTTGAGGCAGCTGCACGAAGACAAAAGTGGATAGATCAATCACAATCGCTGAATTTATACATACCAGATACCGATGGA
>MDTC01265446.1_pt1 | contig 14873 bp, 17 predicted proteins | sample 811181 | NCBI WGS metagenome assembly MDTC01 (sample SAMN05326644, study PRJNA326480) | marine metagenome | isolation source: seawater | place: Pacific Ocean: North | collected 2011 | reverse complement strand
TTGTTATTGTTAATATATTAATACACAAGTGTTTTAAATAAGTAAAAATAATTTATTTTCCGTCTCTGTCTTCAAGTCTGCTTCAAGTTAAAGTATAAATATTCAATGAAAAAAATCTTAATTTATAATTCTGGTGGTGGTTTAGGTGACTCTATTCAAATCATCCCTTTTATACTAAGTCTACAAAATCATTATAGGAGATCAAATATTTTCTACTTGGGAGCCCACCCTAACCATTTTGAAGGTAAGCTTAAAGAATACAATATTAAAGTTAAAACTCTTGAATTGAATTTGAAATATTTTGGTTTTAGATGGTGGCATTTATTATTTGTTAAAAAAAATTTTAAAAAAAAGAATAATATAAAATTTGATTTGATCATAGATCTTCAATCAAAATTTAGAAATTCACTCGTTTTAAAAAGAATTCCCCACGATCATTTTTATTCAACTACATTTGGAAATTTATTCTCAACGAAAAAAGTAAAATATAAATCAAAAAATCATTTAGAAAATTTGAATATATTTTTAGAGGAAAAAATAAGGATTGTAGATTTCAATTGTAATAAATTACCAAAAAACTTACTTAATGAAGCAAAAAAATTATTACCAAAATTAAATTATATAGGTTTTTCAATAACGCAAGGTAACGAATACAGAAAAAAAAGTTGGTCTATTTATAAATTTATTTCTCTAGCTAATAAATCATTAATTAAAAATAAAACTCCAGTTTTTTTTATTGAAAAAAGTCAGGAACACATAATTGAAAAAATCAAAAACCAAGTTCCAGGAGCTTTATTTCCTGAAACAAAATCTGAATTGTCCTGCCCTGCACTTGTCACGGCTTTGTCCTCAAGATTGGATCAAGCTGTCTCTATCGATAATGGTGTAATGCATATGATGGGACTTGCAGATATTCCAATGGTTGTATTGTTCGGCCCAACAAGTTCTGAAAAATTTGCTCCAAAAAATAATTACACTAAAATATTAGATAGTAAAAAACTTTATGGAACAAAAAATATAGAGTCTATATCTGTAGATGAAGTTTATGATTTGATTTAAATTTTTAAAATTTTAATCTTTTTTAATTTTACTAGTTTCATCAATTCATTATTGACTTTTTTTAACTTCACGATTGAAGTTGATCTAGAAACAATTGAAACACCTATCTTTCCAAGTCTAAAAAAAGGATAGCTTCCAATATCAACATATTTTTTATATTTTTTTTGAATTGAGCCTAGTTGTTTAGAAATATTACTTTCTACAGTGAAAAGACTAATTGTTTTACTATGAATTTTAAGGCCTTTAACTAAATATTTTTTACAATGTTCTATCATTGAATTTAAAATTGACGGAACACCTGGCAAAGATAAAATATTTTTAGTTACAAACCCTGGAGCAGCGCTTGATGGATTTAAAATTAATTCTGCACCTCTAGGCATTTTTGCCATTTTTTTTCTCCCATCATTAAATTTTTTTTTACCGTAATATTTCTCTAAAATTTTATAAGCTTTTTCATGATATTCGTATTTTACTTTAAATGCTTTTGAGATTGATTTTGCTGTAATATCATCATGGGTAGGTCCGATTCCTCCAGTTGTAAAAACGTAATTGAATTTTTTAGACAAAGTTAAAATATTTTCTACGATAGTTTTCTCAACATCTTGGATTATTCTTACCTCGTTTACAGAGATCCCGCATTTTGAATTCAACCAATTAGAGATAAATGCAACGTTTCTGTCTTGTGTTCTTCCAGAAAGTATCTCATTACCAATAATTAAAATTGCAGCATTTACTTTTTTTATTTTTTTCTTCATAGAGACTATAAATATATGAATTTTGAAAATAAACTAATATCAGGACTATTTGTAAAAAGATATAAGCGTTTTTTTGTTGATATAAAAATAGATAATAAAATTGTTACTGCTCATTGCCCTAATACTGGTTCAATGCTTGGTCTCTTGAAACAAGGCAATAAAGTATGGGTTAGTAGATCAAATAATCCTAAACGTAAATTAAAATTTACTTTAGAAATCATTGAAGATAAAAAAGCAAAAGTTGGAGTAAATACACATTCTGCTAATAAAATTGTTCACCACGCACTTAAAAATAATTTAATTAAAGAATTTAAGAATATAACAGTAATCAAGCCAGAAACAAAATTTGGAGAAAATACTAGATTTGATTTTTTAATATTGAACAAAAAAGATAAAATTTTTATTGAAGTAAAAAATGTAACTTTATCCAGACAAAATGAACTTGCTGAATTTCCTGATGCAGAAACAACTAGAGGTCTTAAACATATAAATGAATTGATAAAAGCAAGCAAAAAAAACTTCAAAGTTTACATTTTATATTTAATTCAAAGAGATGACTGTAAAATATTTAAAATCGCAAAAGATATAGATTCTAATTATGCCAATGCTTTAAATAAAGCTGATAAAAAAAAATTAAAACTTCTCTGTTACGATTGTAAATTTTCTTCAAAAGGAATAAAACTTAATAATAAAATTGAAATAAAATGAATAAAAATTTTAAAGAAGCGTTTGAAAAAACTAAAATTGCAGGATCAATAGCTGCCGGTGCTTTAAATGAAGTAAGTAAAATTGTTAAACCAGGAATTTCTACTGATGAAATAGATAAGGTTTGTTATGAGTATATTAATGATCACAAAGCTTACTCTGCGCCATTGTTTTATCGGGGATATCCAAAGTCTTGCTGTACATCAACTAATCATGTTGTTTGCCATGGTATTCCTTCTGATAAAATTTTAAAAGAAGGTGATATCGTTAATGTGGATGTTACTGCTTTTAAAAATGGCTGGCATGGAGATACTAGTAGAATGTTTAAAATTGGAGAAGTATCTGTTAAAGCAGAAAAATTGATCAATACTACTTATGAGTCTATGATGAAAGCGATTAGTATAGTTAAAGATGGAGTTCATTTAGGTGATATTGGTTCCACAATTCAATCTCATGTCGAAGCAGAAAGTTTTTCAGTGGTCCAAGATTTTTGTGGACATGGTATAGGACAAACATTTCATAAAGAACCTAATATTTTACATTACGGAAAAAAAGGTACCGGAGAAAAGATAAAAACGGGAATGATATTTACTATCGAACCGATGATAAATCTTGGTAATTATGAGACTAAAACATTAAATGATGGTTGGACTGCTGTTACAAAAGATAAATCATTATCAGCACAATTTGAACATACAATAGGTGTAACTAAAAATGGTTGTGAAATTTTTACTCAATTAAATAATATTAATTAAATTTATGATTGAACGATATTCAAGAAAAGAAATAAAAAGTATTTGGGATGATTATAATAGATATTCAATTTGGTTAGAAATTGAATTAGCTGCTGCAGAGGCAATGGAAAGATTCAAAATTATTCCCAAGGGTATTGCCAAAAAAGTTAGGTCGAAAGCAAAAATTAATCCAAAAAGAATTTTACAAATTGAGAGTAAAGTAAAACATGATATAATAGCCTTCTTAACATCTATTACTGAAAAAGCTGGAAAAGAAGCTAGATATCTTCACAAAGGAATGACATCTTCAGATGTTTTAGACACTTGTTTTAATCTTCAATTAAAACAATCAGGTAAAATTTTATTAGACGATTTAAATCAATTGCTTCAATCAATTAAAAAGCAAGCTAAAAAGCATAAATTCACTTTATGCATAGGACGAAGTCATGGAATTCATGCCGAACCTATAACTTTTGGATTAAAAATGTTAACTTTTTATCAAGAATTTTTAAGAAATAAAAAACGTTTAGAAGACTCAATAAAAGAAATATCGACTTGCGCAATATCGGGAGCGGTTGGTACATTTGCTAATATTGATCCGCGTATTGAAAAATATGTATCAAAAAAATTAAAATTAAATGTGGAGCCCATTTCAACTCAGGTGATACCTAGAGACAGACATGCTCAATTTTTTTCAACATTAGGAATTATTGCAAGTTCAATAGAAAGATTTGCCATTGAAATAAGGCACCTTCAAAGAACCGAGGTATTAGAAGTTGAAGAATTTTTTGGCAAAAAGCAAAAAGGTTCCTCTGCAATGCCACACAAAAAAAATCCAATTTTAAGTGAAAACTTAACAGGTTTAGCTAGATTAATAAGATCAAGTGTTATTCCTGCGCTAGAAAATGTTGCTCTTTGGCATGAGAGAGATATCTCCCATTCTTCTGTAGAAAGAAATATTGGACCAAATGCTACCATAGCCTTAGACTTTGTTCTTAATAGATTAAGTAATGTCGTAAAAAATTTAAATGTTTATCCAAAAAACATGAAGAAAAATCTTGATATAACGAACGGTATATTTTTTTCTCAAAGAATACTATTAGAATTAACAAACGTAGGATTTACCAGAGAAGATTCATATAAAATAGTTCAAAAAAATGCAATGCAAGCGTGGAAGGAAAATTCTTCTTTTTACAACAAAATTGTCTCTGATAAAAAAATTACAAATAAAATACCTGTTAATAAACTAAAAAAGCTATTTGATTTTAGTTACCACACCAAAAAAATTAATATAATTTTCAAAAGAAATCTAAAAAAATAATCAAATGAATAAAGGTAAAAAACTATACGAAGGTAAAGCTAAAATCCTTTATGAAACAAAAGATAAAGATATAATTATTCAGCATTTTAAAGACGATGCTACAGCCTTTAATAATTTAAAAAAATCTAGTGTCGAAGGAAAAGGTGTTCTCAATAACAGAATTTCAGAATATATTTTAACTAATCTTTCTCAGTGTGGAATTAAAACTCATTATATAAAACGTTTAAATATGAGGGAACAGCTTATTAAAAAAGCTGAAATTTTTCCTATTGAATTCATAGTTAGAAATATAGCAACTGGCTCACTAACAAAAAGACTCGGTATTCCAGAAGGAACTGTTCTAGAAAAACCATTGCTTGAATATTGTTTTAAAAAAGATGAGCTTAATGACCCACTAATTTCGAAAGAACATATTTTTGCATTTGGATGGGCTTCAGAAAAAGACATAAAAATTATTGATGAAATGACTTTAAGAATTAATGACTTGTTATTAGGTTTGTTTAGAGGAATAGGTATTAAACTCGTAGATTTTAAAATTGAATATGGAAAAACTTGGAATAAAGATAGCGAAGAGAGAGAAATTGTTTTAGCCGATGAAATTAGTCCTGACACTTGTCGTTTATGGGACTCTAAAACTGAAAAGAAATTAGATAAAGATAGATTTAGGAAAAATTTAGGGAATATAATCCAAGGTTATCAAGAAGTCGCAAGGAGATTGGGCATTATGCCTGAAGAAACAAATATAAGTGAAGTTAATTTTGGTAAAACAATTCCAATAAAATTCAAAAAAAAATAAATTGAAATTCTCAGTAACAGTAATTTTTAAAAAAGATGTATTAGATCCTCAAGGGAAAGTTGTACAAAATACTTTGGTCAATATGGGTATGAGCAGCTTAAAAAGTATAAGACAAGGCAAACATTTCGAAATAGAAATTAACGAAAGTGAAGAAGTTGTAGCTAAAAAAAAAGTAAATGAAATGTGCAAAAAACTTTTAGTAAATCTTATTATTGAAGACTATAAAATAAATAAAATTCAATGAAATCATCCGTGATTGTTTTTCCTGGATCTAATTGCGACAGAGATATTGCTGTAGCATTAGAAAAGATGCAATTTAAAAATCAAATGGTCTGGCATAAAGAAACTAAATTACCAAAATCGGATTTAATTGTAATACCTGGTGGTTTTTCATATGGAGATTATTTAAGATCTGGAGCTATTGCTGGAAAATCATTAATCATCGAAGAAGTAATTAAGGCTGCTAATTCGGGTTGCTTAATTTTAGGTATATGTAATGGATTTCAAATTTTAACTGAAACAGGTCTTTTAAAAGGAACATTGTTAAGGAATAAAAATTTAAAATTTATTAATAAAGATGTGTATTTAAAAGTAAGTAACAATAATACTAAATTTACTAATAAGTATAAAGCAAATCAAATATTGAAAATCAATATTGCCCATAATGAAGGTAATTTTTTTACAGACTCTAAACATATGGCAGAATTAAAAAAAGAAAACTTAATTGCTTTTAAATATTGTGATGAAAATGGAAATATAAATGAAAATTCAAATCCAAATGGCTCATTAGAAAACACTGCTGGGATTTTCAATTCAAATAAGAATATTTTAGGAATGATGCCTCATCCGGAGCGGATGGTCGATGAATTGATATCAAATAAAGATGGAATAAATTTATTTTCAAGCTTGCTAAATTAAGATGAAAATAGACTTTAAAATAATTGAAAAGCATGGTCTTAAATTAGAAGAATTTGAAAAAATTAAAAGATTGTTAAAAAGAGAACCTAATTTACTTGAACTTGGAATTTTTTCAGCAATGTGGAATGAACATTGTTCTTATAAATCTTCAAGAATACATCTTAAAAAATTACCCACAAAAGGAAAACAAGTTATTCAAGGACCTGGTGAAAACGCTGGTGTAATTGACATTGGTGATAATGATGCAATTGTTTTTAAAATTGAAAGTCATAATCACCCTTCTTATATAGAGCCTTATCAAGGTGCTGCGACTGGTGTTGGGGGAATATTGAGAGATGTTTTTACTATGGGCGCTAGGCCTATTGCTTTATTAAATTCTATTCACTTTGGTGCGCCAGAACATCCAAAAACTAAAAGTTTGTTGAATGGTGTTGTTTCTGGAATTGGTGGCTATGGTAATTGCATTGGAATACCAACAGTTGCTGGTGAAACCAAATTTAACGACACTTATAATGAAAATATTTTAGTCAATGCTATGGCTGTTGGTCTAGCAAAAAAAGATAAGATTTTTTATTCAAAAGCTAAAGGTGTAAATAAATCTGTAGTTTATGTTGGTTCAAAGACAGGTCGAGATGGAATTCATGGAGCTTCAATGGCATCTGCTGAATTTGATGAAAATTCTGAAGAAAAAAAACCTACAGTTCAAGTAGGAGACCCTTTCACGGAAAAATTATTAATGGAAGCATGTCTAGAATTAATGAAAGATAATTCAATTATTTCCATTCAAGATATGGGAGCTGCTGGATTAACTTCTTCAAGCGTAGAAATGGCCTCTAAAGGTTCTCTCGGTATTGAGTTGGAGCTTGAGAAAGTTCCATGTAGAGAAAAAAATATGACGCCGTATGAGATGATGTTATCTGAAAGTCAGGAAAGAATGCTAATAATATTAGAAGATGGAAAAGAAGAGTCAGCAAAAAAAATTTTTGAAAAATGGGATTTAGATTTTATTGTTATTGGTAAAACTACAGATACTAATAACTTAACTTTAAAATTTAATAACAAAATTGAAGGAGAAATTCCGATTGAATCTTTAGCTTCAAAAGCACCTATATATGACAGAAAATGGATTAAAAAAAACTCTAACAAAGATAAAATTGATTTAAAAGGTCTTAAAAAAATTAATATTGAGGATGCCTTAACAAAAATTTTGTCAAGTCCAAATCATTCAAATAAAAATTGGGTGACTAGTCAGTACGATCAAATGGTAATGTGTGATACAGCTCAAAAATCTGGTTCAGATGCTGCAATAATTAGAATTCATAATAAAGAAAAAGCAATCGCTGTTTCCGTTGATTCATCGGCCAATTATTGTAAATCTAATCCTATTTCCGGAGGTAAACAAATAGTTTGTGAAAATTGGAGAAATTTAATTGCCGTTGGTGCAAAGCCTTTAGCAATAACAAATTGTTTAAACTTTGGTAATCCAGAAAATCACGAAATTATGGGTGAGTTTGCAGAATGTTTGCAAGGCATTAAGGAAGCTTGTGAGTTTTTAGATTATCCTGTGGTTTCAGGCAACGTATCTTTTTATAACGGAACAAATAATAAAAATATTTATCCTACACCTGTCATAGGTGGTGTTGGTTTAATTCAAAAGTTAACCAAACCTATCGGCCATAATTTTAAGAAAGATAAAAGTAATTTAATACTTATAGGAAAAACATTTGGACATCTTGAGCAAAGTTGTTTTTTAAAAGAAAATTATTCAATAATTGATGGAATGCCACCAGAAATTAATCTCTTAAATGAAAAAAATAATGGTGAAAGTTTATTAAAATTAATTAATAAAAATATGGTCTTGTCAGCCCATGACGTATCTAGTGGTGGATTAATAACAGCTTTATCTGAAATGGCTTTAACTTCAAATTATGGAGCCAGGATACATAAACCAAAAAATTTAACCAACTTATTCAATTACTTTTTTGGAGAAGATCAGGCAAGGTATATTATAGAAATTGAGGAAAATAATTTATCAAAGGTTAAAAAAAGCTTAATAGATAATGGTATATTTTTTGAAAATATTGGTTTTACACAAAAAGAATACCTTGAAATTGATGGTGAATTAAAAATTAGTACTAAAGATTTGTTTAAAATAAATAATGAATGGTATAATAACTACTAATGCCTTTACCAATAGATGAAATTAAGAAATTGATCACTGAGTCTATTCCAGATGCATCGATTGAAATCAAAGATTTAATGGGAGACAGCAATCACTATGCAGCAACCATTAAGTCCTCTAAGTTTAACAATCTAAGCAAAATCGAACAACATAAACTTGTGTACAAATCTTTAAAAGGCAAAATGGGTAATGAATTGCACGCTTTATCGATTACAACTGAGGGAAATAATGGAAATAAATAAAAAAATAGAAAATTTTATAAATGAGAATGATGTTTGTTTATTTATGAAAGGTACACCTGATGCACCTCAGTGCGGATTTTCAATGGCTGTATCTAATGTACTAAAACATTTAAATATTAATTTTAAGGGAATTAATGTTCTTGAGGACGAGAATCTTAGAGAGGGCATTAAAAAATTCAGTGATTGGCCAACTATACCTCAACTTTACGTTAAAAGAGAGTTTATAGGCGGCTGCGATATTGTGAAAGAAATGTTCGAAAAAGGTGATTTGAAAAAACTTTTCGAAGAAAAAAAATTAATTTAATTATTTTGATAATAGTTTTCTTATTCTTTTACTAAAATATTTTTTTACTATTGTTAGAAAATTAACGTTTTTGTTATTACTGTTCTCAAAATCATTATTTATAACAAAATCTATTTTCTTCTGCCAAATTAATTCTAAAACGAAACTTTCTCTAAATAAGTCAGAAAGCTGTTTTCCTGAAGCAACTGATAAAAATGGTTCAAGACTTTGAGTTCTCTTGCAAGCTACAAGTTTTTTTTCTATATCATCAAAAACAAACCACCAAATATGATCTGTTGTATTTTCAAAAATTAAGTTATCGCCGAGTCTAGTAGGTAGCTCTATATATCCTTGATTGGAAATTCTTTCTAGTTCGCTTATAAAAAATGGAAAATCTTCGACATGCTCAATAACATGGCTAGCAATTACAAAGTCAAATTCCTTATCTTTAAATGGAAGTTTTTTTTGGTCAATTTTTATGAATTTCTTTTTATCTTTATAAAATTCTGAAAAATCTTGTGCATCAGCTACGTAGTCGGCTTTCTCATGAGCAGTATAACCACATCCTATATCTAAAATCTTCCAATTATTATTTTTGTCCAGAAGTGAATTAATTTTTTTTAATGTAGTTCTCTCAATCAAAATTAATTATCTTGAGTAATATTCAATAACCAAACTTGGCTCCATGATCACTGGAAATGGAACCTCTGAGAACTTAGGAATTCTTACAAGTTTAGCAGTTTTATTTTTATCATCTAATTGGATATATTCAGGAACATCTCTTTCTTTGCTTTGCAGTGAACCATCTATCACGGTTAATTTTTTTGATTTCTCTCTAATCTCTATTAAATCTGTGCTTTTTATAACATAACTCGCGATGTTAACTCTTTTCTTATTAACTTTGATATGTCCATGATTAATCATTTGTCTAGCTGCGAATACAGTTGGAGCAAACTTAGCTCTATAGATAACTGTATCAAGTCTACTCTCAAGTAACGCAATTAAATTTTCTGTTGTATCACCTCTTTTTGAAAGAGCTTTTCTGTAAATATTTCTAAATTGTCTTTCATTAATATTGCCGTAATAAGCTTTTAATTTTTGCTTTGCTTGTAATTGAATACCATAGTCTGTTGGTTTACCTTTTTTATTTTGTCCATGTTGACCAGGAGGATAGGCTCTAGAATTGAATGGACTTTTTGGTCTACCCCACAAATTTGCTTTAAGCCTTCGATCAACTTTATGTTTAGATTTAAGTCTTTTTGTCATATTAAATAAGTGTGTGTTTATAAGCTTTGGTAATGATTTGTCAATTAAGCTTTAATGCTTTTTTTTGCTTAATGTGCTTATAATACTAGCTAAAATCCTCAATTCTTTATCGTTTGGTTCCAATCTATAAATTAGATTATTAATATTTAATATCATTGAATGCTTTTTTTCTTCAGGAACAAAAAAATCTTTTTTTTCTAAAAGATTTATCAAATGAGCGACTATAGATGAAATTTTTGACTTTGATGATATCTGTAAATCAAAACTCTTTTTATGAATTTTACTTTTATTTAACACTTTAAAAATTTCATACGAGATAAGGTTTAAAGAGTGAGACAAATTAAGAGATTTAAATTTAGGTGAGGTTGGAATTTGCAATATATAATTTGAATATGATAAATCTTTATTTGATAAACCCGATGCTTCTGGCCCAAACATCAAACCTATATTAAGATTTTTTCTTTTTATGATATTCTGAAATTCATTGAGTGAGATATGCTTCTTGTTAATGTCTCTTTGTCTTGCGCTTAAAGAAATCACAAGATTAAAAGATTTAATTGCATTCTCAACATCATTAAATATTTTAGCTTTATTTAATATATCAAAAGCTCCAACTGAAGTTGCTTTTGCTTTGTGATTTGGAAAAAATATTTTTGGCTTAACAATATGAAGTTTTGAAAAACCAAAATTTTTCATTGAGCGTGCACAAGCGCCAATATTTTCTCCTAGTTGTGGATTAACTAGAATAAACCCAAATTTACTTTTCATTTAAATTTGCGGGAGCCTTTTCTTTGTAAAGTTTATAATCTAAGCTATCAATTAGAGCCTTAAATGAAGCTTCAATTATATTTGGAGACACTCCTACCGTAAACCAACTCTTACTAGTTTTATCTGTACTTTCAATTAATACTCGAGTAGTTGCCTCAGTGCCGGTATTTAAAATTCTTACTTTATAATCAAGTAATTTAAGATCTGAAAAATAATCATAATATTTTTCTACTTTTTTAAAATTTGATCTTATAGCATTATCTAAAGCATTCACTGGTCCATTTCCTTCGCCGGAACATTTTATTTTTTTTCCATCAATTAGAAAAACAACATTTGCTTTAGTAGAAATCTTATCTGATTTTGAAACACTTACGTCATAACTTTCAACTTTCAAATACTCTGGTACTTTTCCCAACAAACGGTTTGCTAATAATTCAAATGAAGCATCGGCACCATCATAAGAATAACCACTAAATTCTCTCTCTTTAACTTCATCTAAAATTTTTTGTACTTTTGTGTCTTTGGAGTCAATTTTTACTCCGTAAGCTTCTAATCTAGATAAAATGTTTGAGCGACCAGCTTGATTAGAAATAATAATATTTCTATGATTTCCAACAGTCTTTGGATCTACGTGCTCATAAGTTTTAGGATCTTTTTTTACTGCTGATACATGTAATCCACCTTTGTGTGAAAAAGCTGACGCTCCAACATATGGTAAACTTTTATTTGGTTTTCTGTTTAAAAGTTCATCTAATAACCTTGAACAATCTGTCAATGAACTTAGTTTTTCTTTTTTAATATTTATATCAAATTTATTAGCAAAAGATTTTTTTAAAAATAATGTTGGTATGATTGACATTAAATTGGCATTTCCACATCTTTCGCCTAAACCATTAATAGTACCTTGTATTTGTCTTACACCAGCTTGAATTGCTGCGAGTGAATTAGCTACCGCATTGTCTGTATCATTATGAGCATGTATTCCTAAATTTTTTCCAGGTATAACTTTAGTAACTTTTGAAACAATTTCAGTTACTTCATGAGGTAAAGTTCCTCCATTTGTATCACAAAGCACTAACCATCTAGCTCCTTGATCATAAGCACTTTTTAAACAATCAAGCGCATATTCTGGATTGGATTTAAAGCCATCGAAAAAATGTTCTGCGTCAAATAAAAATTCTTTGCCACTTTTAATGATATGCTTGGCTGTATCTTTTATGTTTTCTAGATTGTCGCTATTTTTTATTTCAAGAGCAGTTTTTACATGAAAATCCCAAGTCTTACCCACTACACAAATAGCTGGGCAAGAAGCATTTATTAGCGATGATAGTGAAGGATCATTATCTGCGCTTCTTCCAGTCTTTTTCGTCATTCCAAAAGCGGTAAAGATGCTTTTGTTTAAATTTGGAGGTTTTGAGAAAAATTCTGAATCAACAGGATTAGCTCCAGGCCACCCCCCTTCTATATAATCAATACCAATCTCAGATAAAACTTTCGCAATTTTATTTTTGTCCTCTACTGAAAAATCGACTCCTTCGGTTTGAGCTCCGTCCCTTAAAGTTGTATCAAAAATATATAATTTTTCTTTTGTCATTTAAATTTCCAAATTGTTTTTTCTTTTTGATCTTCAATGATCACACCTTTACCTAGTAGTTCTTCTCTTATTTGATCAGCTAATTTAAAATCTCCTTTTTGTTTTGCTTTAAGTCTTTCATTAATTTTTTTTTCAATAATATCATTTGATATGTTTTTATTAGCTTTTTTTAAATCTTCCCATTCATTTTTCTTTAAATCAAATAAACCTACAAATTTACAAGCACTATTAAAATGTTTTTTACTTTTTTCATCTCCTTTATTAGCATTCGAATAAAGTTCGTGAATTTTTGCTATAAAACCAGGTGTATTCAAGTCGTCTAAAAGTGTGTCCATAATTTCTAAAGGTATTTCATCATTTGTTTCTTCATATTGTTGGTACCATTTATCAATGGTTGATTTTTGGTTCTCTAATAGTGCATCATTCCAATCGAGAGGTTGACTATAGTGAGCGCTCAACAATGCCAGCCTAACTACTTGACCAGAAAATTTTTGAACTGCATTTGTTATTGAAATTACATTTCCTAAAGATTTTGACATTTTTTCTTTGTTAATTGTTACAAATCCATTATGAACCCAATAATTTGAGAATTTTTCAGAGGAATTATTTGAACAAGATTGAGCAATTTCATTTTCGTGGTGAGGAAAAATTAGATCCAAGCCACCGCCATGTATATCAAAATGTTTACCAAGATATTTTTCACTCATCACTGAACACTCTAAGTGCCATCCAGGTCTTCCCTTGCCCCATGGAGACTCCCAACCAGGGTCTTCATCTGTTGAAGGTTTCCAAAGAACAAAATCCATAGGATTTTTTTTAAGTTTTGAAATTTCAACCCTAGAACCTGCTTTTAAATCATCTAAGTTTTTATTTGATAATTTTCCATAATCTTTAAATGAAGAGACAGAAAAATATACATGCCGATCAGATAAGTAAGCAAATTTTTTATCTATTAAAGATTTAGTCATTTTAATCATTTCATCTATGTGATCTGTGGCTTTTGGTTCTTTAGTGGGTGTTAAACAATTTAAAGATTTACAATTTTCATGAAATATTTTTGTAACATCTTCAGTTATTTTATTTATAGATTTTTTTTTATTTTTAGATGCCTCAATTATTTTATCATCCACATCAGTTATATTTCTTACATAATTTACTTCTTTATAAATTTTTTTTAATACCCTAAATAAGGCATCAAAGACGACTAATGTTCTAGCGTTTCCTACGTGAGGATTGTCATAAACAGTTGGTCCACAAGAATACATAGTAATTAATTTAGGATTATTTGGTTTAAATAATTCTTTCTTACGTGTTAAGGAATTAGTTAATTTTAAATTATGAGTCATTAAATTTACAAACTGGAATCGGTTCCATTTTGTGTAGATTTTTCTTTCTAATTTCTAAATATTTTTGATAGTTAGGATCATTTTTATTCACCATAGCTTTTTCTAGTTCAGCATAACTCATCCCTAGCTGATCTGTATCATTTCTTCCATCATTCCAAAGGCCATCTGTAGGTTCAGCTTCAATTATTTTTTGGTTTACACCAAGGTGCTTTCCTAGTTCCCAAACTTCTGATTTATTGCAATCAGCTATTGGAGATATATCAACTCCACCATCTCCATATTTCGTATAAAATCCAACTCCAAAGTCCTCTACTTTGTTTCCAGTTCCAACTACAATGCCAGAATTAGCGGCGGCTACCTGATAAAGAGTTGCCATTCTTAACCTAGCTCTAGAGTTAGCAAATCCATGTTCATCATTGAATTCGGTTAAAGCTTTTTCAAAATTTAAAAACAAATTTTCTAATTCTAAAATTTTATGCTCTACATTTTTGTATTTATTTGAAATCCATTTTCCATGTTCAATGCTCAAATCATGTTGCGATTTGATTTGTTTTATAGGCATACTAAGGACAATTGTTTTTCTATTTGTTAATGCGCAAAGTGTACTCACAACTGAAGAGTCAATTCCTCCCGAGATACCAACAATCAATGAATTTGGTTTAAATGAAGTGTTGTCACAATAATTGTCAATCCAATCAACAATAATTTTTGCTCTTTTTTCTACATTCATAACAAGTTTCTTTTTATCCTTTTCAGGATTCTGTCTTAATGACTATATACCAATCATTAAGACGCTTCTTTAATAATATTTTTTGAGTATTTAGAATTTTTCTTTATTTCATCAGAAATTAAGAAAGCAAGCTCTAATGCTTGTGATGCATTTAGTCTCGGGTCGCAATGTGTT
>MDTC01253251.1_pt1 | contig 14874 bp, 17 predicted proteins | sample 811181 | NCBI WGS metagenome assembly MDTC01 (sample SAMN05326644, study PRJNA326480) | marine metagenome | isolation source: seawater | place: Pacific Ocean: North | collected 2011 | reverse complement strand
ATGGGTGCACAGGGTGTTCCGTTGACGGCCGGACGAAGCATGGCGGTTGATAAGCGTTATATTCCGATTGGCGCGCCCCTGTGGATCGTTACTCATTGGCCGATCGATAAGTCGCGTCCGCTCCGGAAATTATTAGTAGCGCAAGATACAGGCGCTGCAATTAAGGGTCCTGTGCGCGGCGATTATTTTTGGGGGTTTGGAAAAAAAGCCCTCAAGCTTGCAGGAACCATGAAAAGCACGGGTCGATATTTTGTTTTGCTTCCACGATGACGTGGCCGGAACGGTTTTGATGCGATCGCGTGGAAAGTTAATAATTTTCCGCGGTATAAATTCCATAGGTGATATGTGAAATCGTCCGAAGAACTTTTCTTAAGCATACATGCTGTGTTAACTATTCCAATATATATCCCCCAACTCGGTCTTGAGTGCTTGTAATTGGAAAACGTCTCGGGGGAAGTGAATGAATGTTTCTAGAAAACGATGGAAAAAAAGCGTCAACAAAACAAATCTAAGCCAGAGGAATCAAATTATGATGAGGATATTGGACTTTGGCGTCAGGTTGTTGCCGATGTAATCCCATTGGAGAAAAAATCTGCCGTGCAAAACGCCACTGGGGCGAAGTCTGACAGGAAGTTACAAATGGGCAGTAAGACAAGTTGCCTTTCTCCTGAAAGTGAGTGTGTACAAGTCAAAACACAGCTGGTTCCGCTTTCGCATGGTATGCTTGTAGGCTTGGATAAGCGCACAGGGGAGCGTTTGAAGCGCGGCAAGTTGCCGGTCGAGGGACATCTCGATATGCACGGCATGAGCCAATCTAGAGCATATAGCGCGTTGAACACGTTTATATTAGATAAACAAGCTGCAGGAAAGAGGTGTGTGATAGTGATTACGGGTAAGGGAGGTCGTGATGGTGGCGTAGGTGTGTTAAAAGAAGCGGTCCCTCGCTGGCTAAATGAGCCCTCTTTGCGTAAGCATGTGTTAGGCTTTGATTACGCATCGCCGCGCCTTGGTGGTACTGGTGCCCTTTACATTCTATTGAAGCGTAAACGGTTTTAAAAATAAAATTCCTTCAACAGATTTTTAGAAAAAAGCTCTTATTATTGATGACACCGTTTGGCCGGGAAATTAGAAAAATGCGTTCCGAAAGAGGGGTAACACTCTCTGACATGGCAAAGGCGTTGCAGGTGTCGCCGGCGTATTTGTCTGCCTTGGAGCTCGGAAAACGGGGTAAACCGAGTAAACCTATGGTCTACCAAATTTGTTCATATTTTAACATCATATGGGATGATGCTGAAAAAATTCAAAAGTTGGCCGCGATTTCAAGGCCGCGAGTAGTTGTTGACACCGGGGACTTAACACCTGACGCCACCTTACTAGCTAATTTATTAGCTGATCGCATACACACATTATCTGAGGATAAAATAATATTCCTTATAGAATGTCTTAGCTCAAAAAAAGAACATAAGCCTGAGGAAAGTCCACATTGAAGTAATTAAAGAATGAATTTGGATAGGTCGGCGTCTTTCGCTAAGTTCTCTACCCTGCTACGTACATATTCGCGATCAATCTGTATCTCTTCACCGGGCCGGTCTGTGGCAGTGAAGCTAATTTCTTCTAGAAGTTTTTCCATAACGGTATGAAGACGCCGAGCGCCTATATTCTCGACGTTCTCGTTGATTTCGGCAGCTAATTTGGCAAGTTCGGTAATGGCCTCATCTTGAAAAACAAGCGTCACCTTTTCTGTTTTTAGCAATGCCTCATATTGGCGAATGAGGCTGTTCTCCGGCTCTTGTAAAATGAGTTCAAAATCACTTCGCGTAAGAGCTTTCAGCTCAACCCGGATTGGCAGCCTACCCTGAAGCTCCGGCAATAAATCAGATGGTTTTGCTAAGTGAAATGCCCCGGAAGCAATGAAGAGGATATGATCCGTATTTATTGGCCCATGTTTCGTGGATACAGTCGTTCCTTCGATTAAGGGTAAAAGGTCGCGCTGCACGCCTTCACGGCTTACATCCGCTCCATTACGTTCCGCGCGCGCGCACACTTTATCAATCTCATCAATGAAAACAATCCCATTTTGCGCAACATTTTCTAAGGCAGCGCGTACGACTTTGTCTTCGTCTACTAATTTGTCTCCTTCTTCCGTTACAAGAACACCAAAGGAATCTGCCACCGTCATTGTCTGTTTACGTGTACGTTCTCCAAACGCTTTTCCCATTATATCATTAAGGTTAATCATGCCCATTTGTGCACCAGGCATACCAGGTATATCGAAAGTGGGCATACCACCTCCGCCGCTATCGATGAGCTCGAGCTCAATTTCCCGATCATCGAGCTCACCATTCCGAAGTTTTTGTCTGAAAGAACTGCGAGTGTTTGCGCTTGCATCTTTGCCAACAAGAGCGTCCAGGACCCGCTCTTCTGCCATCAACTCTGCTCTTGCAACAACATCTTTGCGGTGTGTTTCTCGTGTCATGTGAATAGCATTATCAACTAAATCACGGACGATTTGCTCCACGTCCCTACCGACGTAACCGACTTCAGTAAACTTCGTGGCCTCAACCTTCAAAAATGGCGCATCTGCCAACTTTGCGAGACGGCGCGCAATTTCTGTTTTCCCCACACCTGTTGGGCCTATCATGAGGATATTTTTTGGTAAGACCTCGTCTCGCATTTCTTCGGGAACATTTTGTCGCCTCCACCGATTTCTTAATGCTACGGCCACAGCACGCTTGGCCTCATTTTGGCCTATAATGTAACGGTCGAGCTCGGAGACGGTCTCGCGGGGTGTAAGAGCAATCATAACTTCTCAATGAGTATGTTTTCGTTTGTGTAGACGCATATACTTGCAGCAATTTTTAATGCTTGCTTGGCTATATCTTCAGCTCTGAGGTCGCTTGCATGCACAAGGCCGCGTGCGGCTGCTAGTGCAAATGGTCCGCCCGATCCTATACCTATTAGTCCATCCTCAGGCTCTAAAACATCTCCGTTCCCTGTCAATGTTAATGAGACGGATTTATCTGCAACCGCCATCATAGCCTCTAATCGGCGCAAATAGCGATCCGTACGCCAATCCTTAGCAAGCTCGACGCATGCACGTGTAAGTTGGCTAGGATATTGTTCTAGCTTACTCTCTAATCGTTCAAAAAGCGTAAACGCATCAGCGGTAGCGCCTGCAAACCCAGCAATCACACTACCTTCACCCAATCGGCGCACTTTGCGGGCATTGCCTTTTATTATCGTCTGGCCAAGGCTTACTTGACCGTCACCCGCTATAACAACCTCGTTTTTTTGACGGATTGCAAGGATTGTAGTCCCGTGCAAAGTAGATTGATCTGACATAGTTCTATTCTACCTTTGATGTCTTCGATCTCATCACTCAAACCTACCATGTGGTAATTTGTGCGTCAGGATCAAGAGGAGATTGACGAAAGCTAGTATCAATATCAAACTTCTTTTATTCTCTTTTCAGTTATATTGCTAGAAAGACCGCTATTTTCTCTCTACATAGGTGTACAACGATGAACCAATTATACGGTTGAGGAAAAATTCATGCGCACAGCCACCGTTGAACGAAATACTAAAGAAACACAAATTCGTGTTGAAATTAATCTTGATGGCAATGGTGAGTACAACGTATCCACTGGAATAGGTTTTCTTGATCATATGCTTGAGCAACTGGCGCGCCATAGTTTGATCGATGTTTCACTCAAAGCACAAGGCGACCTTCATATAGATTTTCACCACACTACTGAGGATACAGGATACGCGATTGGTGAGGCGGTAGCAAAAGCGCTTGGTGACCGCAGAGGAATTAATCGATATGGTAGCAGTTTTATACCCATGGATGAGACGCTCACCCGTGTCGCGCTTGATTGTTCAAATAGGCCGTTTTTGGTTTGGCGGGTTAATTTATCCCGGCCGAAGCTTGGTGACATGGACACCGAGCTATTTAATGAATGGTTTCAAGCATTTTCGCAATCAGCAGGAATTACTTTACATATCGAGAATTTCTATGGAGATAACAATCATCACATTGTTGAGTCCTGCTACAAGGGGCTTGCGCGTGCGCTTAAACAGGCTATAGGCGTTGATCCGCGTCAGGCGAATTCAGTTCCCTCAACAAAAGGTGTGCTTGGCGGCTCACTATGATCGTTTGTGCTAGGAAAGCTTATGACCGTCGCAATTATTGACTACGGCTCTGGTAATTTACACTCTGTTGCAAAAGCGTTTGAGTGCCAATCCATCAAAAATAAAGGGGCATATGTACGTGTCACCAATAAGCCTGATGAGGTGGCATCTGCAGACCGAGTGGTTTTGCCTGGGGTCGGCTCATACGGCCATTGTAAAGAAGGATTGTCGGCCATTGATGGCCTAATTGAAGCCCTTGAATTTGCTGTTCTTGAGAGAGGCCAGCCATTCTTAGGCATTTGCGTGGGAATGCAGCTGATGTCTACGGTTGGGCTAGAGCACGTCCAAAACAAGGGCCTTAACTGGGTTCCTGGCATTGTGCGGCCGATAGCTGTGTCAGATAAATCACTCAAGATACCCCATATGGGTTGGAATGATTTGAAAAGGGCATGTAACCATCCGATTTTTGATGATCTAGGGCCCGAGGCCGATGTTTATTTTGTTCACAGTTTCCATTTTAAACCTGACAACGATGCTGACTTACTGGCAACTGTAGAGTATGGCGACACAGTTACGGCGGCGGTAGGAAGGGATAATTTGATTGGTACACAGTTTCATCCCGAGAAAAGTCAGGGTGCAGGCCTGACTGTTATAAATAATTTTTTGCGATGGTGCCCCTGATAAGGTTCGAAATGGTTGGAAAATATAGAAATCCCACTGAAGCGCCTTCGAATGTAAAAGCAGGCGATCTCGCTCCCAAAATGTTGGTTGAGCAAGTTACCGAAATTAATGAATTTGACCTGCAAGACTTGTGTGAAGCAACAGAACAATCCATCCTAGAGGGCGGTGGTTTCGGGTGGTTAGCTGCACCGGCTCGCAGTGGGCTAGAAAATTTTTGGCGTGGGGTAATACAGGTGCCCGAGCGTTCGCTGTTTATCGGGCGTATGGACGGTGTTGTAGCCGGCGCGACCCAGTTTGTGCGGCCCACTCGTAACAACGAAGCACAATCAGAAGCCGCTAAACTTACGACGAATTTTGTTGCCCCATGGGCCCGTGGATATGGTTTGGCCCGCAACTTGGCTGTGGCGGTCGAAGAAGCAGCGGTTGATGAAGGGTTTCTGGTGCTCAATCTCGACGTTCGAGAGACTCAAGCCGCTGCTATAGCATTCTACGAAAGTCGAGGGTTTGTCCGATGGGGAAAGCACCCTCGATATGCAAAGGTCGATGGGAATTGGATAGCCGGATATCATTACTTTAAGGATTTGCGGAAAATGGAGGCTCAATGATTATTTACCCGGCCATAGATCTTAAAGATGGCAAGTGTGTCCGCTTGGAACAAGGAGACATGGGCCGCGCAACTATTTTTAATGAAAGCCCAGTGAAGCAGGCACGCGCATTTGAGAGCTCCGGTGCAGAATGGATCCATATCGTTGACCTCAATGGAGCATTTGCAGGGAGATCTGTAAACACGGATGCTGTGACAGCGATTGTCGATGCAGTCGATATTCCAGTTCAGTTAGGTGGTGGGATACGTGACGAAAGTATGATTGAGTTTTGGCTTAATAGTGGTGTTGCTCGTGTTATTTTAGGCACTGTGACTGTGAAAAACCCCAGCTTAGTCAAGAGGGCATGCTCAAGGTGGTCAAATAGGATTGTTTTGGGCATCGACGCCATTGAAGGGAGGGTTGCGGTAGAGGGGTGGGCAGAAGTTTCAAATATTACTTCAGAAGAGCTTGCTGAAGAATTTGAGGCGGCGGGCGCTGCAGCGATTATATATACTGATATTAGTAGGGATGGCTTACTTAAAGGGCCTAACATTGATTCGACTATTGAACTGGCAAAACGTGTCGCAACCCCAATAATAGCAAGCGGCGGTATATCAGGCAGTGAAGATATAAAACGTATTTGTGCATCTCCTCCAATTTCAGGGGTGATAGTGGGGCGCGCCTTGTATGACAGGAAGATCACTTTGGAGGACGCCTTGAAAATTGCTTCACAAAAAGCCGATGGAGCTAGGCTTGCTTAAGGTGCGAATTATCCCTTGTCTCGACGTATGCGCTGGTCGCGTTGTCAAAGGCGTTAACTTCGTGAGTTTAGTTGATGCTGGGGACCCAATAGAGCAAGCAAAAGTTTATGATAAGGCCGGGGCTGACGAACTATGCTTTCTAGACATAACAGCGTCCCACGAGAATAGAGACACAATTTATGATGTTGTAAGTGGCACATCGGAGCAATGCTTTATGCCGCTTACGGTTGGAGGCGGAGTTCGCAATACTCAGGACATAAGAAAATTATTACTGGCCGGAGCAGACAAGGTTTCAATAAACACGGCAGCCGTAAGTAACCCTGGTTTTGTGAGTGAAGCGGCAGAGTGTTTTGGTGCGCAATGCATAGTGGTGGCGATAGACGCAAAACAGACTGAAGAAGGAAAGTGGCAAATATTTACCCATGGGGGTCGAACTCCTACTGGAATCGATGCTGTTCAGTGGGCTAAGAATATGGCTAAGAGGGGAGCGGGCGAAATACTTTTAACATCAATGGATAAAGACGGTACACGCGAGGGCTTTGATACTTCCCTTACTCGAAAGGTTGCAGACAGTGTTAACATTCCTGTTATCGCTAGTGGTGGCGTTGGTTCCCTTGACCATATGGTAGACGGTATTCGGGTGGGTCACGCATCCGCAGTCTTAGCGGCATCTATTTTTCATTTTGGCGAATTCACAATTGGCGACGCCAAGAAACACCTATCAAGAGCCGGCATTTCGGTTCGTGTGCCTCACAAAGGCCCTAGTTTTTAATTATGTCAAAAACTAGTGAAACAAAAAATCGACCGCGGGAGCGCGGGTAGACCAATTTAAGAGGGCATTATGATGTCATATGACGACAATAATATCTTCGCAAAAATTCTTCGCGGAGAAATACCATGTGAGAAAGTTTTAGAAAATGACCATGCTCTAGCTTTCAATGACATCGCACCCCAAGCTCCGGTACACATTTTGGTGATACCTAAGCACCCATACGAATCTGCCAGCCAATTTTTACAAAATGCCGCTGATTCGGAATTGGTCGGATTCCAAAGACTAGTTGGTGAAGTGGTGTCGCTGAAGGTTATTCATGATAGCGGGTATAGGCTGATAGCAAATACTGGTCGCAATGGACGTCAAGAAGTTCCACATTATCATGTGCATGTGCTCGGCGGACGAGATTTAGGATGTATGGTCTTTTAGCTGTATGTCACATTCTTTTTTTTAGGCGCATCATTTCATTCCTTATTTTTTTTAATTCTAAGGCAATATCTCCAGTCGAAACTGCACCATTATTTTCTGTTTTTTGCACGTCATCCATGGCATTCACAATTATCGCAATAAAAAGATTAAGAACCGCGAAAGATGTACAAAGGATAAAAGGCACAAAAAACATCCAGGCATAAGGAAACACTTCCATAACTGGTCGTACTATGCCCATTGACCAAGACTCCAATGTCATTATTTGAAACAATGAATACAAGGATGCACCGATAGATCCGAACCAATCTTGGAATTGTTCACCGAATAGAACCGTTGCCATTACGGCGCCAACGTAGAAGACAAGCGCCAGTAGAGCAACCACCGAGGCCATACCTGGAATGGCGTTCAACATCGCCTGGATCACTAACCGCATTGATGGTACAGCTGACATGAGGCGGAAAGCTCTCATTATTCTGAGAGCTCGAAGCACTGAAGTACCCTCGCCAGCTGGTAGAAGGGCTGCTGCGACAATAAAAAAATCAAAAAGATTCCAGCCGTCTTTAAAAAACCCGACGCGGTAGACTATTAATTTGATAGCGATTTCCGCAATGAAAATTCCGATAGCGATTTTGTCGAGTACTGCCAGTAGGTTGCCAGCGTGCTTGACCGCGTTCTCAGAAGTCTCGAGTCCAAGCACAATCGCATTCAGTATAATAACACCGAGAATGAAATTCTGTATTTTTGCCGACTCAATAAAGGTCTTTAGGCACTTTTCAGTGGCCTGCTCTTCTTGTTCTGAGCTCTCGTCCACCTCTGAAGTGTGCACCACCTCACCTTTACGCGGATTTTTTATTCGTCGATTTAAGTTTGCCATTTTACATTACCTAGCGGAGTGTTCGTTGCGAACAATATGCGGTTCTGGGATTTTACCACCTAGAGAACATATAGTCGCGGGTAGGAAGTTATGGATTTGCGAATTGAAGATCACACCCCGTATGTGTTGTTGAACCTGCAGCTTTGTAAATGAAATCAAACCCTGCTGTAATCGAACTGTTGAAAAAAGTGCAAAATAGTATATTATACAAAGGTTTAGTAGGCAATATTTGCCTGCTTGTAAATTCTTTAGATTAACCGGAATTTTAGGTTGTGAGTATATTTAGCGGTAGTAGTGTTGGATCAAATGGCTTAGTTGGAACTCTTCCAACGGCAGCTACTGGTTTATTTTCAGTACTTCCGGACGCAGCTGCAGCTCGCGGCCTGCAATCGGCGGCGAGGGCCTCGGCAGCGGTAGCTCGTGATAAGGCGATAGACTTAGATGCTCGGAGTATTGAAGCTAAGGCTCGTAGTGCAAAAAGAGAGGCGCAAAACCTTGGCAGGATTACCAATAAGTTAAATCGTGCGGTGAAGACTATTGAGAAAGCTCTCGATAGATTAACGGAGATTAAAACAAATATTTCTGACATGCGCCGTCAAGTAGTTACTGCAAGTGATGCATCGGTGTCCATTGATGAAAGGCGCGTATTTGGTGATCGGTTTGATAGATTTCTTGGAGACCTAAATATTCGCATCAAAGGGGCTGGGTTTTTAGGTACAAACATTATTGGCACGTCTATTCGTGATGATTTTGATCCCGATCAAATAAGTTACCAAATCAAACCAGATAGCCCTGCAAGCAAAACTTTGCAGGGTATATTTTCTCAGAGTGATTTTTTTATTACAGATGGAAGTGGCGATGATTACTACCCTGATATATACGGATCTATTTTAACAAAATTTCCAAATCCAGCAGCTGAAGATGGAAAGGTGGTATATCACGATGATACCGTGAACTATAACACCGATACTGGGGAAATTTCTCTCACACACATTGGTGAGGGTACGCCATATTTGCAAGGTACGCTTGCGCGGAAGGGGCTCGGTATCCTTTTCTCCTTTCTTTACAATAATTTTGAAGACGACAGCAGTCTTGAAACTGCTCTATCCGATGTGGATGCTGCATCAGCTACTCTTCGTTTTAACATTGGTTTCTTAGAGGGTGAGTTAGCAAAAGTTCGTTCAGCGCAGACACTCGTTGAAGGAAAGATTAGAGAGCGTTTCGATTTTGCTGCCGGTGTGGAGGCTAAAGCAATGGCCGAGAAACATCGTGCTGCGATTGTGGAGCAACGCCAGGACCTGCTTTTTCAGTCGACTGTGCAAAATACCCTCGCCTTCAATAGCCAGGGAGGTGCACTCACGCTCACATCTCCCTCGGTTTTTGATCTTTCGATATGATAATTTTCAGTTAATGCGGCTTCTCGTCCCTCATGTGCCAAGCTGAGATTCTATCGCATCCCAAATCCGGGATTCCAGATTTATACCGTCAAGGGCATTGATTTCTTGGATACCGGTTGGGGATGTTACGTTTATTTCCGTCAGATAATCGCCGATTACGTCTATGCCAACGAAGATGAGTCCCTTTTGCTTTAAAACGGGACCTATTTCTGCACATATAGCGATTTCTCTTTTTGTAAGGTGTGTCTTTCTACCAGAACCGCCCGCATGAAAATTTGCACGCGCATCCCCTTTTGGCGGCACCCTATTCACAGCTCCCATAGGTTGGCCATTTACTAATATAATGCGTTTGTCGCCGTTTCGGACCTCAGGTAAATACCGCTGAACGATGATGGGCTCAGCCTTGTTTTCTGTTAACATTTCGAATAGGGCCTGTAGGTTTTCGTCATTCGGCTTGATATGAAAAACGCCAGCACCACCACATCCGTAAATAGGTTTTAGGATAATATCAGAATGTTCGGCGCGAAATGCCATGATTTCATCCATGTTTCGTGTTATTAAGGTTGGTGGGATCAGATCACGAAACAGTGTAACAAAAAGCTTCTCTGGCGCATTACGTACTTCTACTGGGTTGTCGACAACTAAGGTTTTGGGATGGATGTGTTCAAGAAAATGAGTGGCCGTGATGTATGACATATCGAAAGGGGGATCCTGACGCATGAGGATTACATCCACCTCAGAAAGGTCAATTCTTTTTTTTGGGCCCGCCTTAAAGTGATTACTCTTCTGGCGCATTACCTCCATTTTACGACCTATGGCGTACGCGTTACTCTCGAAAAGCGATAAGTCTTCAGGAAGGTAATGGAATAAAGTGTGACCCCTGACTTGTGCCTCTAAGGCCAGCATGAAGGTACTGTCAGTATCTATATTAATATTCTCTAAGGGATCCATTTGGATTGCACAGACTAAGCTCACTAAATTATCTCCCTTTTCGAAATCAAACTATGTAAATTCACTAGATTAATAGTTATTTTAACTAATTAGTGACGGGGATTTACTGGGATATCAGTTCATCCGTGTCTTAATGTGTTCCATCAAATTTACAGCCCGAAGCCGTTTTGGTTTACTCGTATCTAATCTGACAAAATTTTCCAATGCGCTGTATGCGGCGCTTAGGTTCTCCATCTCGGCGTTTAACATTGCTGCATCCCACCAAAGATCAGACATTTTGGGAGCAATTAAAAGCATCCCCTCCACAGTCTTTAGGGCGGCAACTCCATTACGCATCTGCATATATCGGAATTTCACGTTATTCTGTAAACGAAGAAGAATCGCTTTGTCACTGACCGGGGCATAGTCATGGGGCCGTAATTCACGATCTAATCCAGATATTGATTTGACCATTCCTCGCAGATCGCTTGGGTCAAGGATGCGACCTTCGGTGAAGGGGTCTATAATAACGCGCTGACCTTTTATCTCTAGTTGCACTAAAAAATGCCCAGGAAAAGACAACCCTGTCATTTTCCATCCTAACCGGCGTCCTATATCTATATATATAATGCCAAGCGATACAGGTAGGCCGCGGCGTCGATCTATCACACGAAAAAGATCGGCATTCTGCAAGTCATCGTAAGTTTCTACGTCACCCGTGTAGCAGTATTTTACGGCTATTATTTTTTTTAAGTGCCTAGCTGCACTCTTTGCACTTATCGAGGGTCGTATGTTTGGAATAGCAGCAGCACATGCTACTTGCGACATATGGTCTATATATTTGTTTAAGAAAATGCTGGGTCTGTTAAGTGCAGCGAAATAGAAAGCACCAGTCAGCAGATCGAACTTAGAATCAACGTTATCTCCTATTTCGCGGAGCATCTTCCTGGCATGTTTTTCATGTGAGACGCTCATTTAAGGTGACCCTTCATCATTATTCTTGTGGTTTACACGAACGTAGCTGACAATCTTTCTAACATGTCTAACTGAGCGTGCGTACGCGAACACTCTTTTTAATTCACTCGCGGAAGTTGCGATTCCCATAAGATATAGATGTCTATTAACTGTATCTATACTGTAGTTAATTGAACGGATTTCTTTGTCGAGTGTTAGTTTGAAACGCAATTTTGCTGAAATCCATTTGTCCCTCGCCACATCCAAAAGGGAGCTATGATCACGAATTTGTATTTCATTTTTCACTTCGCGTACCCCGTCGGATTGCCATGCAATTTTAATGGCTTGTATTCTAAGTTCAGGCGTAGGAACCGATCCCGTTAAAAATACTGATCCCTCTTTAACCGTTACATTTACATCGACGAAAAGGCTGGTGGAAAAGTTAAATAAATTGCCTTTAATTTGTGTTCCAATCGTAGCATCGTCTAAAATCGAACTATAACTTCTCGCCTCCATTGTTGCGGAACCCACTTCAGCGCCAGCGCCCATTAGCATATTGGTGGGGCTGCAAGTTGTCGTCAATGGAAATAGGGTTGCCATAATAGTGACTGTTAAAAACCTGGACGTGAAAACGGTGTAACAGTGTTTTAAAACATTAATCACGCAGATACTTTCCTATAATAATCGGTAAAACCATTAGGTTAATCCGATAAGATATTTTTGGTGAAAGCGCTTGGCATATATTCACGAAGAGGAAAAACGAAGATGAACGCCTGATGAATGACGGATATATGCTGGGCAAAATTGTTTGATTAGAATTATCACCCATCGATAAAAACAATCCACGGATGCCGGAAAATTATCATATAATTTATTGATCGCAAGATTATATGATAATTTTTTTGGGTTGACGAACTATGTTTCCTCAAGTTCTCTCTTCTTTAACTCCAAAGCTCTTTGATATAGTGAACGGCGTGACAAGCCTAGCGCTTTTGACACTGCTAGAGAAGCCTCCTTCACCCCAGTCTTCTTGAGTTTTGCGATAAGCGCTCTATCAACCTGAATGTCCGTCACTATTTTTTCTAAGGGAGGGCCAATAATCACCACTATTTCCCCTTTTAGTGCCGACTTATTCTTAAACTCCTCAGCCAATCCCGATAAACTACTTTTCTTTATTTCTTCAAACCGTTTTGTGAGCTCACGCGCCACCGCTGCCGGCCGATCTCCGAATACATTCCACATGTCTTCAATAGAAGTAGCCAGCCGCTTAGGTGACTCGAAAAAAATTAGGCTTGTAGGACAGGTGACGAATTCTGTGAAAAACCTTTTTCGAGCATGCGCCCGTGGTGGCGGAAAACCGGCAAACAAAAACCGATCAGTTGGTAAGCCAGATGCCAAGATACCTGTAAGAACCGCACTTGCGCCGGGTAATACAGTAACATAGTAACCAGCTTGCGTTGCTGCTTGAACAAGTTTGTAGCCCGGGTCTGAAATAAGTGGTGTTCCTGAGTCGCAAACCAAACAGACTATGTTACCACTACCCAACTTTTCAAGAATACGGGGGCGCTGTCTTGATGCATTGTGCTCATGATAAGCAATCATTCGCGGACGCAAATTATAGGCATCAAGTAAACGCCTCGTTATCCTAGTGTCTTCGCAAGCAACAATGTTAGCAGAGGCGAGAATATCGATTGCTCGGAGTGTAATATCGCGTAAATTACCAATTGGGGTTGGTATTATATACAAGCCACTACGGGGCTGGGCCTCACCATCTCCAATCTTGAGATTGTAATTTGAATTCATACTTGGATATCCTAGCAAAAAACAATGATTTTTTCAGAACTACAAAGCCACGAATCTTATCGTTATCAACGTTGGTCGAAATGTAAATTGGCGGTCGCTCAGATTTTATTAGTTGCGATTTTTTCAGTTTTCGCTGTTTCAGAGATTGATACCGCGTACGGTGCAGAACCTCCAATGTTTCCGCCACTTGTACCCCATGTGCCACCAAAAGCAGAGACCCTTAATAAAGGTAACCTTGTTAGTAAAATTGGCATCCAAACACTTTTACTCAGTCCTCTTTCCTCGCCTTCCCGTGACATAAGAGTGGCATTATTATTGCCGCTATCTGGTGCACAAGCCGCACTCGGTAATGCAATGCTTGAGGCTTCTCAGCTGGCAATGTTTGAAATGGCTACCGAGCAGCTCACCATTTTTTCTATAGACACAAAAGGCACTCCTGAGGGTGCTCGCTCAGCCGCGGAGCAAGCCCTGCGAAATGGCGCAAGTTTGATTCTGGGACCATTGCTTGCGCGTTCGGTGCAGGCGGTCTCATCAGTTGTTAGTGGTTCTGGAATCAACATAGTTGCTTTCTCAAACTCACGCGCTGTGGCAGGTCGAAACGTTTTTATTATGGGTTTTGTTCCACGCCAACAAGTAAACACTATAGTGGAATACGCGGCAAGGCGAGGGCTGAGGCGGCTAGCCCTCATGGCGCCTGACAACTCATACGGTAAAACTGTATTCCGTAGCCTTCAGCACATCGCCTCCGTTCGGGGAATCGAAATAGTCCAATTTGCTTTTTACAAGCCTGGAGCGAACGATTTTAGCAATGAAATCAGATCAATTTCCGATTACGATGCTAGGCGAAAGGCACTTCTCAAGCAAAGATCTATGCTTGAGGACAAAGACGACGAGGTTTCAAAGCAAGCATTAAAGCGTCTGGAGAACCTTGACACTATTGGCGAAGTAAACTTCGACGCAATCCTTTTGCCTGACACAGGCCCTTCAATGAGTGTTCTTGCGGCTCAATTAGCATTTTTCGATGTAGATCAGCCGGCCGTTAGATATCTGGGTCTCAGAAGCTGGGATCAAATCCCTAATATTGAGCGCGAGCCTGCTCTTCGTCGAGCTTGGTTCGTCGCACCATCAATGCACGAGCGACGTTTCTTTGTAGAGCGTTTCTCTCGCATTTTCGGAAAGCCGCCGCCACGGTTAGTTTCTCTCGCTTATGATGCTACTGCGTTAGCTGCTGTTTTGGCGCGCTCACCCGGTGGACCTGACTTTTCCCGGCGCGCCCTAACAAATCCAAACGGGTTCGATGGGGTCGATGGCCTTTTCCGGTTAGGTGAAAATGGAGTTGCTGAGCGCGCGTTTTCGATTCTTGAGGTTCGTGAGAGGGGGTTCCGCAGATTGAAACGGTCGCCGCGTACATTTCAAGACTATGGTCACTAGGCCAAATTTGCAAGCAACATTGAAGTTATGGAGTCCAAACGAAGGAAACCTTCCTGCGTGGCCTGGAGTTTGTTCTCCGTCAAAATAAGAAGATCCTCTTCAATCAGTAATACCAGGCTATCAGGGT